>SDBT01004095.1_pt1 | contig 24870 bp, 26 predicted proteins | sample 2277101 | NCBI WGS metagenome assembly SDBT01 (sample SAMN10404973, study PRJNA504765) | marine sediment metagenome | isolation source: marine sediment core GS10_PC15, 103 cmbsf | place: Arctic Ocean: Southern Knipovich Ridge | collected 2010 | reverse complement strand
CTATATACCTTTCCTTAAAAATCAAAAAGAAGCATACATGCGGTTAGAAGGGCGCATTTTTGGTGGAGCATCTGTTAGAATCGACATTACCATGTTTGTACAAGATGGGAACAATTCTGCTGGAATAATAGCAGATTGTATAAGAGTATCAAAAATTGCCAAAGATAGAGAAATTGGAGGAGTGTTGCAATCTGCGTGTTCATTTTTTATGAAACATCCCCCTGAACAATTAGAAGATTATATAGCTAAAAATAATTTAGTACAGTTTATTGAAAATAAAAGAGAACGATAAGAATAACACCAATTTTTTTATGTCATATAAGTTTTGACTTTTAATGACATTGGTATTTTAGTAAGAGTTTGTCTTGCTTCTATAAATCTAAACATGTATTCAGAAATTAAACTAACAGCCTCATAAATGTGTCGATAACTAGGAAAAGCATTAATATCAATAATATATGGAATTCCATCTTTTAATATATAATCAACACCATAAACAGACATCCCAAACTTACGGCCAATTCTTTTAATTCTCCTCTTTAAATCTTTATCAATTGCTACTCTAATATGTACTAATTCTAAAGGTGTAAGTTTATGTTGTCGTAAAAGACTTTGTGATGTTAATGTTTGCACATAATTATCAATCACATATACTTTGTTGACAATTTCAAATTTTCCTAAATATTCTTGAAAAAATAAAACATTATTTTGTACATCATAATGTTTAATAAGATTCAAAAAATCTTCTGGATTTTTTGCAATGCCGACTATACGGTCGAATTTGGATAAGTTTCTAATGTTATGTGTATCTAATTTGATAATCAATGGTATTCCATTAGAAACTGCCTTATAGGCGGCATTAACAGAATAATAACATTTGGGGATGTTTAACTTTTTACACCTACTTTCTATTAATTTAAACGTTTCTTTCCGGCTTTCGCAAGTTCTTACAGAATTTATACTATTTAAGCGAGGGATATGAGGAGCATGTTGTTCTAAAGCATCATAAATTTTTTTGTTAGATTCTTCAGAAAATAATTTAACAATAATAAAAGAAAAGGGGTATTTTTTTAACTTTTTTAAAAAATATTTCAAACTAAAAGTAGTAAAACCGTTTTTAAAGAAATTAACAATTTTTAAATTATAATTAATTCTCGAAAATCTTTTGATCTCTTCGAAAATCTCGAGATCACGATTACATATAGCTCCTATATATAATTTTTTATTTGACATTTATCAAAAATAAAACTATAGGAATTTGAATTCTTAAAAGATAAACATTGTATATAAATCTATTGATTCTTTATATTTGAGCTTAGATATATATAGATTTTATTTCATCAAGATCAATAATAATCAATTAATAAAAAAGAACTATAATTCGATTAAAATTTTATTCTGTGAGCTTTTAGATATCGTTATAATTTAAATGAGAAAATTCTTATTTATTAAAAATTATTACAAAATTAAGTTTTCTATGAAAAGCACAAATATTGGAATTATAATCGACAAATATCATTTAGAATATAAAGTTACTGAGTTTCTAAAATATTTGAAATCAATAGCAAATGTTTCCATATATATCGAAGAATCATTCTTGTTAAATTCTGCTAACCATTTCTACGAAGAGGACCTCTTTTTTGTAAAAGCTAAAGGTGATTTAATATTAGGATTCATTAAGTTGATTGAAGAGGAAACTTCGATTCCAGTAATAAATTCTTATAAAGGAATATGGAATGCGATACATAGATTTATGCACAGTACAAAATTAAGAAAGGCAGGAATCTTAATTCCTGATTATTGTATGAATCCAGTGAAATGGTCACATCCATATAAATCATATATTGTAAAAAATATTATTGATCAAAAAAATTACAAATTCAAACCTAAAATTGAAGAACTTAATGGAAGGATAGAAGTTAGTGATGAAAGGGCTTTAAATGAAGCAGAAGATTACCAATATCTTTTATACCAAAAATTCATACAAAGCATATGGGAATACAAAATCTATGGAATAGGTGAGGAACAAATCTATTTTCATAGACAATTGCCTGTGTTGGTTAATGCCAATAAGATGGAATCTCGGAGAGAAATTGATGAAATCCCTGAGCTTAGAGAAGTAGCCTTAAAGGCAATGGAAACATTAGACCTTAAAATAACATCAATAGATTTTCTTAAATCTGAGGAGGGTGATTTTTATTTAACAGATATTAATTGCACTCCAAATTTCAATTATCTTAAAGACGGCCATAAGATTGTGGCTGATTATCTAATCGGATTATCTAAAAAATAAAACGTATTGAAATATTAATGAAGATAGGGATACTTTCAAGAAGGACAACTAGTATAACAGGAAATATGGCAAAGTTTTTAGAAAACAATGGCCATGAAACTAAAATATATTTATTAGAAAATTTCTCTATTGATGAGTCATTATTCGAAAATGATTATTACATTTTAAAATCTAAAAAACTTGTCTATTTATACGCTGGATATTATCTGAAAGAGAATAATCTTCCAGTATATCCAGATCCAGAATTGACATATAAACATAAAAATCGTATTGAAGCACATTTTTTAATAAAAAAAGCTGGTTTATTATGTCCGGATTATATTTACGGTTCGTTAAAAACATTGAAGGAAAGATTAAAACTTGATGAGTATCCTTTAATACTGAAGCCAATTATGGGTTCAGGAAGCAGAGGGATAAAAAAAATAAATAGTATTGAAGATTTTGAAGAAGAAAAAAATAAAACGTTATACTTGGAAAGATATATCAAAGGCACTCATTATTTAGTATATTTTATTGATGACGATATCTGTACTGTAGAAAAACCACCATTATCAAATGAACATGTTGATATGAAAGAGGTTCCTACCACAAACGAGATAAGAAAAGTTATTGAAAAGTGGAAAAACTATTATAATTTAATATTCGGGCATTTAGACATTGTTATAGAAACTTCTACTAATAAAATTTATGTTGTTGATCCAGGTACTTTTCCAGAATTCACTAATTGGAAACATGATAGAGATCCTGCTCCTAAAATATGTAAACTTATACTAGAAAAATTTAAAAATTAACATCTAATCTCTTTTTAATAAGAAAAAGATCTAAATCTGATTCTTATAATTATGGCTCAAGAAAACCTTGAAAAATTAGAACCTCAATCAATTAGTGATATGTTCGGAAGGCAAAAAATTCGCCTTTACAAGATAAAACATATTATTTTTGATTTTGGAGGTGTTATGATTGAAAAGACCTTTGTTTTAAAGAATTTATTAGATATATTCGAGTCGGATTTAAATATTTCAATTCCTCGTTCAGAAAATTCATCTTTTAGGAAATTAAGACGCCAAGTAAGTTCGGGAATACTATCTTCTCGAGAATTTCTGGAAACAATATTTAATAGATATTATTATCCATATCAAACCGATGATGCTGCTTTACCCGCAAAAAAGGTTAATATCGATTATTATTTAGAGCTTTGGTTTCAATTATATTCAATGGTTACTCATGTCTCATCTGAAATGGAAGAGATCATTGAACGCTTTCATCAAGCAGGATATACGGTGAGTCTTATGTCAAATACTTATGATATTCATGCCAGATCAAATGAATTGAGAGGATTTTATGATGCATTTGATTTCGTTTTTTTATCAAATGAAATTGGGCTAATTAAGCCTGATATTGAGAAATATAAGCATGTTTTAAATAAACTGAACACAAAACCTAAGAAATGTATTTTTATAGATGATAAGATTGCCAATTTAATCCCTGCTCGAGAATTAGGCATCATTGTGGTAAGGTTTGAATCTTTAGAAAAATTTAAAAAACAACTAAATGAAATTGGAATACAAAAAATAAGCCCAAATTTAAGAGCAGAAATTAAAAAGAAATATAAAAAATATAAAAAAATTAAAGAAGAGTATAAAATAGCAAAGAAAGCATATAAGAAAGCAAGAAATGATTATCTAAAAAAGAAGAGTAAAGTTAAAAGACATAGTCTCTATCGGCTAAAACACGCGGAATATAAAAAAAAAAAGCACGAATATAAAGAGGAAAAAAAGAAGAAAAAGGATTTAATCTCAAAGGTTAGCGTGGCTTAATTATTTAAAATCATGATTAAATTCGGTAAAATATTAAAAAAAATCATATTTAAAATGATAGTCGCAAAATTCGAGTCGATCAGTAATCCATTCTTTTAGTTGGTTTACATAAACTTCCGAATTATATGGTGGATTCCAAATATTTAAATCAACCTGCAAGTAAATTCTACATTCACTATAGATTCTTGATAATATCCTGAAAATAGATTCATTACTCCAGACATTACTGTCTGGACTTCGTAATTCTTTCCAACGAGCACTGCAATTTTGTCTAAAAGTGTCATTTTTTAATAAACGATCATATAGGAGATTTTTCTCATGAATTTCAGCTTCAGGATCTTCATCATAGGCCAATATAGGATCGGATGCATTTTGACCAAAACTAAGATCGAAATCCCATGGAACTAAAAAAAATTTATTAGGATGAGTATTTCTAGCTATAAAATAATTTTTATCCCAGAAATCTATATGGAGTATAAAAAAATTATAAAGAAAAAAATCGATTAAGTTAACTTCATCAAATTTGGAATAAATGCCATTCATTGGATTAAAAAAAGTCGAATTGGTAGTATTATTCATGAAAGTAATTAATTTTGTCATAATTTCGTCCATGATGAGATTATTATCAGGATAATCTTGTTCCCAGTTTTCAGGATAATAATAACTAAAATTAGAGGGATCTTTTGCTTGAAAAATTAAACTTGATTCATTAAAAGGAGGACTAATTGGTTCTTCATCAAATCTAAGTAATTTTCTATCGTTTTTTTCTGCGAGTAAATAAAGACCCTGAAAATTACCATTAAGGTAGAGCAATACATATCTTGATGATGGTAAAATTGCTGTAGGATTTTCGGGTAAAAGATTACGCCAAAGATTAAATGATAATTTAACTTTTAATCGAGTATAATCATAATAGCTTGCAAACAACTGCCAATCAGCATCATCCCTCATACCTAATAGGGGTTCTCCTTTTGACAATTGCAATCGGTATCCTTTTTTAGGATAAGTTGCGCTTGTTTCACCTCGAATTTTAATTTCGGCGTTTAATGGATCAATTCTTTCTGAAGACTCGCTACTATCCAACTCAAATACACAATTTGAGTAGTTTTCATTATCAAGATCATCATTACATGTAAGATATATAGTAGGAAAGTCGGGGTGATCATCCGATGAATCTTTTTCTTCTTTTATAGGTTCAGGTAGAAGAAAAAATATTGTTATAGTCGCAACTGAGATAAGGGCTATAATGGCAAAGCCAATTAACGCCTTTTTACGCCGCTGCATTGGTAATTTATTTTCAAAGTGTACTTGGGATGTCATGTATGGCTGGCTTGCTAGAAATTACTAATTTATTTAGTTAAAATTAATCTATAAAATAACATCGTAATTATATGAACAATTGACTTCTATTATACAATCAACAAAATTTTTAATAATATTTTCAGTAACCTGTGTAATATTACTCTCCATTAAATAAATACCAAATGCATTATAATTCATGATATTTTGAATGAGTAAATTATTATTACTGGTAGAGAGAAAAATAGCTATAGGAAAAGGAAAATCCATCTGCTAAACGAGGTAAATATAAAAGTTTGATGACCTTGAGAACGAACTTTAAGTAATCACGAGCTTCCATAAATGGTTAGTTCAAGGTTTTAGAGTCTTCAAGCTATCTTTTGCTTGTTCATCGTTCGGGTCGAATTCAAGTGCTTTTTCGTAACACTCAATCGCTTTCTGATAATTTTTTAAATCTTTATAAGCGTTTCCCATATTTTTCCAAGCTTCACCCCCGTTAGGCAAAAACACAGGCTTTTTGGGATCGACTTTAAGTGATTTTTCGTAACATTTGATTGCTTGTTGATAATTCTTTAGGCGATAATAAGCGATCCCCATCCCATACCAAGCAAAAACTAATTTGGGATCGATTTTCACCACTTTTTTATAACATTCAAGCGCTTTCTGATAATTTTCTATGAAATAATAAGCAGATCCTGTCTTATACCAAGTCATTTTAATTACCAATTTATCTTTTAGGCCGATTTTAATCGCTTTTTCATAACATTCAATCGCGTTCTGATAATTTTTTGAACTAGTACAAGCGTTTCCATCTCCACGCCATTCTTCAGCGCTTTTACCTTCAATTTCTTTTGGAATATTTATTAACCTTCTAGTTTTATTCTTAAAAATGAAAATATGAGTTAAAAATTTTGTTGACTTTTATTTTTCTTCCTCAGAAGCTTCTTTCCCTTCTTCATCAGGTTGCTCAGCTTCTTTTTGTTTATTGAATTCCTCGATCTTTTTCATAACTGATTCAGAAGTGGGTTCTGGAACGGGCATTTTTTCATGTATTTCAATAAATTTTACATCGCTTATTTCATCAGCTAAGTGTGTTTGTAAATCCATAGCTAAACCAAATTTTACATATGTTAAGTTTTGAAATAAAAACATTTTTGGAACAGTGAATTCTAAGGATTTATCGTCCTTATTGTAATTTAACTTAAAATCCGATATACTTTCTTTAGGGATTCCCTTATTAAGCATGAAATATTCGATTTTATCATTAAAAGACTCAATTTTATCAATGATCTCCAAGTTATAGTCAACACTCTGTCCCGCTAAAGGATGATTATAATCAACAATTACTCTCCCTTGCGTAATATTTGAAACGACGCCTCTTTGACCATCTTTTTTAGTGAACTCTTGTCCACGTTCCGGATTTTTCCCTTCATTTAATTTTCTGAATTTCGCAATAGCAATTCTTTCTATTTTTTGAGGTTCTCGTTTTCCAAAAGCTTTTGTAGGAGGAATTCTTACGGACTTCTTCTCAAAATAATTCATTGCTTTAATAAAATCAGTTAATCCTTCATTTAGAAAGCCAGGCTTTCCTACAATAACGAATTCTGGAGCAAAAAATCCTTGTTTTTCTTTTTGTTCATCATATAGTCCCGCTTTTTTTGCATCTTCTACTGAGGAAACTTGGAAAATCTTTCCCTTTTGTGTCTTTGCAGTAATATTTATTAATACAAATTCCCCCTCATCGACCTTTTTACCTTGTAAGCTTTTCTTCTTTTCTTCTAGCTTCTTAAGTTCTTCTTCTATCTTCTTTGCTTCTTCTTTATCTTCTTCATCCTCTGCTGAAGAGTCTTTATCGTCTTCATCCTCTGTCACTTTTTCGGTAGTTTTACCTTCTACTAATTCTTTTGCATTATCAATATATTTCTTAGCGGAGGTCTCTCCGATTCCTTTAAGTTTTAATAAGTCTTCAACGCTAGCACTCGCTAGTTTCTCAACTGAGTCTATTCCCGCTTCTTTAAGGGTCTCTATTTTTTTCCCCAGTCCCTTAACATCTTCTAATTTAAGGCTCATTAATTTTCAATTCCAATTTATTTTACAAATTAAGTGATATTAATGCTATCTAGTTAAATTTTAAAATAGATGATTACTTTTAGATTTTTCTACTATAAATATATAAATTTTAGTGTCAAAATAGTGTAAAAAACATTAAAATCTAAAGACGAAAAATATGGATAGTATTTATTTAGGTGTAGTTTTTTCTAAATCAGATAACTTAATTTTTGCCATAAGGATATCACTTGAAGATATCATTCCGAGAAGCCAAGGATAATCTCTCTTGATATTATTTGAGTAATAACAAACATAGAGATAACCGTCTTTCAAAACAACCCCTCCATATGAGGTATCACCAGCACTTGGCAAATCACTAAGCCAACATAATTTATTCTTTTCTACCAAATAAACCAACGTACGTTTTCTACTTAAAATTGAACCGTGTTTAGTTAAAAACCCAATCTTAGGTTGATAACGTCCGATGGCATATATCTTTTTATTGTATGAAAATAAAACGGGTCCGTCTAATCTTGTAATATAAATTTTATTGTATTTCCAGTATTTATAAGGGTCTTCTGCTACAGAGATTAGTGTACATCCCGTTTTATCACCGAAATAATTCCCTGTTCCCTCTAATCGAGCTGTTGAGATCATCCGACCGTCAGGAAGAAACTCAATAGCCGTCTCATCATTTTTTAAACCTTCATAAATTTGGCTTACTTCTTCCCAGTGAATTCCATCAACAGATTTTAATAAAATTGACTTTCCATGCTCCCACCAATAAGCTGGCACGTACCAAGTAACTCCATCTATACTTTTCGGACGCCATAAAAGCCATCCATTATATCCAGTAATTTCTTTCCATTATATCCAGTATTTCTTTCCATTCTGTCCAATCTTTACCATTTACACTTGAAGCCCATACCGTATCATAAGGCTCAGGATCGAATCCTACATTTTTTAAAGCATACAAGAATAATTTATTATTAATTATCGCGAATTTTGGATCACGGATATCCTCGTTCAGGATTCTAAAATATTTTATTATTTCCCAGTGTTTAGCGTCTATTGATTGTTTAAGAACCAATTTACATTCGGTCGTACCAAAATGAAATGGAGAAGATGCATGGATTAAATAAAACTTTCCATTCCAAAAGGTCATATCTGAATTTGAATTATGCATGGAATTTGAAACCGCTGCCCACAGTTTTATGTTTAGTTTTGGATGGATTTTAGATCTATTAACTCTAAATCATTAAGATAGGTTATTATGAAACAGGTTTATATAAAATTCCTAGCTTATCTGCGTAATCTTTGACTTCTTGCATTTCTTTTGATGTGGGGTTCCTATTTATTTCGGGATACTCTGCAGCGTGAAATTGCGGCCGATATTGCCCCATAATATTAACAACGCACTTAGGAATCTCTTTAGCGACAAATTCTAAAATAGGTTTCGAGCAACATTCAACATGATTTGGCATTACTAAATGTCGTATTATGATTTCACCACTTCCCTCATCATGTATTCGCTTGTGATTGCGAGCAATTATATCAAAATAATTTTTAATACCAGAATATTTTTCAGCACACTCATTATTTCCATATTTAAAATCAGGCAACCAAAAATCTATCAAGTCGATAATTAAGGATAAAGATTTATCAGTCAGGTAAAAATTGGAATTCCATAATTGAGTTATATTCGAGATCTGATGATTTAAGCTTCCTACAATAGTGTGTAGATTTGGAATTGGATCTCCACCTACATAATTGATATTTATCGCCCCTTTCTCCACAAGTGTTTCAGCAATTTTCGCAAGATCCTTTATATCTACTTTTTGAGCAATATCTTCGAGTTTTCTTCTTTTTTTCCAAGTCTGGGATATATCATAATTTTGACAAAACACACACAAAAAATTGCATCCTTGGAAAAATATGGTCCCGCTGGGGATAAGGGGGGCTTCCTCTCCCCCATGTAAAAAAGCTGATGAAACATATGAATCTTGTGGAATTAAACAAACTCCTTTTTCTCCCTTTGTTCTATCAACTTCACAACATCTTTCACAAAAGATACAATTCTCAAGGTACTTGTTTGCGATGGTATCTGCCAAAGTAATATAGTTAGATTCATATATACGTCGAGATTTTATTTCTTCTGTTTCCAATTTTAACAGTTCATTAAACTCTATAGATTTGTTTTTTAATATCTCTTCAAGCTTTTCTAAAGGATCGTTGATATCATAAATACAATCTACACTTTTAGCAATTAGATATCGAGCAATTTTTACATTATCAATGATACCTCTATATCTTGAAAATCGTTTAACAATTTCTTTATCGTTCCATACTGAGGTAGAGTCTGGGCGAAGGATTCTATAGACCATAATATTAAGTATTTATTATTATATTTCAAAATCACTATCATGTTGTAAATAATATGAATTAATTTATGATAAAAGAGAAAATGAGAGAAAAACAAAGAGCACTTTTATATTTCAAAAGCTAACCATTTAACAACTTGATCTAAGAATTTTAAATTATCTCCTGCGTCTATACCATAATCACTATCTTCTAGTAAAAAATCAGAGGATCCTAGTGTTACACACCGTCCATTATAAAAACCACTAACAACTCCTATAGGAACGGCACCAACATCTCCTATTTTTTCATCAGAATATTTAAATCCTGCTTTCTCTGAGGTGACTATAATATCTTCGACATCTTCTTCAGCTAAATCAAAAAAAGTGCAATGTGGGAATACAAGCTCTGTAACGCCTTTTGTTATAGGGTGAGAGAACAAATCTGTTAATCGTAAATTTTTCTTTTTAACTAGAAAGTTTGAGTGTGATTCTAAGATATTACCATTCCAGAATCTGCGAACTCCTGTCAATTTGTATAATACCCTAATTGATCCTTGTTTCATAGTAATATCTTGATCTCCACCAACACCAGATGTTAGTAATAACCCACCGCCGTCCCCGACAAATTTTTTTATATCTCTTAGTTCGTCTGGTGTAAGTTTGTCTTTTTTACCATCTTTTGAGTGCTGGATGTGTCCAAAAAATAAAATATCGTAATCTTCTAAATCAATCTCGGTAAATTCATCATTTTTATCAATGTACTCGATATCGTAATCGTCTTCCCCCAACGAAAATTCTGGAAACTCTTCGACTTTTTCATTGTGAGATAAATCTACTAATATTTTGTAAGTCATAATTCCTAAAAATAGGTTAATATTCTTAATTTTCTTCCAAAAATAACAATTTAATTTATTTTTCTAACGTATGCTATTATTAAAAAAGTCTTCTCTTTCTTCTCTTTTAAAAGAAAAAGTTATTAAAGGATAAATAAGCAAGAAAAGTTTTAGCATTTAGTCTATTGGAATAAATTCTCTATCTGCAGGACCGTTTTCCTTAATAATCACAATATCGATTCCATTACCACTCGCCATGTCCCGTATAATAGAAGAAGTTACAGCTTTTTTTATGATTTCTTTCCCTTCATCAATAGAAAGATCATCTTTATACTTAGCTTCTAATACACCATAAGAGAAATTTTGGCCGCTGCCAACAGCAACAAACTTATCTGGTAATATTGAACCATATGCTCCAATATTTAGTAAGATAGGACCTTCAGAAGAGGTCACACCTCCTAATATTAGCCCAACTTGATATGGAAACATTTTATTTTGATAAAGTAAATTTGATAACATCTTTCCAGCTACTCTAACGGATATTTTCTTTTCTCTCTTTAGTTGATATATAGATGTTTCTGCTTTTAATATATCAACGAGAAATTGGGCGTCAGCAACGCTTCCCGCTATGCACATCCAGAGATGATCTTGTATCATATGTACTTTCTCTGCCGTTTTGCTGGCAACAAAATAAGACATCGTTGCTCTTTTATCTGCACTTAAGATAACGGCATCTTTACAGATTAAACCAACTGTGGTTGTGCCAGTCTTAAATGTAGGAACAATTGACTTCGAGTTATCTTGAAGATCAGCTACTTTTATATCAGAATCTTTTACAAATTCAGATTCAATAGATTTTAACAAATCTTCTCTTCTCATAATATCAACTAAGATCTTATAATTTAATAATTTTCTTCTAATTTAATATAAATTTTAGGAGTAAATTCTTTTTTTCCTAGAACGATATAATTTAAAGATACTTATTAATGAGCTCGATTTTAGTTTCTAAACTCACTCTCTGTACAAGTGCGCCTAATTCTGGATCAACTATTAATTTCCCATTATTGAATGTCCTAAGCCCATTTAAACAATTCCAAAGACCATATTTATCATTGTCTTCACTTCCTAGGGCTTCGGTATATTTACCACCTGCTAATAAATATCCGCCTAATCCTCCCAGTGCAGGCCATTTTTTCAAAGCTGATTCAAAATTCTTTTCTAACAAAGTATTCATGATTTCCACTTTTTTCATATCACATAATCCCATCGCTGCGATTAAACTATGTTCCGTATGTGAGGCATGTCCTGTAGAGAGTAAAATTTTAGAATAGAGATCTGTCAAATCTTCTGGAGTATTTCGTCCATATCTTTCTCCTTCACTATTAATAATATTATTTGAGAATGTTTTTACCTCTTCTAGTACTCGACCTGCATTTTTACCTGAAACGTGAGCTGTTATAGAAATGAATTTCTTTACATCTAATTCCTTTTCCATTTCTTTTTCATATTTTCTTTCCATAATTTGTGCATTTCCTCCATGACTTACTAGAAGCATAGCATAGGATACTTCTTCACCCCTATTTCGGAGTAATTCTATGTGGTACTTCATAAAATCAACCGATTTTTCATAATATTCTTCCCAAGGTATAAAAAATGGGGCCCAATCTTTTGCTACTGGTCCACATCTATCAGTTGTATATGGAATATGTGATACGTATTTTTGTCCTGTATGTAATTCTAGATCATAAGCAGCTCTTTTAGCATGTAAGTCATCAGTAGTCTTAGGTAATGCCAACCCATGAGCTTCATAAGGATTTCCTACTGAAAATAATAACCATTTTGATTCCTTCTCTTCCCAGGGTCCATACCCCTCCATTTTACCTTTTAAATTATAGTCCGACATATTTTGATGATGAATATTCAACTTTCCTTAAATATTAAATATATATAAATTCAAATAAAATTAGCTTATGCAAATCATTGGCATCTAATCAATCATGTAACTTTTATAAGAAGCAAATAGAATAAAATAGAAAAAAAAATATAGAGATTTTTTATTAAAATATTATTGTCTAGGTATTTTTTTTACCAGTATCTTCAGGAGATTTAATTATTTATTGAAGAAATCTATAATTTAATTATTCATTGAAGAAATCTATAATATGTTACACGTATGAAGATCAAGAAAAATTATTGAAAAAACCCAAATTTTTAACTAAAAAAAATTAAACGAGTAAAAAAGAATAGCCAGAATTTGCTATCTAAAAATAGATTTTTGTCTTGAATAAAAAGAAAAAAACTAATTAAGATTTTTCTTGATCTAACAGAAAGGTTATTACCCATCAACTAAATATTATATATTTTTTAAATAATAGATTATTAATGAATATGTTATCACAATATTAATTAATAAAAAAAAATAAAGAAATTAAAAATAAAGGTAATAAAAATGGTTGATCAAGCAATATTAGATGAAGTTAAGAAGTTGCGAGAAAATATGGGCGAAGACCCAAAAGCATTACTCACAATGCAAGAGCTTATGAAGCAAGCTTCCGCCGAAATTCCCGACTTAAAGGAAGAATTAGAAGACATCGATCAATTTATCGGACAAATAGTAATTTCCGATAAAGATTGGAAGATGTGGGTAAAGATGGGAGATGGTGTCTATGAATATGGAGAAGGAGGAGACGATAATGCCTCTTTTACGATGACTGCCAAATGGGAAAAAGAAAACTTATTTCAAGTTTTTTTCCTAGCAATGGCGGGCATGATGACAGGAGAGGTAGATGGAACCAGCGCTTACATGTCAGGAGACATGCAAATTGACGGCAATCTCCAAGACGTAATGGCATATGGTGAATATGCATCTTTCGCTGCTGAAACTATGGAAGAAATGGCTGAAAAATAATCATCCAATTATCACCATATTCTTGAGAATTAAGAATATAGCTTTAAGAACAATTGAAAATTTTTAAAAAACTTTTTTTTTTTATAGAATTTAAAAAAATGAGAGATCTATTTTTCTATTAGCTAAAGATTGGATTGCCACGGATATCGAAATATTTTAAATTAGTAAAGTGGCTCAGATCTTTGGATTTTAGGATCTGCTCGTATCTCGAAGGTAAATGCTCGATTCTCTTCAGACGGTCTGAACCATCGATTTCCTTAATTTCATTGTTGTCAAGGTGTAACTCTTTTAGATTTGTCAATCCTTCTAAGCCCTCTATTCGCTTGATTTGATTATCACTAAGATTTAAATACCTTAGATTTGTCAAATTTTCCAAGCCCTCTATTCGCTTGATTTTATTCCCGCTAAGATTTAAATACTCCAAACCTGTTAATCCTGTTAAGCCTTTAATCTCTCCAATTTGATTATCACCGAGATTCAAATCTTTTAAATTAGTCAATCCAGTCAACCTTTTAATCTCACTAATTTGATTATTATGAAGTCCCAAATCATTTAAGTTGGTCAGATTTTCTAAACCAGAGATCTCTTGGATCAGATTTCTATTTAGGTCAATAGTTTCCAGGTTTGTCAGATTCTCTAAGGTGCTCATCTCCGCGATTTGGTTACTGCACAAATAAAGTTTTTTTAATTCCACAAGATTAGCCAAGGCACTAATATCACTGATTTGACTACGACTAAGGTCCAAATACCATAATCCCGTTAAACTTTTTAAACTCTCGATTTGGGAAATATGATTACTACTAAGATCTAATGAGTATAATTTATCAAGTTCAAATAAGCCTTCAATCTGGGAAATCGACTTAATGTCTCTATTATGGAGATCAAGCCCGCCATATCTTGCGAAAAACTTCCGACCATTTAGTTTAATATATATCATAGACTTTTACATTTTTCTTAATCGTAAATAGAATAGATGAATTGTGAAGAAAAAACAAATATTCCCAGACAAAAAGATGAATAATGCTACGAGTCAGCTTTTTTTTTTTCTAGGTGACACTTGATAAACTACTTTAGTTGTCGCCATGAGAAAATAAATAAAAAAAAATAAAAAGTTATATACTCGATAGTAAAAAAAATAAAATATATTATGTTTGGAATTTCCAAACTTTACTCTTCAGCCATTTCCTGCAATGTTTCTGCAGCGAACGAGGAGTACTCACCATAAGCCATTACGTCTTGGAGATTGCCGTCAATTTGCATATCTCCTGACATATAAGCGCTTGTGCCATCTACCTCTCCTGTCATCATTCCAGACATGGTTTCCCAATTACAGGTCATTGTAAATGAGGCATTTGCGTCTTCACCTTCACCATAATCGTATACACCGTCTCCGATTTTTACCCACATCTTATAGTCTTTATCAGGAATTACCATTTGTCCGATAATTTGATCGATGTCTGCTAATTCTTCCTTTAAGTCATCAATTTCGGCGGAAGCTTGCTTTATAAGCTCTTGCATTGTGAGTAAAGCTTTTGGGTCTTCGCCCATATCTTTTCTCAGTTCTGTTACTTTATCAATTATTGCTTGATCAACCATTTTTATTACCTTTTATTTCTTCTAATTTTTAATTTATGTTTTTTTTAAATTAATCTTAAAGATTAATAAGATATAATATTATGGAATATTTAAAAAGGTTTTAACTTCTAAGTGCTAAAAAAATTAATATGTAAAAACCAAAAGAAAAAGGTTAAATTATATTATCATTTTAAAACCAAATAAAATAAATTTTATTATAAATGGCAGAATTACTCGGTTACCTACTAACCATCAATGCTATTATTACGTGGGCCTTAGCGAGTTTAGTATATAAATATAGTCTTGGGAAAACTGATCCAAAAGGGAATATTTTATTTAGACTTGTTTGCGTTTCAATTTCTACATTTATTTTTTCGTTATTTTTTGGAAATTATGGTTTTTTTTCAGACTTTAGCCTTCGAGAACGTAATGAATACATAATTTCATGTATTATTTCCGGATTATCGGTTACAATAGGGGATCTGATGTATTTTATATCCTTAAAAAAAATAGATGCTTCAAGAGCATATCCACTTACCCAACTTTCTTTAATTTTTGTATATCCCTTCGCTTTTTTCTTCTTTGATGAAGAGCTAACGATGTCCGTATTAATTGGAGGAATCTTGATATTATTAAGTGTATTTTTCTTGAGCAAAAAAGATATACATGTAGAAGAGAACGAGAATATTAGTAAAGATAAAGAGAAGAGTCATGAAAATTCGGAGGATATATTACTAGGTGTTATTTTAGCACTTGGAGCAGCATTTTGCTGGGCGATTTCGATAGTGTCATTTAATCAAGCTAGAATAATTTCTGGAGATATCTTTGTAACAAATTTTATACGAATAATTATTGCAACGTTATTTATCTCTGTGCTTGGGATATTTCAAAAAGACTATTATTCTGGATTTAAATTTAAAAAGGATGGTCGTGAGAATTTAAAGTATTACGCATTTATTGGTATTGTCGGTTCAATATCATTAGGATTAGCAGATTCATTATTTTATATGGCAGTAGAAATCAATGGGTTAGTTTTAACTGCGACCCTAACAGCTAACACGCCACTGATTCAATTAATTTTATCAATAATAATATTAAAGGAAAAATTTAGAAAGTCTTTTCTTATAGGAATATTGCTAATTATAATAGGGAATTTAATAATATTAGGTTTATTTCCAATCATCATCTAAATTTAATAATTTTAAGAAATTATATTATATTATTTTTATAAAGTTAGGATTTTTATTATGATACACACCGAAATTATTCTCTTGACTAATAATGTTGTTCTTCCTTTTCAAAATCTTGAGAAAGATGAACAATTAGATTTTGTGGAATTAAACAAATCATTTGCCTCTAAATCTTTGGCAGAACACGGACTTGGATTTTTGATTAATTTTTATGATCTAGAAGACCTCGATGATAAATGGGGCGCCAAACTTTTAAAAAGAATTATATTTGATACGGGGGGAGAAAATTTAACCTTTTTACATAATCTAGATCTCAGAGGGTACGATTTAAATGATGTGAATAACATTGTGTTATCTCATTGGCATTATGCCCATACTGGTGGGCTTTACCCCATTTTAGAGAGAATAGACAATGAAATTCAAATAATCTGTCATAATGATGCAAATTATGAAAGATTCTTCAGACGTTCAAATGATGTAAATAGTAGCGATTTAAAGGGAAAAACCCGTGAAGAGATTTCTCATTTATTAGCTTCCTCAAAGATTGTTAATCAAGAACCAATCAATCATGAAAAAATCGAGAAATTGAATTGTAAAGTATTTTATGCTAAAAACTCGTTTAAGCTTTTAAATACTGAGGGACTAAAAATAATTGTAAGCGGAGAAATCCCAAGAAAGTATCCTGAAGAAGATTTTGATAGCTTCTTCTCCCTTCAAAATGGCACATTAAAAGTAGATAAGATCTTAGATGATAAATGTTTGATTTTAGAATATGAGAAACATATCGTTCTCTTAACTGGCTGTTGTCACTCAGGGTTGATGAGCACATTAGATTATGTAAAACAATTATCAGATAAACCCATAAGTCATATTATCGGAGGATTTCACATGGCAAATGCTTCAGAAGAGAAAATCAGAAATACAATTGGTTACCTAAGATCCTTTCAGGATTACGATTATCCTTTATATATATTCCCAATGCATTGTACAGGGGAAAAATTCGGACAAAAAATTAATCAAATTAAATATCCAATAATAAAAGCCTTTAATTGTTCGGTAGGAACTATTTTTAATTTTAGAACAGGATTTTAAGATCTATTTCATATTTTTTCACATTCAGATTCTAATTCTTAAAACCTTCCATTTTTAATAGATCCATTTTGATTTTTTGCTGCCATTCTTTATCCATTTTTCCCATGTATCCTCCAATATCTCCGTTTTTTCTTAATACTCTGTGACATGGAATTATTAGGGGTAAAGGGTTTTTTCTCATTATGTTACCTACTGCCCTAAAGGCCTTTGAATTAATATTTCTACCAATCTCCGAATATGTAGTAAATTGATTATATTTTACATTGTTGATTAAATAGTTAATTACTTCTAAGGAAAACTGCGTTGAAAATTTCTTATCAATAGCTAAGTCAACATTTAAATTTTTAATTTCTTCATATAACTCTATTTTTTCTCCTGATAAATATTCCTTAAGAATATTAATTAGTGAAGCTAAAATTTTTTCCTCAACCAAATCTTTTTCTTTTCTTAATTCAAGCTTATTTGCTTTAAAATAGCTTAGAAGTTCCTTCTCACTTTTGAAAAAATCAATGTTATTTAGATAAATTTTTTTATTTTCTTCTGAGAATTCATAGGATAATAGAATGTAGACGTTTAATTCTTTAGAGTTAAAATAAACTACTGAAAAGTGGAACCACCTCTTTTTTCAAGTTTTTAATTATAATTATTAAAATTTCTTTCTATTCAAATAAATATATAAAACATTTCTATCATTATTAGATATAAGTTTGGTGTAAATAAAAAAAATGTTTATCAATTATAACATAAAATTATCTTTTAATTAGTAATCAAAAAAAGAGATTTATTAACAATGCCTAAAGATTTAAAAAATGTTCTGGATAAAATTGAAAAAAATGAGGGAGTAACCTCTCGTTTAGATGAAAAGATAGAAAAATTAACATTATTAGCTAAGAAGCAAAAAAAAATTATATCCGATCAAACCGCCTTATTGGATAAGCAAAAACAACAAATATCTAAAATGGTTGATATACCGGATGATATCCGAGAATTGAGAGAACTTATAGGTACTCAGAGAGGGCAAATTAATCAAAGAGAAATTGAGTTAGGAGAAACGAAAGGATTGCTAATACAAGCTCAAAAAGAATTAGAATTAACTACGAATCGAATAGGGCCAACACAAATAAAACTGGAAGCGATTCTTGAAACCACGGGAAAATTAAAAGAGGAAATTGTCCAAAAAAATTCAGAAATTCTTGTAAGGAACGAAACTTTGAAAACGTTTCAAAATAAAATAATGGAATTAGAAGCATTTTCTAAAGCCCTTCAGGAGAGATTGGAAGAACATAAGGGGGGAGTACCTAAAAAAGAAGTCGACGATTTAAAAATTCAGCAATCAGAAGAAAGACAGAAATTAAAAGCAGAAATTTCCAAATTAGATTCTGAATTATTAAACCAAAAACTTGAATTTCAAGAAAATATTACTGAAGCAAAAGATATGAAAGAGAGATATGATGACTTGGTAAAAAAGTTAGAGGAGAATAATAAGAAATACGTTGAGGCTCATGATAAGAATAAAAGTCTCGAGGCAAGTATGGAAGATTTAAGAAAATTTAAGAAGGAAAATATTAATAAAATAACTTATTTAGATATGCTCCAACCATTAATGGAAGAAGATCCCTTATTTAAAGGATTTTTCATAGTGCAGGAAGTAGGGTCAATATCAATTGATGATCTAAAAGCAGCAATAGGGGCTCCAATTGTTACCGTAAAAAAGGATGTACAACGATTACAAGATATGGGGCTTTTAGAAATGAATGATGTTGGAAAAATAACTGCTAAGAAGTTTGATGATGCTTAGATTTTTCTAACTATTTTTTTGTTTAATAAATAAATCTAATTGAAATTATATTAAATGATTATAACATTTATCAGATTTATTTAGAAAGTAATAAATCTTTAAATAATTATATTTTGGCTAGTTCTTTATAAAGATCTGGTAAATATTTTTGAAAACTACCATCAGGAATTTTATCCAGGAGTTCAGCAGAGATCTTTTTCAATATTTCGCGATATAAATGAGGTTTTTCATCTCTCCTGAGTAATAAAGCAATTACATAATTTTCTACAGAGATAAAGTCCTCACCTACTCCGGAAAAAAATGATACTACTTTATTATTTTTTAAAGAAATAGATGCAAATCCCGGTTTTAAAGATTGATATCGATGAGAACTATAAACTTGAGTAAGCAGGTTATTTGTTATTTTTAAAGTCTCGGGATAAAATCCCTCATTAATTGGTCCGATTTCATTATCCCATTTAATTATAAGTATTCCTACAGGCACTACGTTAAACCTCTATTATTTTTCATTAATGAAAATTTAAAATCTTTGTTATAATTTATAGAAGGATAATTAATCTATATATTTTTTTTAATATTATAATTTACTGATTTTATTTAAATCTATGGTCAAAGAAAAATTTAAATTAAAAATAAAATTTCTGTTTACTACCTATAAAATCTTCTTGATATTAAAAATAAACACTCTTATCAAGATTTCAGTTTCAATTCCAACGTAAAAATTGCTAAAGGTTATGCTGATCGGGTTAAATTCTTTGAATTAAAATTGCAGGGATTACCGAGCCTGGTCAATGGTCACAAATCGTCTCTAGAAATGGGTCAAGACCGATTATAGGTGCTGGACTTAAGATCCAGTGGCAAAGGCCTTCGTGGGTTCGAATCCCACTCCCTGCACATTTTTACTCTAGTTTTCTATCTTTTATCTCCTCTATTATATGACCTCAAAGCATTAAAATTATCAAATAATTTTAAATTTAAATTCTAGATAAACACATAATCAGATTTAAATGATTCAACTTAGCACGGAATAATATTTCTAACGTAAATTATAAATAAGATCATAATAATTTAAACAGTAGAAATCAGTGTGGTGAAATAGAAATCTCACAATATTTACCTGTAGCTTTATCAATTGAATATATCATTATTGCACACATGGACAGTATGGGTATTATATATTATACTGCGGCACCGTGTGTTGAACGAGATCCAGAATTAATTGAATTGTTTCGGAATTCTGTCCAAACTAAAGATCTCGACTTGCCTCAAATTGAAGGAGAGATAGAGGTAGCAACTTTAAAAGGGAAATATTTAATCACTCGAGCTGGAAAAATGGTATGGATTTCTTTAATTATTAATCAAAAACCAACCTTGTTTACGAGAGAAGGCTTAAATTGGTTTTCAATTTTATTTGAAAAGCATTACAAACATGAAATAGAAAACTTATACTCACAATATCAGGGCGATATTTCAATATTTAGTACAGATATTGCCCATAGAAAAAGCATATATGACCTTCTAGATGAGGTTTTCCACTATAGTCTAACCCTACCTTATAAATTAAGTTCTTCAAAGACGAAAGGAATGAGCCAGATAACAAAAGAAATCTGGCAAATCGCTAAGCAGCTCTCACATAAATCTAAAGATCAGTTTTTTCTTAAAAATCTACTGGAAGAATCGAAAATTTCATTAACATATGATGAAAATGAGATTACTGATAGTATTTTCTATTTAGTTATGGGTAATTATGTTATTCCGATCCATCATTCTCAAAAATCAGAGGAACTCAAGCATTAAAAAAAATCTTAATAAATAATAAAATTAAATATTTACTGATTATACTATTTTTAATTAGGAGCAGTTAAAATGAAGGTAATAGAAATAATTGGAGTAAATAATAAGCAAGCAAAGCTCTTAAAAAAAGAAGGATATAGTGATGTTGAAGATCTTCTCCCTCTAAATAAAACACAAATTAAAAATCTTGCTAAAAAAATCGGAGTTTCAATCGAGAAACTTGATACTTGGCAAGAACACGCAGATCTAATGAGAATTGAGGGAGTAAATCCAGAGTATGCAAATGTTTTGAATCAAATAGGAATTGATTCTGTTAAAGAATTTGCCCGTAGAAATCCAAAAGTACGCATGATAAGTTGGAACAATTAAAAAAAGACAATCCAAAAGTTATTTCAAAACTACCACCTCTAAAGACTTTAGAAGGGTGGATAAAGAAAGCAAAAAGTCTTAGTGGTGCCCCTAAGAAAGCGCCTAAGAAAAAACCCGCACCTAAGAAAAAGACAGCACCTAAAAAAAAGCCTTCTAATGATATAGATAACGATTACGGTGAATACGGACCTGACTATTGGAACAACAAATGGGAAAAAGCACCTATTATATATACGGGAAGAGCTCTAAGAGGGAAGGATTATTACAAACAAATTGATGCTGATGTTAAATCGTTTATTAAAAATAATGATGCTATTCTAGCCCATGTAATTGAACAAGCACAATTATTAAAGGGAACCCATAATGAAACTGCATTAACCGTGCAAGATTTTGTAAATGGTTTCTTTAAGTATAAATTTAATGAAGAAACTTCAGACTGTCCTGAATTTTGGCAGTTCCCATTTGAATCAATTCAATCTGGGATTGGTGATTGTGAGGACGGCGCCATCTTAACCGCTAGCTTACTAATCAATGCCGGTATTCCATCTTGGAGGGTTAAGGTTGCTGGAGGTGGAGTTCTAACCGATCCAGTGGTTGCACCCTCAGATACAGAACTGGGAGGTCATGCGTGGTGTCTTTTTTTAGCTGATAGATCTGATTCGAAGCGCGGATTAGAATGGGTAATCCTTGATTGGTGTTATGCTCAAGACCCAGATGTGCCCATTGAGGAGAAACCATTAGCAAGGGATGGAGGTCAGCAGGGAGGATATAAGGAAACATGGTTTACATTTAACGATGAATACAGTTGGTCCTTGGATTTAACTCAAATTCCGACAGGGAGAATAAGTAATAATAGAACAACCAAAAAAGATGAGGTTTTAATAAAAATGGAAGATCTCATGAGAAATTTCGCAAAAGACCAACTAGCAAAGGTATTCGAAAAGTACGGGCTTAAAATAGAATAAAATTATTTTCTTTTTTTTTTCTGGAATTATTCTAATTCTTATTATCATTTTAGGAGACGCATCGAGTAGTGAGCTAAAAGTATACAATAGGGGATGTTCGATGCTTAAACCAAGGTCAATTTGGATTTAGGAGCTTAAAAAACATACTTCTATTAGCAGAGGTTATTAATTGAAAAAAAGAATAAAAAAAAGTGGTTATTTAGGATGCTCATTTTTTAGAATCGTGGCGAGTCCCATCCCAAAACCTACACACATTGACGATATAGCATATTCTTTTCCAGATTCCTCTAACTGAACCATATTGCTTCCAATTAATCTACAACCAGTCATTCCTGTTGGATGGCCAAGAGCAATAGCACCGCCCCATGGATTGAATCTAGTGTCGTTCCAATCTAAACCTAAATCATGACAGCAGGCTTGCACTACAGGGCTAAAGGCTTCATTAATTTCAATAAAAGCCATATCATCAAAACTCATATTTGCCCGGGATAGCGCTTCTGGCATCGCTTTAATGGGACCTGTCAACATCAATACGGGATCAGTTCCCACGCTTGCGAAATTTAAAATAGATCCTCTTATTTTTAGTCCATATTCTTCAGCTAACTGTCTAGTCATCCATATTTGAGCTGCAGCACCATCACTTGTAGGGCAGCTGTTTCCAGCAGTTAGGAAAGCCTCCTTTTTCCGTCCTGTAATTGTTCTCAACGAAGCTAATGTCTCCATCGTACTATTTGGTCGAGGAGCCTCGTCTCTTTTTGTTAAAACGGAAAGACTTTCGTTTTGAGCAACATCATTATTTTCATCTAACGTTGGTTTTCCATTTTCATCAAGTTTAGGACACCAAATTGGTTCGATTTCTTTTCCTCTTTGTTCCCAAGCGCCATCTGCTTTTTTATGGCTTAGTATAGACAGACTGTCTAATTCTTCTTTATATTCATCTCGAGTTTTTCCGGATTTTTTCATCCAAGCTAAACCCATAGCGTGAGCAGAAGTAATCTGTCCTGATATAGTAGTATTATGTTCCTTCATTTTCTGGGCGACTTCTGGATTTGTCATAATTTTCTTATTAGGAGCGATCATTATTTGTTTTTTCAGTTCTTCATCATAAACAAAAGCATCGGCTAAGATAGCATATTTATTTTGAACTTCCACACCTCCACAAATAACAGCATCATGAATGCCAGAAGCAATAGCTTGCCATGCGGAAATAGTTGCCTGAGCACCTGAAGCACATTGACGATTGATGCTCATTCCCGGCACGCTTACTGGAAGATGGGCAGCTAGAGCTGCTGTTCTCCCAATATCTAAACCACACTCTCCTATTTGACTATTACATGAAACAATAGAATCTCCGAGAAGGGCAGGGTCAAAATCATTTCTCTTGATGAGAGTTTGATAACAATGAACTACCAAATCATCCCCACGAAGTCTTACAAGAGTTCCTCGTTTTTTACCAATTGGAGTTCTTACATAATCAATAAGAACAGGCTCTCTCTTTGCATCTTTAAAATATTTAGTATACATCGAAATTGGTTCCATATTTTCTCAACTTTTTTGTTTTAATTTGTTAATTATTGATTAAGAAATAATTGCTAATTTCGTTTAAAAGTATTTATTATCTTTTTTAGGTGAATATAAAAGATTTATTATCTTTGTGGTACAAAATGGTCAAAACATATCTTAAAACGATTATAATTAGGAAAAACTTTATATTTAAATGTCCAAATCTTAAGATAGTATACAAACAAAAATCTGTACATAATCTTGACTACCGATTTAATAACGAAAATAGAAAAGTGGGACAATAAGGTTTTCCTTGGAGTATATAAACATGATCTTCTCAAACGTAGTTTTGTTAGAAGATTTGCCAAGATATATAGCTTTTTTGGTAACATGTACTTTTGGGGTGTATTTTGGCTTTTTTTGTGGATTTATGGGTACATTTTTATGGATTTTTTTCCATTAGCCCTTATTACTGGTGGTTTCTTTCAAAGCATAGTAATACATGTCTTAATTCGTTATAAGATTGTAGCTCGTAATCGTCCTTTTATAACACTAGAAGAAGAAGGTGTTGAGAGCCATGATGAGTTGATTAAAGAGACAAAATCTTTTCCCTCAGGACATGTTGCATTCTTTTTGTTTTTTGGATATTTAATTAGTTTTTATTATGATTCATATTTTTGGGAGATTTTTTCAATCTTTATCGTATTGGATGTAGTCATGGCAATTACAAGAATGATTTTAGGGGTACACTATCCCACAGATGTTATATTTGGATTTGTTTTCGGCGTTGTTTACGCTCTTTTATATTACATTACTTACATTTACTGGATTATGTTCTTTTACTGGTTAGGGAGAATATTCTTACTTATAATCTACTATATTTTTTAAAAAAAGGATTAAAACTTTAGATTATAGTCTATTCGACTAAACTTATTAAATTTAAAAAAATTATCATCATCAATAATTATATAATTTTAGAAGTGAAGGTTAAAATGACCCAAGATGAAAGTGAAGGTTATAAAGAT
>SDBT01004094.1_pt1 | contig 24871 bp, 14 predicted proteins | sample 2277101 | NCBI WGS metagenome assembly SDBT01 (sample SAMN10404973, study PRJNA504765) | marine sediment metagenome | isolation source: marine sediment core GS10_PC15, 103 cmbsf | place: Arctic Ocean: Southern Knipovich Ridge | collected 2010 | reverse complement strand
TTTCGCGGCTGCGGATTTGGCGGTCGGGCCCAGCGCCTTGAGCAACCTCAGCGCGCCTTCCGGGGCCTCGGGCAGCTTAGCCACAGCCAGCTCGAGCATCTTCTCCCGCTGCTCTTTGCTGGCTCGATTGGCCAGCCGCGCCAGGGCCATCAGGATGCTGTTGGTGCGTCTGTTGCCGGGCAGGTACCGGCCGCGTTTGAACTCGAAGGCCTCCAGCAGCGGCTCGACCGCCTGCTTGGCCTGGTCGGCCCGCGCCGATAGTGCGACGCTGGCGGCAGATTGGACGGTCACGCCCCAGTCCCGAGTAAGGATTTCCACCAGCTTCTCGACGACGCGTTTGGGCTCGATGTCCACGGCAATGGCGAAGACCGTTATAGCAGCTGCTCGAACCTCATCCCGCGGATCGGCCAGGGCTGCCCAGACCGCCTCCACCACCTCGCTCTGACGGCGCGCTTGCCGGCCCAGGTAATACGCAGCCTTCCACCGCACCAGTGGGTCCCAGTGGCCCAGTGAGGCGACGGCACCGTCTACGGAGGCAAAGTTCGCCCCTTCCAGAGACGCCAAGGGGTTGCTCCGCAACTCCAGCCAGCCGCCAACTGACGCCGCGAAGGTGTCGCCTTCCGGTGCCGCCAGGGCGTATGTGTCCATTGCCTTAAGGAGCCAGACTACCTGGTGGTGCGTCTCGGCCGCCTCGGCGTAGCGGCTCAGCAGAGACTCACTCAGGTGTGTTAGCAGCCTTTGCTCGCCGTAGCCGACCCGCTTGCCGGTCAGCGATTCGATCCGCTCGGTCAACAGAACCACCATCGTCAGCTGGGCCTGCTCGCTCAGTTGAGGTGCCCGGTATTCATCGCGGCAGAGCGAGAAATATGTCCGCAGCAATACGCGGTGGCGAAAGCTCCGGACGTCGTCGAACAGGATGCGACGGATTTCATCTACGTCAGATACATCGCGCCCGAACAGCTCCAGCGCGGCGGCGTTTACGTTTTCGGATGCGTATCGGTCCATCAGGGCGGCGGCGGCCTCGAGACGCTGCAACGGCGGAAGCTGAGAAACGATCTCCCCCAGTCGCTCGCTAGCCCGGACAAACTCCGCCGAGTCCACCTCGGCGCGGCGCACGGTTTGCCAAGCCTCGCACAGCTCGATCTTGATCGGCTCGGCCGGCTGGGCTCGCTTAGAGGCGCTGCTGTCCGGCATGACGGCTGCCGAAGCCGAGGCGCTCAGCAACACCGACCACACAATCGCCGCAAATATACCCCTTGCCATAGGATTTGGCCCTTCCTTGCTCTCTTTAATCCATGTCTGGCAGGAAATGGTTTTCCTATCCGTGGGGGCAAAGCATAGCAGATCGTCCCGCCGGCGGCAAAGGATAAACCGCCAACTTCAGCGGGCGGGAATCGCGGGATTAGCGGTTTTTCTTTCCCATAGCGTCGTCCAGCGCGGCGATAAGGTCGGCCTTGGAAAACCCGCCTACCAGTCTTATCGCCGGCTGGCCGTCCGGCGGGTAAATGACCGTCATCGGCGGAGCAGCGGCGAACCGGCGCCGCAGCCACTTGCTGGCCGGCCGGTTGCGGTCGCTTACGTCGGCCTTGATCGCCAGGACGTTGCGGGCTTCGATTTCGCGGGCGATCTCCGCCGAATCGTAGACGCGGTAATCGATCACCTGGCACTCCGTGCACCAACTGGCGGTGGCCTTGACCAAAACGATGCGGCCTTGCTTTCGGCCGCTTTCGATGAGCGATTCGTCAAACTTCTCAAACGCCACGGCCAGCGGGGCGGGTTTGGGGAGCATCCAGAAGCCGGCTGCAACGGCCAGCAAGACGGCCAACCCACGAACAGTCCACTTGCGAACAGGCGCCGAATCGTAGCGCACCCAGTTGGCCCAGATCCACAGCGCGAAGGCCAACACCACGCCGTAGGCCGCCACCCAGAACGGCCAGCTATCCTCGCTGAGCGTGCCGATCAGCCAGATCGCCACCGGCAGCAGCAAAAAGCCCATCGTCTGCTTGAACAGCTCCATCCACCGGTCGGGCTTGGGAAGCTTTCTTAGTAGGTCAGGAAAGGCCGCAAGCAGTGCGTGCGGGGCAGCCATGCCCAGCCCGATTGCCAGGATCGCCACCGTGCCGAGCCAGAGCGGCTGGACCTGCGCCCAGGCCATCGCCGCCAGCAAAAACGCAAAGCTGCACGGCGTGGCCAAGACGGCCATCATCAACCCCATGCCCGCCGATTTGACATGGCCGCCTTTCCTCGCCTCGCCTTCGAGGCCGGCGACCTTGGAAGGCACCACCACGTGAAAGACGCCGAACAGGTTGGCCGCCAGAGCAATCAGGACCAGCGCCAGGGCGATCCGCACGCTTGGATACTGGAAGTGGTCGCTGACGTTCAGTGCCTGGTCCGTCGCCAGGCGCAAGATGAGATTCACCACGGCCAGGCCGAGAAAGAACAGCACCATCCCGCCGGCAAAGGCCAGCCCCAGCGTAACAAACCGCCGGCGTGAGTCCTTGGCCATCGCCACGACGCTCAGGATGCGAAGCGGGATCACCGGCAGCACGCACGGCATGATGTTGAGCGTAAGCCCCGCCAGCAGCGCCAAGCCCAGACCCGCCCAGACCGTTAGCGCCGCTGCGCCCTCGACGGCGCCGAGCGGCGGCGGTTCGGCGGCGGGCTTGGCGTGAAGGGCCTTGAGCTGCTCGGCCGTCACGGCTGACTTCAGCCCCGCAGCGAGCTGATCGGTCCATTGCTCGTTGATGGCGGCTTCCTCGCCCACCTTCACCGAGACATTCGCCGAGACGTCCTCTACGTTGATGCAGACGTCCTTGCAGATCTGCCCGCCAAGCGTCAGGCGGACCTGGTAGCTGCCGGCTGGCGTATCCTGCGGGACGCGAATCGGCACGTAGAACAGCACCTGACCTTCGTAGACATTGTTGACGATTGTCTGATCGCCAAGATTGGTGGCTTTTGGCTTGTCTTTTGGCCAGAGCACCTGCCCGGCGGTCAGCGGCTGGGCAGAAACGCCAAGTTCACCCGGCAAGACGGTCGGGCCAGGGTCCGGGCTGTAGAAGACCCAATCGTCGGCCAGGTGCAGCTCCAGCGCCACGTGGAACTCACCTCCGGGCGGGACCTGCAAATGGGAAGCGACGGCCCGCACACGCATCTGCTGTGCCGCCAGCGATCGAGAACCCACTGGCCGCAGCAAGCTCGGCAGATCGTCCAATTGCCCGCAGGCTGCATGAGCCCAGGCCAACAAGCAAACCGCCATCACGTACAGTCGCTTCATCGACATCCCTCCCGAATAAGTGACCTACCATACAATTCTACGAGCTGAAAAGACAGCGCGTTGCCATCAGTAGGTCCAAGCGGCCCCTTTCCATGTCATGATTCGACCCGACTTAGAATGCGGTTATCCATTGCGGCAGCCGATCTGCCGCAGAGCCTTGCCCGTCAGTGCTTCGCTTGCTCGCTTTGAACGAAGCTTTTGTACTCGGCCGCGGTCATCAGATTGTCCAGCTCTTTTAAGTCCGAGGCCTTGACCTTGATCATCCAACTGGCGCCATAGGGGTCTTCGGCTATCGTGTCGAGCTGATCTGCGAGGGCCTCATTGACCTCCACCACTTGGCCGCTTACAGGGGAGTTTAAGTCCACAGCGGCCTTGACGGACTCAATTACACCGAAGGCATTATCCCGCGCGACCTTATCGCCGACAGAAGGCAGCTCGATGAAAACAATGTCGCCAAGCTGCTCGAAGGCAAAATCGGTAATCCCAACCGTCACGGTATCCCCCTCGAGTCTGACCCACTCATGGGTCTTTGTACACTTCAGATCCTCAGAAACCATTAGTCATCTCCCGTCGGTGTGTTTGGCCTGCACTTGCAGTGAGAATCATATAAGGCTGTGGAGCCGCTCGATCAGCTCGTCATACTCCTTGCCGGAAAAACAGAACCGCAAATCAAGGAATTGTTTCCGAAGAGACTTTACCTTGTCAATAACGGTTCGATTCCCCTCTACCACGTCGTGAATAAGCTGCGCGAGCGTTTGAAAGTTCTTCGGTTGCATTCCGAATCGCGTCATCTCGGCCACGCCCATCCGTAATGAGCCAGCCGCGGAGAAGCCTTCGTCATACGGCCCGGCCTGATAGTTCACGATGATGTTGTTGTCCTCCAATCTCCTGGCGACCTCCGGGCCCTTGCCGTAGCCGACATTGATCACCACCTGGTGTGTCTCGGTAAAGGAGACGGCCGGGTCGCCCGCTACGTCCATCCCCAGATCGTTCAGCGCCTTTGCGAACGCCTTGGCATTGGCCAGAACGGCCTTTTGATAAGCATCCTTGAAATGGTTCATTTCGTAGGCGGCCATGAGCAGCCCCACCAGCGTGCCGAGGTGATGGTTGCTGACGGCGCCTGGGAATGTTCTTCTTCTGATCGACTCCCAGAGTTCGTATTCGATGTCGTGTTCGTCGTAGTCCACCGCAACCATTCCCCGCTGGGTGCCGAAGAAGGTTTTGTGCGTCGAGCCGGTGACGACGTCGGCTCCGTCCTTAAACGGCTCCTGGAAGTGCGGGCCTACAAGCCCAACCACGTGGGCCATGTCGTACATGATTACGGACGACAAGCCCAGCTCATCCACGCAGGCGCGGATTTCGGCCACCGGCTCGGGATGCAGCACGACGCTCTTGCCGAAGACGATCAGTTCCGGTTCGTGCTCGGCGATAAGCTGGCAGGTGGTTGAAACGTCTATCTTGTAAGGGTTTTCCGGCAGGATGGGAAAGTTGACCACGGCCGGCTTTTCTGTCTTCGGATCGCGCGCGACGAAATCCCTCAGCGCCCCCATCGGCTGGGAGCTGAGATGCCCGCCCTTGATGATGTCGTTGTTCATCACCTTGCGGATTCTTCTGGGCTCGGCCTTTCTGTTGGCCCGGTTGATATAGTCGACCATGGCGCTGAAGACGGTGGCATTGGCCATCTGTCCGCTGACGAGGCGAGTTTCCACCTCGCGGCAGCCCAGAAACGCACGCAGCTCTTCGGCCAGCAGGCGTTCGACCTCAGCGATGAAATCCACGCCCTGGTAGTAGAAAACCTCGGCGTCGTTAAACGCCTTGAAGGACTTGTGCTCCGCATAGCGAAAGGCCGGATCCATGATGGAAAGCAGCCTGGTCATCGGCGAGGCGGTCTGCTCGGACGGAATGAGGTTAACGCACTGCCGTTGCCGCCAGATGGTGTTCTCGAGAGCCTTTTCGAGTAGCTGTTGGGCCTTTTTCGGCGCCGGCGCCGGCGGTGGGATCTTTTCCTCGACCGGCGGGGCATATACGATCGTCCTGGCAAGCGGCGGGGCCTCCGACCGTAGGTAAAACGGAACGACGACCGCGTCGGCCTTCCTGTCGCGTATCTCGATCGTCACCGGATCGTCTTCGCGCAGGTCGCTGTCCAACAAGCCCAGGCAAATGGCTCGCATCTGCTTTTCTTCGGTGAGCCGGCTTTCCAGCCCCTCGCCCTCGATAAGCCAGTAGGGAACCATCGTGCCGCTGGTAACGTAGCCGACGTGTCTTTCGCCGTTCCGCGCGGCGAAGACCTTCGCCCCGCGTCGGGCAACCGCCTTTCCGATAAGCACCAAAGGCATGATCCGCCTCGGCAGGTCCGCCACTCGGGAGTAGTCACCAAAGAGAATTCTCTTTAGGGCTGCGCGCTGTTTTTCCAGCGCCTTTTTCCCGATGAATTCGCCCTTGTCGGGGGAAAAGCTCACGGCGAACTGTGACAGCGGACATGCGAAGACGGGAATCTCCTTGCCTTCCGGGTCCTTGCCCAGCTCGTGGCCATGCAGCGGCAGGCACGCCTCCAGGCGCAATGTGTCGCGGGCGCCGAGGCCGGCCGGGCTGGCGCCACGCTGCGTGAGAGTGTCCCAAACGGCCAGTGCATCCTTTCTGGCTACAAAGACCTCAAGAGAAAGCGGCTCGCCGGTGTAACCCGTTCTGCCGATCAGGACCGATGTTGCTTGGATGCTTCCGGTAATCAGTGCGTTTCTCTTTGGCTCTGGCAGGAAGGGCGAATCCAGGGCGCCGGTGAGGATCTCCTTTGCAAGAGGCCCCTGAAGGGAGAGCATCGCCATCTCTTTGGTCTGGTCGAGCAGCTCGACGCTCTTGAAGCGGCGAAGAACGGATCGGAAATGGTCCCGGTCTTTCTGGCGATTCGCGGCGTTGACGACCAGCAAGTACTCATCCTCGAAGAAGTGATAGAGGTAGGCATCGTCGATTGCGCCGCCTTGGGCGTCAGGGATGATCGTGTACTGGGCTTCGCCTACCTCCAAACCAACCGCGTTGTTCGTCAGAGCGTGCTGAAGGAACTTCAATGCCCCCGCGCCACGAAAAAGGAACCTGCCCATGTGGGAGACATCGAAAAGCCCGCAGCGTTTCCGCGTGGTCAAATGCTCTTCGATAATGCCGGGGCGATAGTGCAAAGGCATCTCCCAGCCGGCGAATTCGACCATTTTCGCCCCTAGGGCCACGTGTTTCTCGTGGAAGACTGTCTTATCGATCTCGCTCATGATCACACTCGATATTCCTGCTCATTGCGGGGATGCCGGACTATTTACAACGAGCTCATCCTATCGGCCAAGTGAGTTCGCTTCAAACAGGAAACGTCAGGGTGCGGAGGAGCTGGCCATATCGGCCGACTTTGGCCTTATCGAGACGGACTCCGAGGCCAGGCCCCTCGAGGGTCTTGAGCCGGCCGGCGTAGCCGAAGCGAAGCGACCGCTTTGTTAGATCGTCGGCCAGGAGAAACTTACCATAATTGCCCTCGACGAATCGCACCTGCGGTATCATCTGCAAGAGGCGGCGCTGCGCGGCGGCGAGAATGCTTGACTCACCGACCATGCAGCCGACAAGCAGCGGCACAGAGTTCTCAGCCGCCAGGCGAGCCAGCGACGCAGCGCGCGAAAGCCCGCCGTTCTTGCTGATGCGAACGTTCCACCAGATGCGTTGCGGCTCGGCCAGAAGCGTGCGGGCGTCGTCCTCGCTCAGCAGTGACTCGTCGGCCATCAGAGGCAGCTCGCACCGCCGGGCGAGCTCCACCAACTGCTCGGCTGAACAGTAGACCGGCTGCTCGACCACGCAAACGCCGTGCGGTTTCAGTTCGGCCACGCGCGCCGGCGTAGAGTCGGCGTTCCAGCCGCCATTGACGTCGACCCGAAGTGTGCACCGCCCGGCTGCAACGGACTTGCCAATCTGCCTGCGGATCACGTGGAGGTTGTCGGCGTCGATCTGGTCGCCAAGACCAAGCTTGAGCTTGAAGTCGCGCAGGCCAAACCATCGCATCAGGCGCAGGCGCCTGGCCGTGCGGGCCGGATCGCTCGAGCCAAGCACGCCGGAAACCCTGGCGGCGATTGCCGCCTGAGGCCAAAAGGAGCCCTCAAATCCGCTGGCATCCAGATGAGCAAGGTCCAGCGCACAGGCGGCGGCGTTGATGCACCGGCCGTCGAGGCGCTGCGGAAGGGGCACAGAGGGGCTTTGACAGTATAGTTTCCAGAGGGCATTTTCCAGATCGTCAACGACGCCGTCGATGGCCTCCCCGGTCACGTAAGGCCGCGGGAGCGTCTCGCCCCAGCCGCTACGCCCGTTGGCCAACTCGAGGCGCACCACGACAGCCTCGGCCACGTCGCGCGAAGCGGAAGCCTGTTCAAACCTCCGCATCGGAATGGTCGTGCGATAGATATCCAGTCGTGCGGGCCTAGCATCCATGACAGCACGGTAGTGTATGGCGGAGGCTTCCGCGTAGTCAAAGGTGCGGCCGTAGAAGCTGCGGAACAGTTAGCCCTTCGGGCGCGATTCGAACTTGACGCCACAGCAGCATCTCTCTATCATGTCGAGCGTTCCAGGATAACCGGTGCGATTCCGGTCTAGGCTTAAGCACAACTGGTTCGTTGAGAAAGATTGCAACGCCCCCATCGTCTAGCGGCCTAGGATATCAGGTTCTCATCCTGGAGACAGGGGTTCGAGTCCCCTTGGGGGTAGGTGATGCAACCCTTTGCTTTTGCAAGGGTTGCATCTTTTTGCCAGGAAGTGACTACCGCGTCTCTGGCAGTTGGCTGTCGCCCTGCTGACAACTGCTGATTGCCCTTGGCATGCGCTGACTGCACCGGATCCTGCACCGCTTTGCGGAAGTGGTCCTCGGTAACTTGCAGGTAGTACTTGGCCGCGACCGGCTGGGAATTGCCAATCCACGCGCAAACAACGTGCATCGGAAAGCTCTCGGCAAGCTCCGTCTCACGGGTGCTGCGGAGGTTCTGGAACAGTTTCGGCCAAGGCGTCAGGCCTGCCCGCTTGATGATCCGCTGGAGTTGGGTTCGGAGATTGGCATTGGTGTTCCGATAGCGGGTAATCACGTACTCCGCCCCCGGCTCAGCTTGCTCGAAGCAATCCCGCAGGTGCGGGTATAGCTCGGGGAACATTGGTACCTGTCGAATACCGCCACCAACAGGTTCGAAATTCGGTGGAAACAATTTCTCGACAAGCGTATCGGGTAGGCGGTAGAATGAGTATTGGGTGGGCACAGAAGCGGCAATTCTCAGTTCAGACCCGACCTGCCCGCATTAGGCCGAGTTTTGATCCCTACGAAGCACCCGATTCGCTCTTGTTTCAGGAGCAAGGAGAACCAATGGTAAGGCCCCCGAACATTTTGTTGATCACCGCCGATCAGCTCCGTGCAGATGCGCTGGGCTGCTACGGCAATCAGGTTTGCCGCACCCCCAACCTGGACGCTCTAGCCGGCGGCGGTGTGCTGTTCGAGAATGCCTTTACCCCCAACCCAATTTGTGTCCCCGCGCGGGCCGCGATTACCACCGGAAACTACCCGCACATTTGCACGGACTCAAGGGGCAGCAACGATGCGCGGATTCATGACGATCAGATCAAGCTCGCCGAACACTTTGCGTCGGGGGGGTACGAAACATACGCGTGCGGAAAGCTGCACTACGTCCCCTACGCGCCCCCGGGCGAACCGCGATTGTTGCACGGATTTCAGCATTGCGATCTGACAGAATCCGGGAGGTTGATCGCGGAGCACGACCCGAGCGGGAAACTGCGTGGATTGGAAGATTACGTCGATTACCTCGCCGACGTCGGTTGGGCGGGTTACTCCCGCGCGCACGGAGTCGGGAACAACGACGTTCGGCCGTGCCCCTCCCCGCTGCCCCCCGAACACCATGTCGACCACTGGGTCGCCGACAGAACCATCCAACGCATCCGCGAGCATCGGACGCATCGCGCGGAACAACCGTTTCTGATCTGGTGCAGCTTTCCGAAACCGCACGCTCCGCTCGATCCCCCGGGGGAGTACGCCAATATGTACGACCCTCGCGATGTTCCGCCGCCTGTCGGCGACGAGTCTCTCCTCCTCGACCGCAATCCGTATATCGACCAAGGGCGCTACCTGCGCGCCCAAGCATCTCTGAGCCCGGCCGCACGGCGAGTCATTAAGGCGTATTACTACGGGCTCATCACTCACCAGGACGCCCAGATCGGCCGCGTGTTGGAGGCGCTGAGGGAGACAAACCTGATCGACAGCACCATCATTATCTATACCTGCGACCACGGAGATCTGATGGGCGACTTCGGGACATATTTCAAGTGTAACTTCCTGGAAGGATCGGTTCGCGTTCCCTTCATCGTACGTGGTCCCAGCGTTCCCAGCGGGCAGCGCCGGGAGCAGCTTGTGGGGCTGCATGACATCTTACCCACGCTGGGAAGAATGACCGGCTGCAAGCTGCCGAACGAGGTGCAGGGACTGGACATTTCACGCGTTTTCACGGAACCCGGTGCTGAGGTGCGGGATGTAATCTACTCCCAGTGCGGCGATGCCCCGCGGGAAGCTGCGATGGTTTGCGATGGACGATGGAAATATTGCTACGCTCAGCAGGGACCGACCGAGGAACTCTACGACTTGCAGGAGGACCCGCACGAACTGGTCAATCTGGCGGTGCGAGCGAATGGTGAGTCGCTCTGCAAACCGTGGCGACAGCGTTTGATTGACGAGGCGAACAGGTGGGGCGACACCACCTTGCTGGACGATAATGGGCTGGTAACGTCTCCGTTGGACCGCAGCAGCTTCAAGGATCTACCCGTCATTGGTATGGGCTGGCGATGGTTCTAGTGTAAGCGTGTGGTGACGGCGCCCAGATGAGCTGTGCCTCCCGAAAACCTCATCCGGGGATGAATCGCACTGAGTGGGCCAGAATTCCGTTGCGACGGAGCTTGACACAACACTGGCCACGGCATAAGAACATTTACAAGGAGGACTCGGCTGTTTCGGATTCCGGAAGAGCCAGTAGCGAGAAAGAAACAGACAAAGTTGAAGGTCCCTTTTGGCCTTTTCGTTTCTATGGGAGATGAGAGCTGTAATGGACTATCTGGATCAAAGAACGCGGAGCAGAAGATTCACTGTCACAAGTAATCGCGAGATCAATATCCGCGTGGATGGTGATGACGAGCCCGTCGAGCAATCCATCACCATCCGCTGCCGAAATGGAATCATGCACACCCCGGTGCTCTACAAAGGCAAGTTCATTGACATGAGCAGCCTCGAGGGCATGGCGAGGGACATCGTTAAGGGAAAGAAGACCGACCGTGCCAGAGTCGAGGCCATACTCGATTTTTGCCGCGCTGACAATATATGGCACTGGTTCCCTCCACTCGACTATAAGAATGTCGTCAAGCTGGTGAACAGTTACGGATATGGGTATTGCGTCATACACGCCCACCTTTTCCACGAACTGTGTTCCGCCATTGGACTAAAATCCACTAAACTTGAATTCTTCCGCGGAAGCAGAACAGATCGACCCATCGAGTATGGCAAGGAGGACCACTCTCTCAATGAAGTTTACTATGAGGGTGGATGGCATCTTTATGACTCTTATTGTGATTCCTACTATGAGGACGAAAAAGGCAATCCTGTCAGCGTGACGGAGTTAAAGAAGCGTCCGGAATTACTTGATACCAGCGCGGATGCGTATGGGTTAAGCCCCGTGGGCTCTCCGGTGGCTTGTCACAAATGGGTTTATCCGAGGGTAAGTGTCGCTCGATTCCCAGATGTTGTGGGAAATCTATACACCGCGAATTTCTCCTTAATGCCCGGGAGCAGTATCAGACTGGATCTGAAACCTATGGAGAAGCTAGTTGATGCGGCCCGTCTGCTTCCGCCGTGGAAAATGGAAGCTCGGCCGGTCTTCAACACGGGACGCATCTTGCTCAAGTTCAGGAAGCAAGATATTGACGAAAATATCCTGCGCGTCAGAGTTCCCTATGTTGTTCTCAGCGCGCACCTTTCGGAATCCCTGGTGAAATGCTTCAAGAATATACATGTTTCCGAGAGCGGGGAGGCGTGGAGGCCGGTGCGTGCGGGAATCGTACGGTTCGAGACCGACCCCATGGAGTACTACCTCATGCTCGAGGACCAAAAACGCCCGCTTGGTTCGGCATGCACTATAGAGAACTACGTGCAGTTCAACTCGATCTCGGTGCCTTTTCTAAGAAGAGGAATCAACAGGATCTTTTTCCGAACAAAAGGAAAAGCCCCGTTCGAAGGTGAGCTCATCTTCCGATGGCGGGAAAGATCGGTCAAAAAGACCTATCGAAAAAAACAGAAGTCCATCAAATGGTCCAAGGAAATCGCCCTCTGCGACAGGAGGCAAACGCAATCACGGGGCGTCTCTGCAACCATCGACCCGTCCGGAACGATATGGACGGCCTTTCAAGTGAAAAGGGGCGGCAGGTATGCAATTCGCTACGGGTACCTCAGTGAGAACGACCGGTGTTTCGAAGAAGTAGGGACGGGGAAGGGATTTTACGGCGATTTTCCGGATATCCTGGTCGACTCGTCCGGCGGGAAGCACTTGGTATTTCAGACGGGCACAGCCATCGAGGATTCGAACATCATCTACGTAAACCTGGACAGACAGCGCAAGCTAATCAAGGTTAACGGCGAGGATTCCTGGCGCTTCTCGTGGTTTCCGAAGCTTGCTGCGTGCAAGAATCAGGTAGTGGTTACCTGGCAGGGTCCAGAGATGCTGAAGGGACAGAAAACCTTCGACGGAGGGGCCTCCGTCTGGGTGAAAACGCTCGCGGGGAAGGGCAGAACTCTTCGGTACGACGGATATTATCAGCGTCTTTGTTTACCTGCGATTGCCGCCGACTCGCGCGGGCGTTTCCACCTTGTCTTTGTCTATCAGGGTGTGGACTATAGAGAAGTATCGAGCGATCTTTCCTCGACGCTTTCGTCGGCGAGCATCTTTCCTTACCACTGCAATTACGGATTCGGGGCAGATATTGCGACCGACGGGCAGAATGATGTCTACGCGGTCTGGTCAGCGCGCGTCTATGGGACCAAACCAAACATCTACTTGCGAAAAAGGAAAGCTGGAAAGTGGGGAAAATGCACCAGGATCAGTGAAAGAGACTTCTCCGATTCCAAGTACCCATCCATCGCGGTTGGCCCGGATGGTCAGATTCATATGGTCTGGATGGACAACCGTTCGGGCAAATGGGCGATCTTCTACAAGCGATTCGATGGAAAACGCTGGTTTCCAGACTGTCCCATCAGCAATTTCGGCAAGGACGCTATGAGCCCTAAGGTAATTGTCGGGAAGGACAATAAGCCGACTATCTTCTGGCACTATTCACATAGAGGAAGGAATCACGCTTTCTGCAGAACGGAGTTCTAAGCCCCTGTTTCCCTGATGCAGATTACTGTGTCCCATCACGATGATGGTGCATTCGGCCTCGCCTTCTGCCATGCGGCCGCCCCGATTATCGATCCAAGCGGAAAATCTCAAGTAGCAGGAGACAACACGTGAAAACCGAAACGATCGTTAACGTTCACACGCATATCCATAAGGACCAGGATATCGACGCCAGGGTAAAGCTTTGGCGGGAATGCAACGTGCGCAAGGTCTGCGTTCAGGTCGGAACGACGGTCGACACGGATGAGCGCTATGGAAATGAAGGCGTACTCAAATGGATGAGAAAATACCCTGACATCATTCTTGGATTTGCCCATCCGGACCTCGGGCGGGAGATGGATAAATCCGAAAAGATCGATCAGTTCAAGGATCAGGGGTTCACCGGGCTGAAGTTCATCCGCCCGGTCTATTCGTACGACGATGAGAGATACTTTCCGCTATATGAGCGTGCCGAGCAACTCGGGATGCCCATTCTTTTTCACACGGGATACCTCTGGTGTGCCCCCGGCCAACGCCAACCGGGGCTTTCCCAGGACAAGATGCGCGCCATTCGCCTGGATACGATCGCACGGTCCTTTCCAAACCTGCGCATGATGATGGCGCATCTTGGAAACCCGGAGTTTGACGTGGGTTTGGACCTCATCATGTTCTTCGAGAACCTCTGGGGTGAGTACTCCGGACATAGTGGCTCGAAGTTCCGCGAAACGGTCCTCCGCAAGCTCTTTAGGCCGCTCCCCGATGCGGACATGACTGATCCGGAAGAGAACCTAGCACTGACGCATTTCAAGAAGCTTTGCTTTGCCACTGACAATCCTGAGCCGCCTGTCTGGATCGATTTGAACGAAAGGCTGATGGACGAGTTGCAGATCCCGCCCGATTTGCGGGAGGACTTCTACTGGCGCAACGCCACCAAGTGGCTCGGAATCAAAGAAGCAATGGTTTGATCCGTCAGCCTGACCTGCGCCTCCCGAAAACTTCGTCCTCGTTGATTCTTAGGCACTTACATTCCTTGTCAGCAACCGCTCCACATCAACCAATGCGAGCAAGTATCTGCCCTGCTGCAAGCCTTTCCTGTCTGCGACGTCAACTGTTTCCAATTGTCTGATCAGCTGGCCTGAGACGCATGAAGGGCTGTTCGGAAGCCGTACGACAGGTAAAGCTTTACAATCTTCCGGACCGCGGTAGAATTATCCCAATCGCCGCGGTGGTCGTGGGCGCCAGATCATTTGGGAAATCTCGGTAAAGATCCCCATGGGTGCGACGGAGAATGCCTTGTCGCTCCATCAACATCACCAACCACCCCACCTCATCGGGGCCTTGCAGCAAGGCGCCATTCACACAATAATCCGCAAGGTCAGCCGACAAGGATCACAGCCGGCGCTCAAAGAGAGAACTCTTTGGTTTCCGTTGTCCGTTGGCGTTCCGGAAAGGTTGTTTCATGGCAAAGATCGTATTCATCGGCGCGGGTAGCCTGGGCTTCACGCGCGACCTCGTGCGTGACGTTCTGACATTTCCTCTGCTGGAAGATACAGAGATCGCTCTGGTTGACACGAACAAGGAGCGGCTCAGCTTTGCGCTGCTGGCGTGCAGGAAGATCATCGAGGTGGGCAATTACCGCGCCACGGTAACCGCCACCACCGAACGCCGCGAAGTGCTCAAAGGCGCAGACGTGGTGCTTGTGACCATACTGTGCGGCTCGACGCGGGTCTGGCAGCACGACATCTTGATCCCCAAGAAACACGGCGTCGATCTCTGCGTCGGCGACACGCGCGGACCAGCCGGCATCTTCCGAGCGCTCCGCACCATCCCGACCATGCTGGAGATCTGTCGCGACATGGAACAACTCTGCCCTCACGCCCTGATGCTGAACTACACCAACCCCATGGCCATGCTCTGCCACGCCATGCAGCGCGAGAGCTCCATATTGTCCTCCGGGCTCTGTCACGGCGTCCAGAATGGGATCAACCTGATCGCCGAATGGCTGGGCATCAAGGGTGGCCGAATCGACTACCTATGCGCCGGAATCAATCACATGGCCTGGTACCTCAAACTCGAACACAAGGGCCGCGACCTTTACCCCAAGCTGCGCAAGGTGGTCTCGACCAACAAAGACATCTACAACGCCGAGCAGGTGCGCAACGAAATATTCCTGGCCCTCGGGCGGTTCGTCACGGAGTCCAGCGGGCACAACTCGGAATACAACTGGTGGTTCCGCAAGCGCCCGGATCTGATTCGCAAGTACTGCACGACCGGCACCGCCTGGAACCCCGGGCGCCACGCTTTCATTCTCAAGATGTACCGCGGGAGAGAGAAGACGTGGAAAGCATCGGCCCGTCACTGGCTAAGGAAGGACACGCCGATCTCCCTCGAGCGCAGCCAGGAGTACGCCTCCTCGGTCATAAATGCCTTCATGGGCGGGGAGCTGTTCGAGTTCAACGGAAACGTTGTCAACACGAACCTGATCACCAACCTTCCCGAGGGCGCCTGCGTCGAGGTCCCGGTGCTGGCCAAACGAAGGGGCCTTGCTCCCACACACGTCGGCGCCTTGCCGCCGCAGTGCGCGATACTCACGAATCTGAGCGCCCAGATCGGAATGATGGCCGTTGAAGGCTGCCTGACCGGCGACCCCACGCTGATTTATCAGGCCGTCGCACACGATCCCCTGACGGCCGCCAAGTTGTCCCTGGCCGAGATCAGAAAGATGACCGTCGAGATGTTCCGCAGGAACAGGAAGTATCTGCCCACATTTAAGAAGATCGACCTGTGATAGAATCGCCGGAAAGGCCGGCGACGGTCGTGCGTGCCGGTTCATCGGGGAAATCTCGGGTAGAATGGCTTGCCGAGTTTCTTCGGCGCTTATCGGGAAAGGACACATGTGAATAAACGAACGATTCTCGCTGCTTTGCTGGCGGTCAGTTTGACAGGCGTTCTGGGATGCTCGCCCTCGCCAGTCGCTAGTGGAACGCCAGAGCCAGCCGGCGAAACGGTCTTCGCAACGGTGCTGCACGTTAACGACAGTCACGGCCGAATCGAGCCTCACATCCACGAAGGTGAGAGCGTCGGCGGCTACTCGCGGCTGGCGACACTGGCAGGAGACATCCGCTCCCAAAGCAAAGCTGACCGAGTCTTTCTCGTCCACGCCGGGGATATCTTCACCCGCGGCGATCCACTCACCCGTCGGACACTTGGAGCGGCCAACGTGACCTTGATGAACCAGATTGGATTCGACTTCTGGACACCCGGGAACGGCGAGTATTACGACGGCGTGCCAAACTTGCGCAAGCGAATCGCCGAGGCACGCTTCGACGTTCTTGCAGCCAACGTGATACTCAAAACCTCCGGCGCGTACATCTCCAGGCCATACGTGATTGCCAAGGCCGGACCGATGAAGATCGCCTTCTTCGGTTTGTGCTTCGTGCGAACGGACCGCCCCGAGGCGGCGCCGCTGAACGTCGAGGATCCGATCGAGACGGCCCGCAAGCTCGTTCCGAAACTCCGCGAGCAGGCCGATGCGGTCGTATTGGTTACCCACATGGGTCTTCGGAAAGACGAGAAACTGGCCGCTACCGTTGGCGGAATCGACCTGATTATTGGAGGGCATTCACACAATACTTTGCCCAACGGCAGGAGGGTCAAAGGGCCTGACGGACGGGAGGTGCTTATCGTACAGGCTGGAGATCACCTGCGGTTTCTAGGTAGGGTTAATCTGAAATTCCAGTGCAGAGGGCAGAAGTATCAACTCATCGAGGCGTCAGCAAAGCTCGTTCCTCTCGACGCAAGCATTCAGGAGAGCGCGAAGGTCAAGGCCCTGATCGCGAAGCTGAACGAGGCATCGACCCGGCCGGCATCCGCACCTCTGCCACAGTGAGCGGCACATGAAGACTCGATTACTGTCACTCGATAACACTTGCCCCAGCGGCTGCACGCGTAGCGAAGTTAAGGCAGCGTCGGCCGAAACGTTTCTCGAAGCCGGAAGCAACTGAGTTGCCCGACCGTCTCCGCCTGCTCGGCCGGGGCGAGGTCCGCGATGATCTCAGCCCGTTGGTCGGCCAGAAAGTCGGCTATCACGGAGAGGCGGTCGCGCCGGTCCAACGCATTTTCGGCCGAATGTGCACCGGATTCTGCACCGCCTGACCGAAGTAGGTTCCCCAACTTCTTTGCGTTAGAAGAACTTGCGCCGTTCCGTTCGGGTCCCCTTGGGGGTAGTTGACGGCGAAGGGCCGGGCGCCTGGCGGCGTTTGGCCTTTTCGTTTTCTTACACCTCGCCTGTACGATCATTAGCTGCGTGCCTCGACGAAGTCCTGCCCAACTTGAAGGCGGCCGCCGGCGGGCAGCGAAGGCGACTGCCTATCCATCCACCGGGTCGTAACCGCCCTTGCTGAGTGGCTGACACCGCAGGATTCGCCAAAGGCCCATCAGCGTGCCGCGAAGCGCCCCCCGCTTCTCGAGAGCCTCGATGAAGTATCGGCTACAGGTGGGCACGAAGCGACATTGGCCGCCAAGGATGGGTGAGAGTGCAAGCTGATACAAGCGAACCAGCAGAATCACCGCTGATCGAGGCCATTTGCCCAGCCGGCTTAATCCTTCGGACGCATTCACGTGGAGGCATCCTTTCCGGTGCGTTCTCGGCACAAGCGCCGCGACACCGAACGAATCGACTCCTGCAAAGCGGCGAGTGTAAACTCCCCGCCGACGCGGGGTACGATCATGAAGTCCGAGCCGGCCGGCAGCTCCTGGCGGATCAGCCGAAATGCCTCGCGGCAGAGCCGTTTGAGACGGTTGCGGTGCGCGGCCTTTCCATGACGCGATGAGACAGCCACGCCCAGGCGGCAGCGGGCAGTCTGTTCGTCGTTCGGCAGCACATAAAGCGTAATCAGAGCGTCCGTGGCACGCTGGCCCCGCCTAAACAGCCGCGAGATCTCCTTGCGACGGGTGATGCGAAACCTCTTGTCCGCGCGGGGGGCCATAGCACCGCTCCAATTGGCCTATCAGAAAGACATTCTATCGCTTCGGCCTACCTGGGCGGCAGGGAAAAGACACAGGCGGTCTCAAATCGCCCTGTTGCGGCGACGCAAGAATCTTCCAAGCCGTTGCTGGGCCTCTCGAGAGGCAAAGGCCGTCCAAGGCTCATCGAAAGGCATCTTCGTATACGACCCTGGGAAATACCTCCAGCTTCCCCCCTCGAGTTGCATTATAGATCTTGACATTCCTGGCCGAAAGATGTCGCCAGGCATGGCTCAAGCATCGGACCATCCTTTCGACGTTGGGGACATGCCAGCGCTGGCCCGGGCCGAAATAGCCCGGGTCAAAGTGATTCAGATCGGTTTCGGACGACGCAACAATTATTCCGTCGGCGCTGGCGTGCACTTTGTAGTCCATATCCTGGCCAATCAGGTAAATTGGATTGCACCCCATCCAGCAGGCCAGTTGCAGCATCATGTACGTGACAGTTCCTCCCCAGTAAACCTGGCGGTCGCATCGGTCGGAAAACCGCGGAAAGCCGAGGTATTCACCCCTTACGAAATCCACATAAACGGTGTGGTCATCGGGCAATAGGAGATGCTTAAGGTCCCGAGGGAAAACCTTCACCACTCCGCGGAGATTGTTGATAGCCTCAGCGTTGTCCATGGCCAAAAGGTCGTCCTCCACAACGTAGTAGGTCGGCCGCCAATCCGTTCGGTCAAACAGTAACCAAATCTTATTGCAGCCGAACGTAATCTCGCCGTTCAGGATGGACAGGTCCAGTTCTTTAAGGCTCGGACCGTTGCCGACAATGCACGCCCGCTGCCCGTGGTGGATGTTTCGAAGCGATCCGATACCTTCCGAGCCGGCTTCGGCCAGCACTCTCCGAAATGTCCGCCAGGCGCTCTGGGCGGTTGACCGCAGCGCGATGCCGGCCGGTCGGACCCCAGGGCATTTCTTGACAATCTCTCTCAACTTGGACATCTGGCGGATCCTGCTTGTCGCCTTGGTTGCTCGCGGGACTTATGCACCGTCACTCGAGAGAGGTGTCATCGTCTGCCTTCACTTCAGCGCCGTTTTCCGCGAGGCTTTTTTCGTGGTTCTCTTCTGGGTTTTCTTGCGAGTTTTGCTGCGTTTTTTCCGAAAAACAGCGCTCTCCCAGGCCAAGCCAACACAGGTGAACTGCGGTGACTTCATCACCAGCTCGTCAACCACCTTGGTCACGTCCGGCCACCCATCGTTGTGATAATCATCGAATACCATATACCCGGCCTCTGTCACAAGGGGAGCATACAGCTCAAAATCCCTTTTCACGCCTTGGTAGCTGTGGTCGCCGTCGACGAAGACAATGTCATAGGACTTGCCAGAGGCGGCCTCGAGAGCGGCTTTGTCCGAAGAGCGCGCTTGGATGACCCTCCAATCATTACGAGCAATCATTGCTCGATTGAAATTCCGCTCCAAGATCGACGGATCGACCGGAAGACCAGTTAGGACATCCAACTTACCTTTCGCGTAATAACCGTCCAGAGGATCAATCAGTGTCAGATTCACCTTTTCGAAGTAACAGGAAAGGATATCGTGCAGGATAATGGAATTTACGCCGAACAGAGTGCCTATCTCCAAGATATTGACTTCTTTGCCGGCAGTGCTCATGCCGATCAGTATCCGCAGAATCGCATCCTGGACATCGCCGGCCAGTCTGCCCAAACAGTTGTCCTCCAAGTAGCTGATACGCTGCTGACAATATCTCAGTTGCGCGACAGTGAGCTTGAGATCAAGCTTCTCCGACCAGACATTCAGGAATTGCTTTTCATCATCGTCTGTCAGTCTCCGATCATACGATTGGTAAGGTTTACGGTCTCTCAAGGCTATCTGTGCGACGCGTTCTTCCTTTTCTGCCCTGATGGCCCGTAGCAATTCCTGGGTCGTCGCGCGCATGGCCTCTGATCGGCGCTGCTCTATTGCAGCAGTCTTTTCAATTGCGGCGTTCAGGTCCCGGATCGTCTGATCCCGTTTCGAAAGTTCCAGCGCCGTCCAATTCCTGGCGGACGCAACGAGTTGTTGCGCCGTGGCCGTATAATGTTCACGTTCGGCCGGTACTTCGCCCTGCGCCTCGGCCCGGGCCCTGACGAAGACGTACGCGATGGTTACGTAAATGACAGCTACGCCCGCCAGGCCAGCGAAGACGCCCCCCGGCATCCTTAGAAAAGCCCAGGCGAATAGGCCCAATGCTGCCAGGAGGCCCAAGCCGCCCCATCGCAGGTGCCATTTGACGATGGCTTTCGTCATGTAACTCAATCTTTTCCCAAGTCGCGACGGCTTCCACTGTTTCAACCTGGCTGACTTCGGCGGGCGCGATTGCTGCTCCTTAACTTCTCGCCTCAGGCTGTCAATTGCACGCTCGCGGTTCCGGATCATGATCTGTCCTCTTGAGGCGATCTTGCCAAGACACGTCAGCAGCTTTGCCGAATCCAACTCGCCTCTAAATGCTATGATGTTGCCCCAACCGTTAGGGTCAAACAATTCGCAAGGATAAACCGCCAATCTGTTCCATGTATGTGGACCACCATAGCGCTCTACTGGATACCATTCGGAAATCAACAGTTGGTAGCCACGATCCACCAGGAACCCGGCCAGATCGTGGAATTCATAGCCTAAAGGCGACGTCTTATAGTTTTCGAATTCGCACATGACCACCGCCGGTTTTATGGTATCCCAAGGGAAGCCTTTCAAGACGAACAGGTCGTAACCCTCCACATCCACCTTGAGAAAATCGACTTCTCTAATGCCGGCTGATTCGCAAAACGCAACAAGCGTGGTTATCTCAACCCCGCCTGTTTCCACATGGCTTGGATGAAACGGATTAAGCGCGCTGATCGCCGGTGAAACGTCGCTCTTATAAAAGGGCACCTGGGCCCGAACAGTGTCAGAGACTGCCCGAGGATCGATCGATAGCTTCGGGTATTCCTTGGCCAACTCCATTAACTTCTTACGATTCGCCGGGTCTGGCTCGAAGGCGTAGACCTTCCAGCCGGCGTGAAGGAACAGCCGCGAAGATTGGCCATAGTGCGCCCCGACATCGATCATAACTTTGGCATTCGCAGAATCTTTCAGATATTCGTGAACCAGCCTGATTTCCTCGAAGCCAATCCCTTTTTCTTCCGGAGGCGGTTGCGAGCGAGGGCTATCCTCAGCGGCCAAGCGGTCGATCTCAGCGTAAAGCCTCTTGCCCATGTTTGGGAAAGTCTTTTCCGGCAGGTAAGCTTCAAAGAAGGCCTTGACCTTTCTTGCCCGATCCGACCAATGTTTGGCCCACTGCTTCTTATTACAAAAAGATTGACGCATGATCGCGATCTTGATGGTCCTTGCCGCATCTCGCGCCGAGATCCCTTGCCATATATTACCGGCGAACTCCCCGGCGAGCTTCCTTGCCTTGGCATCATCTCCTGCCAACAACAGTTCGACGAGCAACCTGAACCGGCGCTGAAGAATCGTCTGCTCCAGCGGCGGCTCGGAGAGCCCCTTACGATACTTCTTTTGCGGGTTCGGGCAATCCGGATCCTCCTGGTAAACCAAGGACAATACCTTCAGAAGGCCGTTTTCGTAGGACAGGGTATCCCGCAAGATGGTAGATCCAGGATGTAGCACATAAGCCACCGAGCAGTTGTCTACCAGGTGAACCTTCACGCCGGACCGGGCGATTCGCTGCAAATACACCCAGTCCTCTCCCACCGTGAGATTCTCATCGAACCTATTGGCCTTGGCCAATTCGGCGCGCATTATCACCGCGTTAAGGTGACACGGCATAGTGTGCATATCCCGAAACGTTATAACGGGCCTCGTCCTGAGCCGCCAAAGCTCCTCTAGCTTGTCATTTGCCATCACTGTGGGGCAATAAACGGCCCTGGTTTTGGGATGCCTCTGGAGGTATTGAACCCGGGTTGCCAGCGCGCCCTCAAAGTACACGTCGTCGGAGTCGAGAAAGCCTATCAGAGAGCCGGAGGCATTTTTCAGGCTACAGTTCCTTGCTGCCGAAACGCCGCTGCCCGAATTGCTCAGGTACTTAACACGTGGGTCTTTGTCGGCAATGGCCCGGACAACGCCCTGCGTGTTGTCCGTACTGTGGTCGTCAGTCACCAGCAATTCCCAATTCTGGTACGAATCGGTACGCACGGATTCGATCGTCCGGGCGATCGTGCCGGCAGCGTTGCGAGCGGGCATGACAATCGAGACTAGAGGCTCCTCTTCTAGCACCTTGTTGTCATTCTTCCCCGCGGCCTTCTTCGTCACCGAGGCCGCTGACCTTATTTGCAGCGCAGGTATATAGGAAGGCGTCAGGTTCCTGAAAGTCACACCCATGCGCTGCCCCTCGCGCAGCCATTGTTCCAGCGTCTGGCAGTGCCTGCGGTAGTAATCGTTGTAATCGATTGCAAAAAACGAAGGATGGGCTAGTTTGATTTTCTCCATCTCCTCGTTCAACTGCGATGCCTTGTGGTGCGGCCAAAAATACCCGTCCTCCTCTAGCCTCCTCCCATCACAGCCGACGATGCCTACCTCCTTGAACAACGTGCAAGCCAACGGAATCAAAAAGAGGGTGAGAATGTTCGAGATGGACTTTACGGCAAATCTTTCCGTCAGATCCAGGTTGATGTGGTCCAGGTGCTCTAAAGGAATTCCCACAATCCGTCCCTGGAATCGCTCCGGCAGATTAGCCATGTAAAGCTTGTAATCGCGGAACGGTACGATCAGATAGCAGCCGTACGTATCGAGGACCTTGCAGAGATATTGGCGGAACTTACCCGCGTAGCTCGAGCAACCAGCGTGGAAAATGGGGTCTGCAATAACAAAGATCGTAGGTTGCAGCTTTTCGAGGATTGACTCGTTTTTGGCCATGCTGTTGCAGGCGATGGTGACTCCGTCCGAGAAGTCCATATTCATCGCCTCGGCCAACGACGGCCCGGTGCCGAAAATGTATCCTTTTCGATGCTTGCCGACTTCCCTGACCATTCGAAGGAACTTGTCTCGGGATTCCGCCAGGTCGGCATCGAAACTGCGGTTGGCATCATGGGACAGTTTGAGATACATCGAGCCTTCATACTGTTCGTTACGCCGGTCGACCCGGTAGCGCTTCTTCTTCTTCAAGGCCTTCTCAATCAACCCATGAATCGTCCGGTTGGGGTGTGCAGCCCGCAGGTCCCAATGGAGGATGATGTCTGCCTGCTCTAGGCATCGCCGCCAGGTGGTCTCGTCGTCGTAATCAAAGCGCCAGATCTTCCCCTCGAAATGCTCAACCAGCGATTCGATCCCGGGGTCCATGTACTTCGGAAGCTTGGCTCTCGGGGACGGGGTGAACGAACTCGAGACGCAGATTCTCTCCAAGTCGTCAAGCAGCGGGTGGGCGTACCAGAGCATCCGGCAATATTGGTCGAGCAGGTCGCCCGCTTTCCGAAAGCCTGGTACATACGCCAGCGTCAGTCCCTCGGAGGTAGAGGTCGGCGGGCTTTGGTGCGACTTCTCGTCTGAGAAGTCGGTGAAATCCATTCGGATTGTAGAACCGCCCAATTTCATGTCGCATGCCTCCATCCGTTGAGTCATGCCAGTAGGAGTCGTGAAAACCATGCACGCCTGGCGAGAATTATATCGACTGCGGGACTGGAAGCAAGGGCTAGAAGTCCGCCGCTCGGCTGATCCGTCCCTGCCAAGACGACTGTCGCTCGAATCTGTCTAAGCCCGGCAGGTCACGCGCTTAAGGCGGTCGTTGACTGGCTTGGCGAAATTTGCTATCCTCTCGCCGCTGGAATCGCTGTTAGAAGCCAAATGCCAGATACTTAGCGGATCTAACGGCTGTTGCCAATCGAATCACAAGAGAACTCATTTGATGGGAAGATCACCCCTACCGGTTCGCAAGGTTCTAGCGACTGACTCGACAGGAGGGCTGGCCGTCTGGTTGAACCCGGTCTTTTGGATTCGAGCAGTGGCAAGTGACCTAAGGGAGCTTAATCAGTACCGAACCGTTCTACGCAACTTCGTTCGCGCGCAGTTGAAGGTTCGTTACCAGGGTACCGTCCTCGGTTTTGCCTGGGCGCTGTTGAACCCCCTTCTGACGATGGTGATTCTCGCGGTCGTCTTCAGCACCCTGTTGAATCGGCCGCTGCGCACTTTCACTATTTTCCTCTTTTCCGGCTTGCTGCCGTGGCAGTTTCTTTCCGATACCGTTACAAACGGCGCTTCAAGCCTGATACGCAATCAGTATTTGATGCGGCAAATTTACGTTCCAAAACTGCTATTCCCCTTATCCGCAATGTCAGTGGCTGTAATCAACATGATGCTCGCAATGGCAGCGCTGTTCTTGATTCTTCAGTTCATCGGCGCCCCAATTCTGCCGCAGCTGATTTTGCTGCCGATAGGCGCAATATTGCTAATAACCTTCACACTCGGGATTACCCTGCTGCTCATGACGTTGAATACCTTCTACCGTGATATCACTCACATGATTTCGGTGATTCTTAGAGGCTGGTATTTCGCCTCTCCTATCCTCTACAGACCCGAAGACATCTCCAGCAGGAATGAAACTGTTGGAAGTATCTTACAGCTAAATCCAATGACACATCTGCTAACGATTTTTCATTCTATTTTCATAGACGGGCGATGGATGGGAGCGGACGTCTGGCTGCCTGCGATCGCCTTTGCAGTCGGAACCTTAATACTAGGCTACGCCGTTTTTAAGATTAATGAACGCAAGCTCATATTCCGGCTTTAGTGCGACCAACGACCTCGACAATCGCACGCGAATTGTCTTGGATGGGATTGGTCTGCGCTTTATCGCATATGGCCAAAAGAAAGCCGGCTTGAAGGAAGCGGCGTTCAACAGGCTCTTTAGACGTCCTGTCAGCCGAATCCGAAAGACTGAGACATTTTGGGCCTTGCGTCGAATCGATCTGAATATAATCCAGGGCGAGCGAATCGGGATCATCGGACCCAATGGGGCCGGCAAAAGCACGTTGTTGAAACTGATCTCAGGTATCTATCCGCCGACGGAGGGCAGCATAGAGGTTGCCGGGAGAATTGCACCACTCATTGAACTCGGGGCAGGATTCAGCCCTGAACTAAGTGGCAGGGAGAACATCTTTCTGAACGGCGCATTGCTGGGCCTCGGCGAGAAGATAATGAACGAAAAGGTCGGCAGAAT
>SDBT01004093.1_pt1 | contig 24871 bp, 19 predicted proteins | sample 2277101 | NCBI WGS metagenome assembly SDBT01 (sample SAMN10404973, study PRJNA504765) | marine sediment metagenome | isolation source: marine sediment core GS10_PC15, 103 cmbsf | place: Arctic Ocean: Southern Knipovich Ridge | collected 2010 | reverse complement strand
CTTTCCAAGTCCAGCCAGAAGACGCTGGAACTCGTTATCCGCCTCCCCGTTGGCGCCGCGCTGGGGCAGCACACCTGCGCGGTCCTCATCGAGGTCGGTCAAGGGGGCGCTGGCAGCATGCGTATCCGTGTGCCGGTGGAATTGGATGTGAAAGCGGAGAAATAACATGAATGCCGGAAACGCTCATTTTCACGAGCTGGCCGCCTGTAGGGCCGTGTTTTGCTTCTGGGCTGTCCTGGCAGCGGGCGATTGCCTTTTCGCCGAATCGCCGGCGGTCGAAGTCTCCGCTTCCCAGCCCGGCAGCCCGCAAACGCTCCAGCACTTCGCGAAGCGACAGTTTGTTGACCTTGGTGAAGTGATAAATCTCTGGAGGGCTGAAACCGTGGATGTTGATCTGCGGGAAGCGCTGCTTGATATCTCGCAGCAGTTGCTCGCACCACGGGAGGTCCAATTCCGGGTGCATACCGCCCTGCAGCAAGATTTGGTCGCCGCCGAGGCGGATCGTCTCTTCGATCTTTCCGTACAACTCGTGGCGGTCGATAACGTAGCCGTCCGCATGGCCCGGCGGGTGCGAAAACGCGCAGAAACGGCAACCGCTGGTGCAGACGTTGGTGTAGTTGACGTTGCGATCGACGTTGTAGGTCCGCGACGGTTCAGGGTGCAGGCGCCGAGTAACTGCGTCGGCGGCACGGCCCAACGACGCCAGGTCGTTCGACTCGAGCAGCCGGAGCCCTTCGCCGGGGTTCAGTCGCTGGCCGGCAACGGCCTTATCGAGCAGTCTATTGATTGTGGAAGACAAGCTCCGCTCCTGCCGGGACCAGTCCGTGCCGCCCGGCCAATTGGCAAAACATCTCCAGTCCCTGCCGCTGGCGCGGGCCGAGCCGGAATTCGAGGTGGTCGCGAAGATACGCCAGACAATCGACTTCGTCAATGCCCAAGGCGGGTGCCTCGGCATGGGCGATTTCGGGCAGTCGGGCAACCCCTTCGTCTCGTGCGCGGGCCAGCGTTTCTCCCACGCCCCGCAGATCGACGCCGTCGCGCGCCGTCCACATGGCGAACACAAACGGCAGTCCGGTCCAGTCGGTCCACTGTTGGCCCAGGTCCCAGACGAACTCGAATTGTCCGTTGGGCGGTTGCATCCCCCGGTCGCCGATCAGCATCACGGCGTCGGCGGTGGTGTCCTCGACGGCGGCTCCGATCGGAAGTCGTTCGACCGACGGCGAGAGCCCGAACCGTTCTTTCAAGAGAATTTTCACCATCGCGGCGCTGGTCCGGGAGCCTTCGTCGAGGGCCAGTGTGCGGATCTGTTCGACGCGACGTCGGCCGAAGAGTTTCACGCTGCCGACCGGGCCGCCGCACGCCACGCAGGCATCGGAAACGATCGTGTAGCCCGGGTTGCGAAGACACTCGATCGACGGAACCAGGGCCACGTCGAGCCGGCTTTCGGCCAGGCCGTCGGCCAGCCGGCTGGGCAGATCGACGACAATTTCCGCGTCCGGGGCAAACTGTGCAAGGCAAGCGGTCAGCGGCCGGGCGTTCAAATACGCGACCGCTCCGATACGAATTCGAGCTGGCATGTCTGTCATAGGTCGTTGCGACACGGTGGAATCCCGGAAAAAGACGTGCAAAATCGGACGTAGGGTGGGTCGAGGTACGAGACCCACGCGGTGTGATAGAGACCGCAATTTCCGCGTGGGTCTCGTACCTCGACCCACCCTACTTTTTCAACGGTCTGCCAGCCACCCCCTGTGAAAGTACCGCGGCAGAAACGGATTATAGAGGCTTACTCGCCGCTGGGGAAGGCCGTGCAATCCGCACAACTCGTCGATCCGGATCGCGCAGCCGAGCGCGGCAATCGCTTCGGGGATTCGAGAAAAAAGCTAGGATTGTGTTGATGATTCAGGACTTTTTTCTCACTAACCAGCACCAGGCGAATCATGTCGAACGCATCTGACGAAAACCTGTTGTCGAGGCTAGCCGGGCACGGCTCCTCCAGCGAGAGTCCCGATCTGTGGAAGGCCGTGGCGGCTTCCGAGCCCGACCACGACTCCCAATCGAGGGAAGGGGAGGAGAAACTCGACGCCATGCTCGACCACATCCGCCAGTTGTCCGGAGAGGAAGCGCCGGCCGAGGAACCGGCGGAGCACCCGGAGGATGGTTGCATCGAGAATACCTTCGTGCCGACCGAACCGGCATCGTTTCAGCAGGCCGACCTGACCGAAAGCGAAGTGGAAGCCCTCGCGCTGAAGTTCCTGCTTGCCCGGGGCGACGCCACCGGCCGAGATATCGCCGATCAGATCGCGCTGCCGTTTGTGCTGGTCGACGAGTTGTTGCGCAACATGAAGAACAATCAACTCGTCGTCCACAAGGGTTCGGCGCCGATGAACGACTACCAGTACCAGCCCACCGACCTGGGCCGCGAGCGAGGACGCCGGTACGCGCAGCACTGCACCTATTTCGGATCGGCGCCGGTGGCACTTAGCGACTACATCGCCAGCGTCGAACAACAATCGCTCACCAACCAGCAACCGTCGGCCGAGCACCTACGCCGGGCCTTCGACGACCTGTTGCTGAACAGCCGGATCCTCGACCGCCTCGGCCCGGCAATCAACTCCGGACGCGGCATGTTCCTTTACGGGGCCCCGGGAAACGGCAAGACAAGCATCGCTGAGCGGGTCACCAAGACCTTCGGACAACACATCTGGATTCCCCGAACGGTCGGCGTCGACGGCGAAGTGATTCGACTCTACGATCCCTCCAACCACGAAGAACTGCCGCTGCAAGCAAACGTCGGATTGATCGACCAACGCAAGATCGACAAGCGCTGGATTCGCATTCGGCGGCCGACGATCATCACCGGCGGCGAGTTGACGATGTCGGCCCTGGAAGTGACAATCAACACCTCGACTCGCGTCAGCGAGGCCCCCTTGCAGATGAAGAGCAATTGCGGCACGCTGGTGATCGACGACTTCGGGCGGCAGCGGATGAGCATCGACGAACTGCTCAACCGCTGGATTCTGCCCTTGGAGAAGCGGTTCGACTTCCTCAACCTGCCAAACGGCAAGAAGATCCAGGTCCCCTTCGACCAGTTGATCGTCTTCTCCACCAACCTCGAACCGCGGGATCTGGTCGACGAGGCGTTTCTGCGGCGGATCCCCTACAAGATCGAGATCATCGATCCGACCGAGGAGGAGTTCCGCGAGTTGTTCCGGATGATGGCGCCGCCGTTGGGCTTCGAGTATCGCGACGGGCCTATCGACTACTTGATCGAGAAGCATTATCGCCAAACCGACCGCCCCTTCCGCTGCTGCCATCCCCGCGACCTGCTCTTGCAGATTCGCAGTTCGTGCGCCTACCACAAAGTCCCGGTCGAGTTGACCGACGAGTATTTCGATCTGGCCGTCGATATCTATTTCGCGGTGATGTAGGGGGGAAGGGGAGTGGGCAGTGGGCAGTGGGCAGTGGGCAGTGGGGAGTGGGGAGTGTATGCTTAGACTTGTAGGTTCAACCTCGACTTGCTGTTTGGAGACCGACTAATGCGATTTGTCCCTGTCTTGTTGGTGTTTTTCATCCTGCTGACCGCGCCGGCAGCGGGGCGAGACCTTTTCGTCAGCAACACTGCGGGTGACGACGCTCTGAGTGGCCGGCAAACCCACAACTCGGCCGACCGCTCCGGGCCGGTACGGACGATTGCCCGGGCCTTGCAACTGGCCGGGGCCGGCGACCGAATCGTGCTGATGCCCACCGACGAGCCCTACCGCGAGAGCATCAGTCTGGTCGGCAACCGGCACAGCGGCTATCCCCACCAGTCGTTTGTGATCGAAGGCAACGGGGCAATCCTCGACGGTTCCTCTCCAGTGCCGCCGGAGGCGTGGCAACACGATCACGGGGCCGTCTTCCGCTTCCGTCCGCCGGGCAAGGCCCACCAGCAGTTGTTCCTCGACAAGCTCCCGGCCGACCGGGTGATCGTCGACCGCTTTCAGGATGAGGTGCCAAAGCTCGACAAACTCCAGTGGTGCCTGTACGGCGGGTATATCTACTTTTGTGTCGAACCGGACAAGCTCCCCGGCGACTACGCGTTGACCTACGCCCGGCTACAGACCGGCATCACGCTGTTTCACGTCAACCGCGTGGCGATCGTCGACCTCACGGTGCAGGGCTTCCAGGTCGACGGCATCAGCGCCCACAACAGCGCCCGTGATGTCCGCCTCAGTGGAGTCACCGTGCGTGGCAACGGCCGGTCGGGTGTGACCGTCGGCGGTGCGTCGCGCCTGGAGATCGACCTGTCGACCATCGGCAACAACGGCCGGGCCCAGGTGCTTTCGTTGCCCTACTCGGAAACGGCGATCCGCAGCAGCAACGTCTTCTCGAACACGGCCCCCGCCTGGGTCGACCGCGGCGGTAAGATGTACGTAGACGGCCAGAAGGTCGAAGACGGCATCGCCGAGCGCGACATTACCGCCGGCGGTGACGTCGCACCGTAGCCGACTCTCTATCTACACGGGTGGCCCAGCCGAGATCATCATGCAAGTGCCGTAGCGAGCAATCGCCTTTCTTCAATTTGCACTTTACAATTACCAATTTGCAATTTCTCCCCCAAATCACGGCCTTGATTCGGCCGAGACGGACTTCTCTGACGGGTTGGTTCTTCGTGGCCATAATCGCCTCCTTTTCTAACCTTGAGTCGATGAGCCACCGCTTCACCTGGCTAACCCTGTTATGCGGCCGGACGGTCAGCGTGTTGCATAAGGGCCATCGAGCACGCCCGCCGCATCCACGGCAACCGACCCTTGCAGATCGAGCCCCCGAGAATCGCTCCAGATGGGCAAATGTCCGCTCGGACATACTGTCGGTTGCACCGGACAGCAACGGGGCAGCCACATCCAATGCTCGTTTGCGACTGCGAAGTCAGCCTTTGAGGTGATTCACCAGGTCCCTTACCCCTGGCAACCGTGCCCAGTCCCACCTAGCCCCGTTCCCGATTCTGGGATTCAAAGGTATATGAAGCGAGTTTGTTTCTAAGTGTCTTTTTCAGCGTCTTTGCAACAGCGTCCGCAAGCCAAGGCACCTTCAGGCTGGCAATTATTCCGGCGGCACCACCGAGCGGAACCCCAACTAGCATCGCGGCCGTGGACAAGACATACAGTGTAATCTGAACGCTCACCTCCGTGAGTTTCTTCCCCTTTGAAATGCTTTCGACCTTCCTGCCAAACTCACCGAACTGATGGCTTAGTTGGCTCTGGAATTCTGGCACCGATTCTGGGGTCAGAAGTGAGAAGTCGATTTCACGGAGAAAGTGCTCCTCTCTCAGAAGGCACCGAACATAGTCGTCTTGTTCTTCAGGTAGGGCAATGCTCAAGTCGTCAGCCAAATTGAACTCATGGGGGTGAGTCACACCAGTCCTCTTCGACGACCTGAAATCCATTCCATCCGGGGTCTGTGGTCTAACAACAAAATCAGACCCCACACCGTGGCAAATCACATGATCGAATAGAATGTGAAGGTGCAACAGAATGCTGGACGATTGTTTGTGCGGAAAGACTGCTACTAATTCGTCAGCGTTGTGTTGCCCAATGCAAAGGGCGACGGAAGCATAACGATAACACAGGCTTCGGTGAAGACGTTTGTAGAATCGCTCGTCCCGGATTGACTGGTTTCTGTAGCGATACTCCCAGCACTCTGCCTTGCCCTTCACGTGTCCCAGCCAACTCTGGTGTACCCTATCGCAATGACTCATCAGGCGACTGATCTCGGCTAGCAATGGGATTCCCGCTTCGTTGAACTCGACTTCTGGCGGTATCCCCAGGACTGCCGAATAGGCGAACAATCCGCGGACGAAGTAGCTCGGCGTGCTCCGACCAAAAAGGAACTCAAGATGGTCACAGTCCTCGTAGTATAGTGGATGCTGAATGATCGGGAAAACCCGTCCTGCCTCAATCATGCTTCGCAGTTGGGAAAGTGGTCCAACCGTAGCGAACAGGTCGTCTTCAGACCACGGAAAGACTGGAATGATTATGGTTGTATCCTCTGGGAAATACGCGACGTTTGAGAGACCTCCCGACTCAGCGTAAACTACCTTCGCATCACGCGGCACGCCGTATAGAAGGCGAAGATTTGCCTTCGGGCCACCTGAAGCGGCGGCAACGTCGGTTAGAAGTTGCTTAGCCGTAGCTAGCTCATTATCAACATACGCTTTGAGGCGGTCTTTTTGCATGCTGGCGAGTTTAGTATGAGCGAAAATGGAATTGGCACTGGTCGATCTGTCAGACTATGACCGGCCGAATTCGGATCTGGTTCTTTCAGTTCAACGTAACAGACTGACTCGTTGCTGGGTTTGTCTCGCGGACACTAAACAGTCAACGGATGACCGCCCTTACGACGACGACCGCCAAGCAGGATATGAAGCGGGCTGTTGGCAACTCACAGCCTCCGGCCCACCACGACTGTGCGGCCACCGCTTAGTGGAAACACTTCGATGACCTCGAACCCTTTGTCATGCAAGAACGACTCTGTCTCCTCTGTTGACCAAGTTGCCCCACCAATCTCTACAAGCATATTCAGATGGAAGATAGTAGACAGTAGCGGATCGGTCTTGCTCGAACTGAGGAAGAACTCAACGACGATGACGATGCCTCCTCTTCTGACCCGCTCGCATCCCTGGGTAAGCAGTCGACAAGCTGCCTCCTTGGGCTCTTCATGAAGGACCTGACTTAGCAGCACCACATCAAACTCCGCGTCAGGTAGTTGGTCTCTCCAATCCCCACGCATGTAGTGAATTTGTTCCCCAAATGGCAGCTTCTCACACCGTTCTTTCGCTCCCTGAATAACATGTGGCAAATCGAAGAGTGTTACTGATAATCCAGGCCACCGCCGAATCATAGTTCTCCCAAACACGCCCCAACCGCTACCTATGTCGAGACAATCGGAGTACTCGGTCAAGTCGACCGATTCGACCATCTCGGCTGCCAACACGGACGACATGGCTTCCATGGACTTGGCGAACACTTGTGTCTCTGCTTCCTTGCCACCGAAACACTGCTGGGTAAGCTCAAGCATTTCACGGTCGGGACTGCCACTCTTAAGAACCTCCTCAAGATTGTCGTAGGCTGCAACAAGGGCCGCACTACGTTCTACGAATGCCAACAACGAATTGCTGCTGCCGGCACTGAGATACTTGAAACCGCTCGCCGAAAACTTCCATCCGATATCAGTCAACTCAACTATGCCGGAACACGCCAAGACGCAGAGTAGACGATGAAGGGCATCGGCGTTGGTTCCGAGTTCAGAGGCAAGAACCTTAGTATCTAACTCCTTGTCAACTCGAAGATGGTCAAACAGTCCTATCCGGGCCGCGACCTGAAGGCACCGAGCCGGCACAAACGACCACATGGTGTCCAAAATCGTCTTCATGCGTAACTGTCCTGCTGGGGATCGCCTCGGTCAAATCGGGTCTGCCGGTTCGCCCGAAGCCGCTTTCTTAACCGTTCGAATGAATCTCTCCGGAACGAAGGGTGACACAAACAGCCCAACTGGAAACCCTAAGAACAACGCAAAGACATGAGTCGGCAAGGACCATTGAAGCCACAACATGAGCCACGCCGACAAGAGTAGCACCCCACCTACTTGCAGCCAACTGGGCGTGATCCGGGTTGCATACGTCTTAGGAAGCATACCAGTTAGGAACGCCATGAGGAAGCTGGTAATCCGGTAGGCCCAATCCTCCAACGGCGAAGTAGAACGAAAAGTCATCTTGATGCTCTTCGAGAAAGGTGTTGGCTCACAGATGTAGTCAACCGGACCACAAGGGACAACACCATCATAACCCACTAACGTGAGCCCGACAGGCCGGTGGACTCTAACTTCCTGGACCGCAGCCTCAACAAGACCAGTGGAGGCAAGTTTGGCAAGCACCTCCGGCTTCTCGCCCGGTTTCTCCACGTAGAGAATCCACTTCTCGGGATTCGTGCCGGCAAGGGTTACCGTGTCGTCTAACGTAGCCTCCAAAGTGATATCTTTGCTCTTGGAATTCCGCGGAATGACAGCAAGCAATAGGTCCCTGTAGTCAGTTCCGGAGGCAACCCAGCAGCAGATCGCTGACCCCTCTTTGGGGCTTGTGACGTGGATCTCGGGAGCGTGACTATCACCGGTATTCTCCATCGTTCCAAATCGGAGAACTTGCCAGACCAGCGAACCACAGTGAACTGGTTCAACACGGAAAGTCGTGGAGACCCGGACTCCGCCGGATTGGTTTGGTTCCAGCAGACTCGTGGCTTCAGGTGGCTTGCCAGCCATTGAGGACTGACTGACCGCCAAACTTACGAGCAGGATTACTGTCATTTTGGCCCTACGTGACCTAGATGCCTGAGCCTTCGATGTCCTTCTCCGGTGCCAATATGCGTCGGGCGAGGATTACGAAAGGCGTGTCCACAAACGCAATAATTACTTTTACCACTAGCTGCCCAACTATCAGGGGGAGAAGCGGGAACATACCGTAGAAGGCAATCGTGATGAAGATCAAAGTGTCGAAGGACTGACCAACACTCGTTGACACGAGGTTCCGCACGACAAGTTTGGACCTGTGGTGACGGCTCTTGAGCTTGTGGAAAATGTTAATATCAACAAACTGACTTACAAGGAATGCCGCCGCCCCAGCCAACGCAATTCGCCACGACGGAGTCACAATTGCCTCATAAGCCTCCTGATTCGGCCAGTAATCCACAGGAGGCCAGAACACCGTGACCACTGCATACAGAAAATACAACAGCATCATCCAGAAGCCAGTCCAGACAGCCGTTATGGCGTACCGACGTCCGTCCTTGTAGCACTCTGACAGAATATCGGTTGCGAGAAATGAAGCTGAGTAGACGATTACACCGGCCGGCACGGTGAACACAAAGATCGTGATGAGCTTTGTTGCCGCAACGGCTGAGACAATAACCAGTCCACAGTACACACCGATCAACACACCAGGGCCAAGCTTCTTGGCCAGCAGCGATAATGCGGTCACAACCAACAGAGTAACGGCCATCCAAAGTACTGCCAAAAGGGACATCGTAATCATTTCTGACACTCCTTAAAGGGGCGAGTCGGATACCAGGCACCAGCGACTCCCCTTGGCCGCCACACCGGCTGCTTACAAGCACCGGAACAGAAACACCTTAGTGAATTCGGCGTTTCGACAAGTTCTGAGAGGGACTTGCATACTCAATCCCAATCTTCCCTGCTCAGCCATGGTCCGGTACACCATCTTAAGGCTGCATTATGCCAGAACCGCTCAGCAGTGTTAATAGCGGCTTCCCCGGGAATTTAACCAGAGGGCCCGTGCCCCCCCGTAAGGGCTGGCGGAAGAGTGGGTACCTCACTCACAGCTATCGATTCATCCCAGTGGCTACCCGCGTTGTACGCTCTGCAGCCGACTCACCGAAAGAGGGTATCTCTCGTAACTAATTCAGCATGGAAGCGGCGGTCACGAAGTGCGGCAGGGGGCGGGTGAAAAGGAGATGCTGACGTTGTGGCCGCCCCGATCCCGCTTATGCAACGAATTCCGACTCCGCCGCATAACACCACTGTAGCGGGTTCGCTCTCTTTCGCAATTCTATCCGGGTAGAAGCCGTACTCCCAGCCCCTCGACAGCCGCGGCCGAACCAACGTCGGCCGGCTATCGAGAGGCTGATGGTGCAAGAATGTTTCCTCGCTCGGTTCTCCCGGCATGGAAGACTCGCAGCCCTGACTGGGCTGCTTTCCTTCGCTTGAACTGCGGACCGGAGCCGAGTAGACGGCCAACTACCGCCGCCTGCTCGGTTTCGTGTTCCGTTTCTTTTCTCTCAAGCAAATTCGAGATGAACGACTGGAGTTTCGGCCAGCTTTGCCGGTTGGCCGGCGTTGCCAAGGAGACGGTCAATCGGCTCGCGACCGGACACGGCCGCCCGGGTCTTCGCCGAGACGTTGCCGACCCCCTATCTGCCCTATCTTTCCTTGTTGCCCGAGCGATCTTCCTTGCCGCTGGCGGCTTCGTAGCGTCGTGCGAGAAACTGCGAAGCCGCAAGCGGTATTCACACGCCCCCCGTTCGGGTTCCTTGCCGCGAATCTTGGGCTGCTGCTACAATATCCGCCTTTGTCCTTGGGAGTTCGTTGGGAGAATCTATGAAGCGTTTCGAGACCGTGGCTATTGTCGGCGTGGGACTGATCGGCGGCTCGATCGGGCTGGCACTGCGTAAGTTCGATCTGGCCGAAAAGGTGATCGGCATCGGACGCCGGCAGGTCAGCCTGCGGATCGCCCGACGCGTCGGCGCGGTGACCAACACCACAATCGATCTGGCCAAGGGCGTGGCCGAGGCCGACTTGGTCGTGGTCTGCACGTCGGTCGGGCAGATTATCGAGGACGTTCGCCGGGCCGCCGAGCACTGCCCGCAACGGACCCTGATTACCGACGTGGGCAGCGCCAAGCAGAAGATCGTCGAGGCGCTCGACGAAGACCTGCCGCGCGACTGCCGTTTTGTGGGGTCCCATCCTCTGGCCGGCAAGGAGAAGGGCGGTGCCGGCAATGCCGACGCCGATCTGTTCGACGGCCGGGTGGTTGTGGTCACTCCCTCGTCGAACTCCCGGGCGGAGGACTACGACCTGATCGAGGAGTTTTGGGAGGGGCTCGGGTCGGTGGTGATCAAGATGTCGGCCCAGCAGCACGACGAGTCCCTGGCCGTCACCAGCCACCTGCCCCATGTGGCGGCCGTAGCCCTGGCGGCCAGCGTTCCCGAGCAGCTCTTTCGCCTCGGCGGCACGGGGCTCCGCGACACGAGCCGGCTGGCCGGCGGCGACCCGGCGCTCTGGAAACAAATCCTCGGTTACAATCGGGACCACGTCCTTGCGGCAACGCAGGAGTACGGTTCGACTTTGGCCGCCATCTACAACGCTATTCGCGACGACGATCAGACGCAACTGGAAGAAATCCTTACGAAAGCCAAGAAGAACCGAGATGCTCTGGGAAGTTGACATCTATCCGGCCGACGATCAGGTCGATCTGATCGCCCGGCAAGTGGCCGCCTCCGCTGCCGATCTGGGCCTGACCGACAACCTGCACGTGGCTGCCGCCCGCGGATACCTGATTCAAGGAGACCTCGATCGGGAGCAAGTCGCCCGTATCGCCGACGAACTGCTGGCCGATCGGGTCGTGGAACGGACGGTGGTGGCGCCGGCCGGCGACGTTGAACTGGCCCGGGCACCGGACGGGCGGCCACGGTTGATTCACGTGCTGCCCAAGCCGGGTGTGATGGACCCGGTGGCTCAGAGCGCGATCCACGCGATCGCCGATTTCGATCTCGAGGCCGAGGTCGTCCGCACCCTGAAAAAATACTGGATCGGAGAGTTGGACGACGACAAGCTGGAGCTTCTCTGCGCGAAGATCCTCGCCAACGACGCCATCGAGCAGGTGATCGCCGGTCCGCTGGACTTCACGCACTTGGAGGTCGGATCGGCGTACGATTTCAAGCTGGTCACGGTGCCAATTCGCGAGATGGACGACGAGACGCTCAAGCGGCTGGCACTGGAAGGGCAGCTCTACCTGTCGCTGACCGAAATGCAGACGATCCGAGAGCACTACCGTTCGGCCGACCGCGATCCGACCGACGTGGAACTGGAAACGATTGCCCAGACGTGGAGCGAGCATTGCAGCCACAAGACGCTGGCCGGGCGGATCCACTACCGGGGCCCGGACGGCGAGCGGCAATTCGACAACATGCTCAAGGAGACGATCTTCGCCGCCACGGTGAAAATCCGCGAGGAGGCCGGTGACGACGATTGGTGCGTGAGCGTCTTCGAGGACAACGCCGGCGTGATCCGCTTCGACGAAAAGTACAACGTCGTCTTCAAGGTCGAGACGCACAACCACCCCTCGGCCTTGGAACCCTACGGCGGTGCCAACACGGGCATCGGCGGTGTGATTCGCGACCCGATGGGTACGGGCATGGGGGCCAAGCCGATCTGTAATACCGACGTTTTCTGCTTCGCTCCGCCGGACACGCCCACCGATTCGCTGCCGGCCGGCGTGCTTCACCCGCGACGCGTGATGCAGGGCGTAGTCGAGGGCGTTCGCGATTACGGCAACCGGATGGGAATCCCCACGGTCAACGGGGCCCTCTATTTCGACCCCCGCTACCTGGGCAACCCGCTCGTCTATTGCGGCAACGTCGGGCTGATTCCGCACGAAATGTCGTTCAAAGAGGTCAAGCCGGGCGATCTGATCGTCGCCATGGGTGGTCGCACCGGACGCGACGGCATCCACGGGGCCACGTTCAGCTCGGCCGAGTTGAACCACAAGAGCGAAACCCTTTCGGGCGGGGCCGTGCAGATCGGCAACGCGATTACCGAGAAGATGCTGTTGGACGTGCTGCTGGTCGCCCGCGATCGGGGGCTCTACAACGCCGTGACCGACTGCGGCGCCGGTGGGTTCTCCAGTGCGGTCGGCGAGATGGGTGAAAAGATCGGGGCCGAGGTCTGGCTCGATCGGGCACCCGTGAAATACAAAGGGCTGTCTTACACCGAGATCTGGATTTCCGAGGCCCAGGAACGGATGACGCTCTCGGTGCCGGAAGAGCATTGGGAGGAACTTTCCGCGTTGTGTGCCTCCGAAGGCGTCGAGGCCACGGTGATCGGCCGCTTCGTACCCACCGGGCGATTGGTATTGAAATACGACGATCGGCAAGTAGCCGACCTGGGCATGGAATTCCTCCACGACGGCCGCCCGCCGGTGATCCGCGACGCCGTCTACACGCCGCCGACTGTCGAGCCCGAAAAAGGGGTCAGAACTGTTTTTTCGGAGTGCTTCGCGGAAAATAGTTCTGACCCCTTTTTCACCGACGACCTGCTGCGAATCCTCGGCTCGTTGAACGTCTGCTCGAAGCAGTGGGTGATCCGCCAGTACGACCATGAAGTGCAGGGTGGCAGCGCGATCAAGCCGCTGGTCGGCGTGCAAAACGACGGGCCGGGCGACGCGTCGGTGGTTCGGCCGCTGCTGAACTCGCGGCGCGGGATTGTGATTGCCTGTGGGATGAACCCCCGCTACGGCGACCTGGATACGTATCACATGGCAGCCAGTGCGATCGACGAGGCCGTGCGCAACTGCGTGGCCGTCGGCGCCGACCCGGGGCGGATCGCCATCCTCGATAACTTCTGCTGGGGCAACACCGATCGTCCCGAGACACTCGGCTCGCTGGTCCGTGCCGCGGTGGCCTGTTACGACGTGGCCACCGTGCTGGGCACGCCGTTTATTAGCGGCAAGGACAGCCTGAACAACGAGTTCCGCCCGGAAGGAGCCGACGAGACGATCTCGATTCCACCGTCGCTGTTGATCAGTGCGTTGGGCCAGGTCGACGACGTGGGCCGGTGCGTGACCATGGATCTGAAAGAGCCGGGCAACCTGTTGTATATCGTCGGCGTGACGAAAGACGAGATGGGCGGCTCGCACTACGCCTTGATTCATGATCTGACCGGTGGCGAAGTGCCCAAGGTGGACGCGGAGACGGCCCGGACGACGTTCCATGCTTTGCACAAAGCGATCGACGCCGGGTTGGTTCGTGCATGTCACGACCTGAGCGAAGGCGGTTTGGCGGTGGCTGCGGCCGAGATGGCGTTCGCCGGTGGGCTCGGCGCCACGATCCGGCTGGACACCGTACCGGTCGACGGCGACGCCATGGCGGACGTCGTGCGTCTGTTCAGCGAATCGAACACCCGTCTGCTCTGCGAGGTGAAGCCAGACAACGCCGCCGCGTTCGAGCAGGCACTTTCAGGCGTCCTGACGGCACGGATTGGTGAAGTTGTTGACACGAACGAACTAAAGATCGCCGGCAGCGACGGATCGCCTGCCGTCCAAGCGGATCTGGCGGCACTGAAGGAGGCGTGGCAGGCACCGTTGCGATGGTAACATACACCACACCCCCCGGAACGCAGTCCGGGGGCGTTTGGGAAATCCCAAATCCCAAATCCCAAATCCCAAATCCCAAATCCCAAATCCCAAATCCCCAATCCCAAATCCCAAATCCCAAATCCCAAATCCCAAATCCCAAATCTGAAATCTGAAATCTGAAATCCCCCATGCCCAACGTTCTCATCCTCCGAGCCCCCGGCACCAACTGCGACCAGGAAACGGCCTTCGCCTTCGAGCAGGCCGGCGGCAAGACCGAACTGCTGCACATCAACCGACTGCTGGACTGTCCCAATCTGTTCGATGAGTTTCAGATCCTCTGCATCCCCGGCGGGTTCAGCTACGGCGACGACGTGGCGGCCGGGCGGATCCTGGCTAACCAAATCCTGCACCATCTGACCGAGCAGATGGCCCGGTTTGTGGACGACGGCAAGCTGATCCTGGGTATTTGCAACGGCTTCCAGGTGTTGATAAAGTCGGGCGTCTTGCTGCAGCCCGAGCCGGGCAACGGCGTGCCGGCCACGCTGACCCAAAACGACTCGGGCAAGTTCGAGGACCGCTGGGTGCGACTGGACGCTTGCGGCGATAAGTCGGTTTTTCTCCGGGGCATCGACGCGATGTACCTGCCGGTGGCCCATGCTGAAGGCAAGTTTGTTGCCAGCGATGAAGAGTCGTTTGGGCGGCTAGAGGCGGACGGGCAACTCGTGTTGCGGTATTTGCCGTTGGATGGGGAGGGGCTGCGCGGGGAGGAGGTGCGCGGGGAGGAAGTGCGCGGGGACGAGCCCCGCGCCTCGCGCTCGCTGGTTCCGTATCCGGACAATCCGAATGGGTCGATGGGCGACGTGGCCGGCGTGTGCGACGCTACGGGCCGGGTGCTGGGGCTGATGCCGCATCCGGAACGCCACATCGACCCTACACACCACCCCCGCTGGACCCGCGGCGAAGCGTCCGAAACGGGCGACGGTCGGCAAGTGTTTGTTAATGCGGTGGCGTATTTTAATTAGGAAATAACCACGCTCAATGCGGCCGAACCAGAGGTCGGTATCCGGGTGAACCTCGCCCTGAAACGGGGTGGAGGCTACATCCTCGGTGACAGCGCGTACGACAGCGACCCCTTGCATGACGTTGCTGTAATGCGTATACTGCATAGCGTAGCGAACATAAGAAGCTTCAAGCAAACAGGTTCTTTGGGAGATATATCAAACGGGTAGGCTCCGCGAACGAAGAAACTCGTTTCGATCCAAGTGTCGTGCTGCCGGGGTAAGCACGGTGATGATTCACGAGGAGATCGCTGAGGGAGTTGTGTTGTGCGTACCCTTAGACTGCAGGATCCGGAGGGAAACTGGGCGATGACAAATAAGGAGACGACCGCAAACATCACCTGGAGAATACTGGATAGTATCACGGCCTTGCCTTCCGGATTCTGGAACGAGCACGTTGCCGGCAATGATGTTGTGAGATGCGATCAGCATATTGCCATCATGGAACGCGGTATGCCCGAGGATGAGTTTCTCTGTCTTGTCGCCTATCGCGACGACAAGATCGTGGGATGCGCCTATTTCACACTCTCCGAAGCGGACCGGTCGGAGCGTCTATCCGCCCCGGCCGTCGGCGTCGTCCGTACGATCAGGAAGGTGTTTCCACGATTCTTTCTCTGGCGCGTGGTGGCAGCGGGGAACGATTCCACCGACGGCGAGCATTGGTGGTACGATCCCGACTACTGGAACTGGCGCGACTTCTTCTCCGCACTTTACGAGCAGCTTGCTCAGCATCCCAGTCGCGTTGATAGAATCGAGTTCAGGAGTTACGTCGAAACAGACGGGCCGATATCGAAAGAAGTTGTCTCGCTGTACAAGGCGCGGGGTTTTCGGGAAGCACAGGAATTGCGGATCTCGCACGTTATGCTTGCAGACGACGTCTACACGCCGGAGGACTATCTGAGATCATTGAGCCAGGCACACCGTTACACGGTCCGCAAAGCCCTCCGAAAGAAGGAGAAGTACCATCTCCAGTACGAGGAGATCGAGGACTTCTCAGGCGTTATTGATGAGATCTATCCCCTCTATCTGGCGACGAACAACAGAGCGAAGGAATATGTTTCCGAACCTCAAGAGAAGAGGTTTTTCGAAGACATTTGCAAGGAGCGGGCACTAAACCCTTGCCTTCAAGTGGTGCGGGACAGGGACGGAAAAATCATCGCATTTGGACTGACGTTCGAGAAGCACACGACCCTCACATTGTGGATGGTTGGAATGGACTATTCGGTCAATCGTGAAATGTCTCTGATTTATCACACCTATTGGCTCGCGATGGTACGAGCACTGAAGAACGACCGCCGGCACGTCAACCTGGGGCCAACAACCGATTTCGTCAAACGGAAGTTTGGGGCGGAGCGTTTCTCCGCGGTCGTCTTCACCCGCTACAGGAGTCCGGCTGCCAATTACGTCGTTCGACCGTTCTTCCATCGAGTCGCAAGGGTGCAGCGGGTTGTTCGGCGCGGACTTCAGGCAGCGTTCGGGCGAGTATTCGGCGCGGCGACCCGCGCCTCGTAGGGCTTTCGCCGCCCGTGCGCCCGACCGCGAGTTTCCAAGTAGATCCCAAGCGGACGCCCTTGCACCTCGCAGGTCCTTTCACCCTGTGTGATTGGTGTACCACCGCGGAGCTAGGGGTCTTGTCTTATCGAGGACGCCGGGCGGCGTATCGCTCGGGGATCGTCAGAGTTGCACGCAGTCGGTCTCGGTCGATCGAGGCGATCATGCAGCCACCGAGGCCCTGCTCGACGGCACCCAACAGGATGCTCTGGGCCAGGATGCCGCAGTCGACGTCGAACTTCGAGTGGATCTCCCGGTCGCCCAGCACGACGATGTAGGCGGCCGGCCGCTCGCCTTTGGCCGGTCCGGGCCCGTTGCGTTCTGTATGGCGGTTTCCGTATGCCTGGTCGAGAGCGTTGAAGGAATTGCCCGGCCATCTTCCTGTCGGCCTCTTCGGGGGGGTAGCCACCCGACGTCACTGCCCAAGGCGGATCGCACTGTTTTCTGTCGAACACGAAGTGTATACTTAGATACGTGGGCCTTCGCAGCCTGATTGCCTCCGACGTCAAAACGCAGTTATTCTCGTTACCCGGGTTACAAACGTGTCGCTTGTCATCGATTCCGATCCGATTCCATTGGAGACAGACGCCCATGGGGTCGTCCGCGTTGGTGGTACGCGAGTTACTTTGGACTCGATCGTAACCTCGTACCGGCAGGGAGCCACCGCGGAGGAAATCGCCGAACAATTCCCCGTGCTCGATCTGGCGGACGTTCATGCGACGGTCGGTTTTTATCTCCGTCGGCGCGCAGAGACCGAAGCGTATCTTGCCGAGCAGCGGCAGCAACACGAAGCGATTCGCCGGGAAAACGAGGCTCGACACTCTCCGGACGGCGTTCGTGAGCGTCTCTTCTCGCGGCAGGCCTCCAAGCCGTAGGAAACCATGCTTCGACTTCTCGCCGACGACCTCTTGCTATTGGTCGAATGTAGCCAGGATGGAGAATGGGAAGGGCAGGTTCGCTACTTGCCACTCTAGCCGAAACACCCTATCTACCGAACCGTCCCCGAGCCATCTCGTGGCCGATCGACCTACGGGGGACTTCTACGGGGATCGGCTGTACGTCGAAGGGGATCTCGATCAGCGTCTTGACCTTGGACGGCATGGCGCCCGGCGGCGCCGGTCCGTTGAGCGGTTCGGCGGCAAACGCCTTGATTACGGCGTGGACCTGGGGGTTGATTTCGATCTTGCCGTCGCGTCGCGGCGTGCCGATCGATTCAAAGCTGCCGACGGTCACGATGCTGGCGTAGCGGTCGTGGAACTCGTAGGCCTCCCATTTTTTTTCGCGCAGGGCTTCGGTCAACCGGTGGGCCTTCAAGGCTGCTTCGGTCAGGGTGCCCTTGAATTCCTTGCCCTGTTCGATCGCCATGATGTCTCGCTGTCTCGTGACGACCCGACCCTTGAACGTTGCCACCTGCACGGTGTACTTGCCGGGGCAGTCCAATAGGCTGTGGTCGGCGTCCTTGTTCATCTCGACAACCATCGGATCGAGCCCGACGGCCGTGAAGTAGTTCTTGGGCAGAACCGGATTGGTGGTCACAAAGGCCGCCATCATCGGGCCCAGCTTCTCACGCTCGCGGCTGGTGTGCTTGGCAAACATCCGCCACTGGGCCATGTTCTGCGAGGTAGGGTTCGACTCGTTGGCCTCGAGACAATTGGGCCGCATGCGTTTGATCTTCGTGAGCATCTCTTTCGCCTCAGGATCGTTGAAGGCGGTAAAGTTGCCCGCCAGCACGGCGGCCTCCTCGCCTTCGCTGCCTCGCCTGTATCTCATCCGCACCGGGGCCCCGTACCGGTCGATCCCCCTGGCGCCCGTCGCGCCATAATCGAAACGCATTCGCGTGGTGTACGCTTTGATCTTGTAGCGTTTGCGAAGTTCGAGTGCCAGTTCCCGGGCCTGTTGCTGGGCCCCCTCGCCGCTGAAACTGGCCGCCAGGATCAGCCAAGGGCCGTTCTCCTCGGACACCCGATAAGATTTCTCCGGGTCGGCCTCGACGCGGTTGAAGGACAATAGATTTTCCCAAGGCGCGGCCGCGTCGGCCGGGACCTGTGGCCAAATCAATAGTCCCAGACAGAACGCCACGAGCAGAAACGTCCGTTCTCCGTGCATAACCAACTCCTCGGAAAGGCTGCGATTCTGATGGAAAGGGGCGGGAGTGTAGCAAATCGGTTGGGGAAGTGCCAGGGGAAATCGGGGGCAATTGGGAGGGGTTCGGAAGTGTGTGATGAAGGGAAGAGGGGAAAGGGGGGAGAGGGGAAAGAAGAAAAAGAAAGAAGACAAGAAAGAAAGAAGGAGAAGAGAGGGGGGCTGTGGGTGTAGGAATTCCGGAGCGTGAGACGGGAAAAGTATGAGAATGGGAGATGGCGTGGAAGAAGCTATTGCGACAGCTTGCCGTTTCTTCGCATCCCCCCCTTCTTCCTTACTTTCTTTCTTCCTTTCTCTCTTTCTTTTCCCCTCTCCCCCCTTTCCCCTCTTTCCTTCACACATCTTCTCTTTGTATACCATGCCCGCGGGGCGTTGCCCCCCGGCTATTGCTATTGCTATTGCTATTGCTATGGATAGCTTTCCGCCTGGATTCGGCCGGCTATCGGCGGGCCGGCGGTGATTGGGATCAGGTGCCCGATTTGATCTGTGAGGCCGGGCAACTCGACTGGGGCGTAGCGGGCCGAGGTGCCCAGTAGCCAGCCGGGGCGATCTTCCAGCGGCGTCTCCACGAGCACCTGCAACCGCCGGCCGGCGAGGCTCTCGAAATATCGTTGCCGCAATCGCTGGCCCAACTCGGCCAGTTCAGACGCACGACGCTGCATGACCGCCCCGGGGACCCGCTCGGGCATGTCGGCCGCCGGTGTGCCTTGCCGGGGACTGAAGCGGAAGACGTGCAGCTTGGAGAAACCGACCTGCTCGACCACGCGGCAGGTGGCCGCGAAATCCTCGTCGGTCTCGCCGGGAAAGCCGACGATCGCGTCGGTCGTTAGTGCGGGGGCGTCGAGCGACCGGTGGATCTGTTCGCAACATTCGAGGAACCGTCCGACCGGCCACCGCCGCCGCATCCGCCGCAGCACCGCATCGGAGCCGCTCTGCATGGAGACGTGCAGATGCGGACAGACCCGATCGCCCCGGTCGGCCATCACCCGCAGCAACTCCGCAGTAACCTCGACCGCCTCGATACTGGAAATCCGCACGCGGAAGTCGCCGGGCAACTCGACGATGCGGCCGAGCAGCCCGGCCAGATTGGTTTGCTCGCCGGTCAAATCGACCCCGTAGTGGCCCAGATGGATGCCCGTCAGCACGATCTCGCGATGCCCATGGTCGACCAGCCGGCAAACCTCGGCGAGCACGTCATCGGCCCCGCGGCTGAGCAGTTCGGGCCGGACGGTCGGGATGATGCAATAGCTGCACTCCATGCGGCAACCGTCTTGCACCTTGACATAAGCCCGGTGCCGGGTGCCGAAGGAACTGATGCCGTCGGGCACGTCGACGAGTCCGAACCGCCCGAGCAGTTCGGGAAGCTGCCGCTTGTCGGTAATCACCTCGGCGACGCCCGGCAACGAGGCCACTTCCTCGGCGGCCCGGGTGGCGTAGCATCCCATCACGATGATCCGGGCCTGCGGGTGTTGGCGTGCGAGCTGCCGGATCGCCTTGCGGCTCTTAGCGTCGCTGGTGGACGTGACCGTGCAAGTATTGACGACGCAAAGATCGACCGCCTCGCCGTCTTCCGCCTCACGGTAGCCGAGCCGTGCAAGCCCCTGGCGGAGAAACTCAGTCTCGTACTGGTTGACCTTGCAGCCGAGAGTTACCGTCTTCAGCGTAGGCATAAGGGGGAATGACGAAGCACGAATGACGAATGACGAAGGCCGGGGGGTGGGGAGTGAGGGAGCAGTGGCTGTGGTCTTCCTGTTGCAGGTCCGGCAGCGTCGTCGTGACAATACGTGGTCTTGTCGCTCCTAAAGATTCTGGTTGGTATCAGTTTTCGTCATTCGTCATTCGTGCTTCGTCATTCCCCCATCGTCATTCCCCCCCAACCGCTTCCACCGTTGCCCACATCGATCCTTGGCAGTTGTCGATCAAGACGTCCTTGCCGTAGGCGTGGATCTGGTCTCGTTTCAGTTCGGCGTGCTCCAGGGTGGTGGTCAGCACGACGGCTCGGCCCTGGGTGTCGACCTGCTCGGCCAATTGGAATCCCTTTTCTTTCGGATGGCCGAATAACTTCTGCAGCATCGCGATCACGTAGGGGTAGGTGTGGTGCTCGTCGTTCCAGAGTAGTACGTTATAACGGGGCTGGCGTTTGGGGCGTGCGTCGTCGCGCTGCTTGCGGCGGCGGGCGGTCTCGCGGACCGGCTCGTCGACGGTAGCCGCGGCTTGATCGGGCATGACGGTTCCCCTTTTCGGGTGGTGACTCCGAGGTCCCATGGTCGGATGGGGCTTTTCGCATTATATTATGGGCTGGTTGTCATGGACATACCCTCGCGGGAGGAGTTCGCCCGCGCTGGCGCCCGGTTATTGGAGGTTTTCGCCCATGCCGCGGATCGATAAGTACCTGTATTCAGAGGCGGAGCGGTTCGAGGAGGAGCTTTGCGAACTGCTGCGGATCCCCAGCGTCAGTGCCGATCCGCAACGACGCGAAGACGTGCATCGGGCGGCCGATTGGGTAGCCGAACAGCTCGGCCGGCTGGGGCTGGCTACCGCGGTGATTGCCACCGACGGGCATCCGCTGGTCTACGCCGAGCCGCCGCCGATCGACGACGCCCCCACGGTATTGGTCTACGGGCATTACGACGTACAGCCGCCCGACCCGCGCGATCAGTGGGTTTCGCCGCCGTTCGAGCCGACCCGTCGCGACGGTTGCCTCTATGCCCGGGGTGCCACCGACGACAAGGGCCAAATGCTCACGCACATCAAGAGCGTCGAGGCCTGGATGCAGGTCGAGGGCCGGTTGCCGCTGAACCTCAAGTTCATCATCGAGGGCGAAGAGGAAGTGGGCAGCGAGGCCCTGGAGAAGTACATTGTCGAACACGCCGACCGGCTGGCCTGCGATTGCGTGGTAATCAGCGACGGAGGCCAGTTCGCACCCGGCCGGCCGGCGATTACCTACGGGCTGCGGGGGATCGCCTATTACGAGTTGCGCGTCAAGGGGCCGGATCGCGATCTGCACTCAGGGTCGTTCGGCGGTTCGGTGACCAACCCGGCCAATACGCTGGCTAAGTTGTTGGCCGCACTGGTCGACGATCGGGGCCGAATCCAGGTGCCCGGGTTCTACGACGACGTAGTGCCGCTGGCGGACCGGGAGCGCGAGGAGTTTGCCGCGCTCGATTTTGACGAGCAGGCCTATTTCGAGCAGATCGGCGTCAGCGGTGCGACCGGCGAGGCGGACTATACGACGCTGGAACGTCGCTGGGCCCGGCCGACCTTCGACGTCTGCGGTCTGTGGAGCGGTTACCAGGGCGAAGGAGCCAAGACGATTTTGCCGGCCACAGCCAGGGCCAAGTTCAGCTTTCGGCTGGTTCCCGACCAGGATCCCGCCAAGATCACCGCCGCGTTGCAGAAGAAGCTCGACGAGTTGTGTCCGCCGGGCATCGAACTGGAACTGATCGACGTGCATGGGGCGCCCGGCGTGCTGGTTCCCTTGGATAGCCCCTACGTAGCGGCGGCCGCGGCAGCGATCGAACACGGCTTCGGCCGCCCGCCGGTCTACACGCGCGAAGGCGGTTCGATCCCGATCGTGAGTGTCTTTCACGAGACGCTCGGCGCCGACACGCTCTTGCTAGGCTGGGGCCAGGACGACGACAACACCCACAGCCCCAACGAGAAGTTCTGTCTGGCCGATTTCCACCGTGGCATCAAGGCCAGTGCGCGGTTGTGGAAGGAGTTGAGTAAGGTAACTCGGTGACTCTGGGGAGTGGATAGTGGAGAGTGGGGAGTGGGGAGTGGGGAGTGATCTGAAAACGCCCCCGGACTGCGTTCCGGGGGGGTGGCGCGCCGGCGTCACTCACCACTCGCTGCGGGGTTGCCTAGCGCCGGGTGCCACGGGTGGCTTGTCCACCCGTGCTTTTGCGTCTCCTTGTTCGGCCACACGAGCACTGGCTGGCAAGCAGCCAGTGGCACCCGGCGTTCTATTACTCCGGTGGCCACCTCGGAGAAACCCGGCGGCATGCAGATTTGCCGCAAGTGGTTTACGGCCCGGACGTTACGCATTACACTGCAAAGATGAGCGGGGGCCGACGCCTCCGGCAAATGGAGATTTTGTGTAGAATAAGAAGTTCGCATGCGGATAGGACAGGATTATGACTGAAGAATCGACGGCAGAAACCCCGCAGGAGACAGTTCCTCCGGCCTCATGGGAAGACTTCCTTCAGACACATCCCCCTGGAAGTACTGTGACTGTAACGGGAGCAATCGGGCGTGATCAATACGGGCGCCTCTACGCAGAAGCACCGGAACTCCAAATGTTCTGCCCAGAAGACACCTGCAACGCTTACATGTTCTTCGCGAATGAAGAGGGTTTTGGAATCGTGTCGCAGGGGGAGTGGAAGTATGGATACATGCGTTATGTCTGCCGCAATTGCAGACAGCGCGAGAAGACATTCTCGCTGGCTTTCAAGGCAAATTCGGAAACACTGGCTAAAGTCTACAAGTTTGGCGAGTTGCCGCATTTTGGCCCTCCTGTCCCCCCGCGAATGCTTCGACTGATCCAGCCTGATCGAGAGCTGTTCTTGAGTGGTCGACGTTGCGAAAATCAAGGTCTTGGAATCGGTGCCTTTACTTACTATCGACGGGTTGTCGAGAACCAGTGGTCTCGCCTTGTGGCTGAGATCATCAAGGTAGCCAAGGCCATCAATGCGCCGGCCCCGATGATCACGGCTCTCGAACAATCTGGGACAGAACAGCAATTCAGCAAGGCCGTAAAGGATGTGAAGGACGCCATCCCACCAGTTCTTCTGATCAACGGACAGAATCCTCTACTCCTCCTGCACGCAGCGCTCAGTCAGGGAGTTCACGACCTTCCCGATGAGGAGTGCCTTACTTTGGCTACCAGTATTCGAGTTGTGCTTGTTGAGCTCGCAGAAAAGCTGGGCCAAGCCCTGAAGGATGAGAAGGAACTCACGGACGCTGTTTCCAAACTATTGCAGGCGCGCGGAAAGAAGACGGAAAACACAGATGCGAACAAAGCCATCGACAGCGACAAGAAATAGCCGCGCTTCGCACGGCCATTTCTTGCGCGTCATGGCAGACGTTATGTGCATGATACCGATGGCCAGTGATTAGCGAATTCGAGATTGTCGAAACATGGTCGCTGTTGTCGAATTCCACACAGCCAGTAGCTGCTATCGCATGATACCCGCCGCCAAACCGATGCGAATGTCTCCCGTGAGTCGGTGCAGAACCTCTTGTGGCTGCGCCACCCCTGGCCGCGTCTCGCGCAGCTCGCCGCCCAGTAAGCAGGGTATCGGGACCGAGTAGGCACCGTATCGGGACCGAGTAAGCAGCTTACTCGGCCCCGACACCTGTTGATGTCGACGCCGACAACCAGCTTGGGTGCGGCCGCCTGCACCAAGTAAGGCGTGGGAGTCGACATCAACTGGGAAACGGTTTTTCAGGTATCTTAGTGGAGAAATGACCCTGATATTGGCAGGATTCGCGACAGGACCGTTTACGGTCCTTTCCGCCGAAGGCGGTAATAGGCCCGTGCTTCAGCACGGGTCGGCTATCGGAACCACCCCGCCTTTTCTTCCGCCCGTTCCCGCAGCTCCGCTGCGGGAACGGGCGGAAGAAGGCTTTGTGGCGCGCCGAACAACCCGGCGTAAACGCCGGGCCTACTACCGCCTCCGGCGGAAAGCCCGGTAAACCGGGCTATGATCGACAAGCACGGTGCCGGGCCGTGTGTCCGCGGCAGACGGTTCTTCGTCATGGGGCGGCGTACTCGGCATGGCTGCTGAAAACCGTTGGTTGTGGATCGGCCGACGAACGTCCGCATGATACCCCATGTTGTGGGGGGGTGGTATGCGACCTTTCCCGGAACCCCGAAACTCGATACGCTGTGGGGAGGTGATTGTGCGAAAATCCGCCTTCGTCGTGCGACGAACGCTACCCCCCCGAACGCAGTCGGGGGGCGTTTTTCCTCACTCACCACTCACCACTCACCACTACCCACTCACCACTACCCACTCCCCACTCACCACTACCCACTCCCCACTCACCACTCCCCACTCACCACTCACCCACCACTCCCCCGCCATGCTCGACCGCAAATTTATTGTCGAAAACTCCGAAGCCGTCAAACAGAACTGCGTCGACCGGGGCGTCACCGTCGACGTCGATCGGTTTGTGGAATTGGAAGCTAATCGCAAGGGCTTGCAGGCCGAGGTGGAAG
>SDBT01004092.1_pt1 | contig 24871 bp, 25 predicted proteins | sample 2277101 | NCBI WGS metagenome assembly SDBT01 (sample SAMN10404973, study PRJNA504765) | marine sediment metagenome | isolation source: marine sediment core GS10_PC15, 103 cmbsf | place: Arctic Ocean: Southern Knipovich Ridge | collected 2010 | reverse complement strand
GCCTTTTCCATAAGCAATGCCCCGCAAACCTTGAAAAACTGTGCTAATTTGGGGTAAAGTTTTTTCCGAAATCTCTATACTCCGCATGTACACTGACCCTCTTAACAACGAAATTAGCTCAATCAGGACTTTCCCCGTTTTTTAGGTAAAGTGGATAGGCGGGGCTTTCGAGCCCCGCAATGTAGGGGCCGACCTCTGTGTCGGCCCGAATAGGGGTGGACACAGGGGTCCACCCCTACCATCTGTCTGAGGTGGACTAAATACCGGGGCTTGAAAGCCCCGGCTATCCAGTATGGGGAACTCGAGCGATTTTTAAGGAAACACCTGCTCTTTTTTCTTGACAAAAATATACGCATGTATTATGAATGAATAGTCATTCAGTATTCGCCTCAGGCGGATTAATAATAATAAGAAAGGAGGTAGATGAAAATGGGGAAACGTTTGATAGTGGCGTTTGTTGGCCTGGCATTTTTGGGCTCAATAGTAGCCTTAAGCGGGGTCCTGGCCGAGGAAAAGGGGAAGGATGTTATTGTCCTGAAAGGCGAGAAAAAAGGTGATGTGACCTTATCTCACAAGAAGCATACTGAGGAATATAAGGTCAAATGCATTAGCTGTCACCATAAGACGAAGAAGGATGAGACTCCCAAGACCTGCAGTTCTTGCCATGACCCGAAAGAGAAGAAGGATGAGGCGATAATCCTCAAGAAGGCCTTTCATAAGCAATGTAAAGACTGCCATAAAAAGGTTAATAAGGAGGAAGGAAAGAAAGCCCCTGCCATAAAGTGCAAGGAGTGCCACGCAAAAAAGGAGAAGAAGTAGTAGTAGTTGAGTTATTCGGGGTTGTTGGGGAATATCCTTCCGGTCTTTATGCTCCTGTCTGTGTGTCTGCCTGAGCGAGGACGCTTGCAATCAGGCAACGCACAGGCAGGGGGGATGTTTGTACAGAACTATTCTTTTAGCGTGAGATACTGGTAGGATGAAAGAGTATGTTATTCAATTTTGCCAATGTTTTGGTCTTTCTAATTCTTGGGATCCTCTTTGTCGCTATTACCTTAATTCTTACCCGTATATTCCGGCCCAGCGCCCCTGACGAAGTAAAGCTATCCACCTATGAATGCGGCGAGCCCACAGTCGGCACCTCCTGGATCCAATTCAATATCCGCTTTTATATAATCGCCCTTATCTTTATCATCTTCGATGTGGAGATTGTCTTTCTCTACCCCTGGGCGGTAGTTTTCCAAAAGCTGGGATGGTTTGCCTTCGTAGAGATGATGATCTTTATCTTCATCCTTTTAGTCGGCCTGGCCTATGTCTGGAGAAAAGGGGATCTGGACTGGATCAAGACCCTGAAAATGGAATAACCAATAACCAAATCCCAATAATCAGATAATAACCAATGACCAAATCTCAATAACCAGATAATGACCAATAACCAGGCAATGACCATCGGATAATAACCAATGACCAAATCTCAATAATCAAATAATAATCAATAACCAAATACCAATAACCAGATAATAACCAAAACAAATGGCCAAAAAGAGAGCTAATTCGTGTAATTCGTGGTTCAAATCCCAACAACCAGATAATAATCAATTAGCGGAAATAATCAATGACCAAATCTCAATAATCAAATAATAATCAATAACCAAATTCCAATGACCAGAGAATGATCAATGACTAAACATAGTTTTGACCTTGAGGTTAGTTTGGTTATTGATTATTGGTATTTGGAATTTATTTGATGTTTGGAATTTGGTGATTGGTGTTTAACCTTAACCAGTTAACAATAAATGACCAAATCCCAATAACAAATGGTCAAAAGGGGATTAATTCGTATAATTCGTGAAATTTGTGGTTTCAAATCTCAAATCAATCTTTTGCAATTTGCATTTTTCATTTTGCAATGAGCCTTAAGCGGAGAAATCCGCCTGAGGCGGGCTAGAGAATATTATGGGTATAGTTGAAAATAGATTCCCGGAGAATGTCCTTTTTACTACCGTAGATGACCTGTTTAACTGGGGTAGAAAGTCGTCACTCTGGTATCTGCTCTTTGCTACTGCCTGTTGCGGAATCGAATTGATGCAGACCGGAGCCTCTCGCTATGACATCGACCGCTTCGGTGCCATTTTCCGGGCTACCCCTCGCCATGCTGATCTGATGATCGTTGCCGGAACTATCACCCATAAGATGGCCTCCCGGGTCAAGCGCCTCTACGACCAGATGCCCGAACCCAAGTATGTTATTTCCATGGGAAGCTGCGCAAATTCCGGGGGGCCCTTCTATAAGGATTCCCCTACGGTAGTGAAGGGAGTAGATTTGATCATCCCGGTAGATGTCTATGTTCCGGGATGCCCTCCCCGGCCGGAGGCCTTAATTGAAGGGATAATGAAGCTCCAGCAAAAGATTATGAGGCAGAAGAATTTAGTCAGGAAGTAGTAAGTCAACTTAAATGGAAGCCCAAAGGATCCATCAATTACTAACAGAAAAGTTCCCGGCAAAGATCTATGAGCTTAAGCAGGAGGCCACCCAGCCGGCTTTTATCAGGGTAAGCCCTGAGGCTGTTGTTGAGGTATCCTCTTATCTCAGGCAGAGATCGGAGCTTGCCTTCGACTCCTTAATGTGCCTGAGCGCAGTTGACTACCCGAAGAATTTTACCGTTGTCTATCACCTATTTTCCACCAGGCACCTTCACCGGATTGGTATCAAGGTTGAGCTCTCCCGGGAGGATCCCAGGCTCCCCACGGTGGAAGGGATCTGGCCGGCGGCAAACTGGCATGAGCGGGAGGCATATGACCTTTTGGGTATTATTTTCGATAACCACAGCGACTTAAGAAGGATACTGCTTCCTGAGGACTGGGAGGGTCATACCCTCCGCAAGGACTACCAGGCGCCGAAAACCTATCGAGGGGTGAAAGTATAACAGTTAATAACCAATGACCAAATCCCAATAACCAGATAATAACCAATTGCCAGGCAATGACCATCGGATAATAACCAATGACCAAATCTCAATAATCAAATAATAATCAATAACCAAATACCAATAACCAGATAATAACCAAAACAAATGGCCAAAAAGAGAGCTAATTCGTATAATTCGTGAAATTCGTGGTTCAAATTCCAATCTGTTAAGTAACAGGGAATAGCAGGGAATGGCAAGGAATAGCAGGGAGTAGCAGGGACTCCAATTCTCTGGTCAATTCCCAACAACCAATAATCAATAATCTGAAATCTAAAATCTACAATCTATTACAATGGTGGCGATAGAAAGCGAAGAGATGTTCATTAATATGGGGCCCCAGCATCCCAGCACCCACGGGGTACTGCGATTGATGCTCCGGACTGATGGGGAGGTGGTCCGCGAAGCAATTCCCCATATCGGATACTTGCACCGGAGCATGGAGAAGATCGCGGAGAAGGTAACCTATCCCCAGTTCATGCCCTTTACCGACCGCCTGGATTATCTGGCTTCGATGAACTGTAATCACGTCTATGCGATGACCGTGGAGAGACTGGCGGAAATCGAAGTCCCGGAGAGGGCGGAGTATATCCGGGTGATTATGGCTGAGCTCAATCGAATCTCCAGCCACCTGATTGCCTTCGGCTCATTCGGTGCGGATATGGGCGCATTTACTCCTTTTATCTATGCGATCCGGGAGCGGGAATGGGTCAATGACCTGTTCGAGATGGTCTGCGGGGCCCGGCTCACTTACAATTACTATCGCATCGGGGGAGTGGCCCAGGACCTGCCCGAGGGATTTGGGGAGAAGACCCGGGAGTTTTTGGATTATTTCGAACCCAAGATTAAGGAATATAATCGGCTTCTTTCCTGGAACAAGATCTTTCTGAAGCGACTGTCTAATATCGCGGTGATTACCCCGGAGGAGGCTATTGCTTATGGGGTCACCGGACCCAATCTGAGGGGTTCCGGGGTGAAATGGGATCTACGCAAAAATGAGCCGTACTCCATCTATGACCGCTTTGAATTTGAGGTTCCGGTGGGAATCGGAGAAAAGGGCACAGTTGGCGATTGTTGGGACCGTTACTGGGTTAGAATCCGGGAAATGGAAGAGAGTGTCAAGATTATCCGCCAGGCCCTGGATCAGCTCCCCGAGGGGAAGATTCGGGCCAAGGTCCCTCGGGTCTTTAAGCCCCCGGAGGGGGAGGTCTACTTTCGGGCCGAAAATCCCCGGGGCGACCTGGGTTTTTACCTGGTCAGCGACGGCTCGCCTAATCCTTATCGGTTAAAGATCCGCGCCCCTTCCTTCTGCTCTATGAGTATTTTTCAAAAGCTCAGCCAGGGGCTGATGGTGGCTGATATTGTTGCTCTGATAGGAAGTCTGGATATTATTCTTCCGGAGATTGATCGGTAGAAGAACTACCTATGATATTCCCCTCCCCTTGTGGGAGGGGTTAGGGGAGGGGGATAAGAAGTTTTTATTCACCCCCACCTTTTATCCTCCCCCATCCCTTCGACTTCGCTCAGGACAGGCAAGGGGGATGAAACAATTGGGGAATTATACTCTAAAGGGTTAATACCCAAAGTTTTGGAGACTTAAGTGCAATCCGTAGTCCAGTGGTTAGTCAATGAGTTTAGTTTCTTGAGCTCGATCTCCACCCTGCTCCTTATCTCATTGATGTTCATTGTGGGGGCAGTGGTGCTGATCTTTGCCCTCCTCTATGAGGGGTTGGGAACCTATGCTTTGAGAAAGATCGGCGCAGATATTCAGGTGCGCATTGGGCCCAATCGGGTGGGGCCGGTGGGCCTGCTCCAGTTTGCTGCCGATGGGTTAAAGCTCTTCCTGAAGGAGGATATTATCCCTGCGGTCGCCGATAAAAAGTTGTTTGTCCTGGCCCCATTTATTACCTTCGCTGCCTCTTTTGCCGCCTTTGTGGCCCTGTCCTATAGCGAAAAACTGGTAGTTAGCAACCTTAACATCGGGCTCTTCTACCTCCTGGCCATCTCTTCTCTGTTAGTTATCGGGGTGATCATGGCTGGTTGGGCCTCCAACAATAAGTGGTCTCTTCTGGGGGGAATGCGGGCCGCCGCCCAGATTATTAGCTACGAGATCCCTATTGGTCTATCTCTGCTTTCGGTGATTCTGATTACCGAAAGCCTGAACATGGGCGAGATTGTCAGGAGTCAGTCCGGCGGCTGGGGGGTCTTCAACTGGCATATCTTCCATAACCCCTTTGTTTTTATCTCATTCTTTATCTATTTTGCCGCCGCTCTGGCCGAAGTTAATCAAGTCCCTTTTGATCTTCCTGAGACCGAGTCCGAGCTGGTTGCCGGTTACTTTACTGAATACAGTGGGATGCGGTTTGGCTTCTTTTTTATGGCGGAGTGGGGGATGATCTTTATCGTGAGCGCAATTGCGGTCACCCTTTTCTTAGGAGGCTGGCAGCTTCCTATCATCAGTGGTCTTGACTTACCTATTTATCTGGAGAATCTGCTTCAACTGGGAGTCTTTCTGGGAAAGGTCTTTCTTTTAATCTATCTGATCCTCTGGGTCCGCTGGACACTTCCCCGGCTAAGGGTTGATCAGATTATGTATATGTGCTGGAAGGTTCTCTTGCCCTTTGCCTTTTTTAATATAATCGGAACAGGGCTCTGGCTGCTTATTTTCAAGGGTAAGGGAATCCCGGAGTTGATCTACCAACTGTTTACTTAAAATGAGAAAATACTTCCAAGATATCTGGGAAGCGATCCGTACTGTCCTGGCAGGAATGAGAATCACTATTCACTACGCCCTCTCTCCTTCGGAAGAGATCACCATGCAGTATCCTGAACAGAAGGAAGACCCGGTCCGGGGATGGAAGATTCCGGATAGGTACCGGGGACTTATTGTCAATGATATCGAAAAGTGCAGCGCCTGCACCGTCTGTGCCCGCACCTGCCCGATTGACTGTATCGTGATCGAGGCCGAGGGGAAGGGAAAACAGAAGGTTGCCGTTAGGTTTAATATTGATGTATCCAGATGTATGTTCTGCGGTCTTTGCGTAGAAGCCTGCCCTACCGGCTCCCTGAAGGTGACCAAGGAATATGAGCTTTCCACTTACACCCGGGGAGCTATGATCTATCATTACGGATTGAGGCCTTAGTGCATCAAGGATGAGCTATTAATGGAAGAAATTATCTATAAGATCATTTTCTATCTGTTTGCCGCCCTCACCGTTGGCTCGGCCCTGGTGGTAGTTACGAGCAGGAATATTGTCCACTCGGCCTTTGCCCTGCTGTTTACCTTCTTTGGAGTGGCCGGGCTCTATGTATTCTTGAGCGCCGATTTTCTGGCCGCCACCCAGGTGCTTATCTATGTGGGCGGGATCCTGGTACTCATCCTTTTTGGAGTAATGTTGACCCGGAAGGTCTTTGATGTGAAGATCTTCGGTGGTCCCGGGCAGGTCTTCCCGGCAGCGGTGGGAGTGGCCGTGATATTCTCTTTGCTGTCAATCGTTATTGTTAAAACGCCCTGGCGTTTAATCGGTGAGGGGCCAATGGAGCCGACAACCGCAGAGGTTGGGACACTGCTGATGACCGATTTCCTGCTTCCTTTTGAGGTGGCCTCGGTAGTGCTCCTGGTTGCTCTCGTTGGGGCAGTGATTCTCATCCGGAAAGAGGTCAGGCCACCTAAGGAGCAATAAACAAATATTTTGCAGCTCTTCATGGAATACAGTGGGTAGAAGGTAGGTTGGTATAAAAGTTCAAATGACAAAGCTCAAAGTTCAAATGAAATCCAAATATCAAAGCTCAAATGACAAATAAATAAAAAATCTTCTTGTCCTGAGCTTGTCGAAGGATTGAAATTTATTCATTTGACATTCATTTGACATTTGGATTTTGACATTTGTCATTTGGTTTTAATCCTGCGTGAATGCAGGACAATTCCCGATGAGCCTACATTGGTCATTGAGGTTTAGTAATCTATATTGAGGTTCATCTATGGTTATTGGTCTAGAACACTATTTATTTATCTCTGCCCTGCTTTTCTCCCTGGGACTCTTCGGGGTCTTGACCCGGAGGAACGCAGTAAGCATCCTGATGGGGATTGAGCTCATTTTAAATGCAGCCAATCTGAACTTTGTGGCCTTCTCCCACTTCGTGACTATCGGAATCAGCGGGCAGCTCTTCGCCATCTTTGTTATCATTTTAGCCGCGGCGGAGGCGGCGGTAGCCCTGGCAATTATTCTGGTACTCTATCAGAATATTAAGAGTATTAGCGTTGATAAGGCCGATGTATTAAAGGGATAATTCGCAGATGGATTGTATCCAAAACTATGTCTGGATAGTCCCCCTGATGCCGCTTATCGGGGCTGTCATTAACCTGTTCCTGGGCAGAAGGTTAGGCAATAAAGTGGTCGGCCCCCTGGCCTGCCTGATGGTATTTATCTCTTTCTGTGTCTCGATCCTGCTCTTTCTAAGCCTGATTAAGCTTCCACCCGAAGCGAGGCACTTCACCAACCTCGTCTATACCTGGGTTCAGGTTGGAGATTTCCAGGCCGATGTAGCCTTTCTGGTTGATCCCCTCTCGGCAGTAATGATCCTGGTTGTCTCAGGGGTAAGTTTTATTATCCATGTCTATTCCGTTGGCTATATGCACGGAGACAAGAATTATTCAAGGTACTTCGGCTACCTCAACCTCTTTGTCTTTGCCATGCTGACCCTGGTTCTGGGGAATAACCTCCTGCTGATGTTCATTGGCTGGGAGGGGGTGGGGCTGTGCTCCTACCTACTTATCGGCTTCTGGTTCGAGGACAGGAAGAACGCCATCGCCGGGATGAAGGCTTTCATTGTCAATCGAGTTGGGGACTTCGGGTTTATGCTCGGCTTCATCCTGCTTTTCTGGAGCTTAGGGAAGGCCGGGGTCTGGACGATTAAATTCACCGAATTAGCGGCCAATGCCCATCTGCTGAGCGCGGGAATAGTGACTGTTATTACTTTACTGTTATTTATGGGGGCTGCGGGGAAGTCGGCACAGTTACCGCTTTATGTCTGGCTTCCTGATGCCATGGCCGGTCCCACCCCGGTCAGTGCCCTGATCCATGCGGCTACCATGGTTACCGCCGGTATCTATATGATCGCCCGGATGAACTTCTTATATGTCTTAGCCCCTGATGCCATGATGGTAGTAGCTATTATCGGGGCGGCTACTGCCTTTTATGCCGCTACCATTGGCCTGGTTCAAAACGATATCAAGAGGGTTCTGGCCTATTCCACTATCAGCCAGTTAGGGTATATGTTTTTAGGGGTGGGAGTGGGCGCATACTCGGCAGGGATCTTCCATCTGATGACCCACGCTTTCTTTAAGGCATTGCTCTTCATGGGTGCTGGCAGTGTGATGCACGGCCTGTCCGGGGAACTGGATCTGCGGAAGATGGGAGGCCTGAGGAACAAGATGCCCCGAACCTACTGGACCTTTTTAATTGCTACCCTGGCCATCTGTGGAGTGCCGGGTTTATCCGGCTTTTTCAGCAAGGACGAGATCCTCTGGCAGGCCTTCAGCAGTGGCCACGGCCACTGGGGGCTCTGGTTAGTGGGGGTGCTGGGCGCCGGACTGACCGCTTTTTATATGTTCCGGGTGGTCTTTCTGGCCTTTTTCGGGGAGAGTAGATCCGACCGGAAGGCTCACGAATCACCCGCGGTGATGACCGTTCCATTGATGATCTTAGCAGCCCTGGCCCTGATTGGGGGTTATGTGGGTGTGCCCGAGGTTCTGGGGGGCCATAATTGGTTTCACCATTTCCTGGCCCCGGTCTTCGGGGGGCACACTGAGGCTGCTAACGCTGCCCATCATTCCGCGGGATTGGAGATCGGTCTGATGTCAATCTCGGTAGTAGTTGCCCTTGCCGGGATCTTTATTGCCTACCAGATGTATATTAAGCACCCGGAGCGCCCTAAGGCCCTGGCGGAGAGATTTCCTCGGCTATATAATCTTCTGCTTAATAAATACTATGTAGATGAGATCTACCAGGTGGTTTTCGTCCGGAGCCTCCTCGGGTTAAATAATCTTCTGGCCCGGTTTGACTTAGGCGTTATTGATGGGGCAGTCAATGGCTCGGCCTGGCTGACAAAGATAGTCTCGAAGTGGAGCGGCTGGTGGGATAATACCTTCGTGGACGGTGCTGTCAATACTACCGCTACGGCCATCATCTCCGGCGGCTCCATTTTAAGAAGGACCCAGACAGGAAGGATCCAGAATTATCTTCTGATCGCAATAATCGCGGTAGTCGTTATTCTGATAGTAAAGACTATTTAACCCAAATAATGCTTAAACCCTGTAATTATTGGTATATTAACAATTTGCTTGTGTCTATTTAGTATAAAAATTGTAGGGGTGGACCTCAGTGTCCACCCTTTGTTGGGCCGACACAGAGGTCGGCCCCTACATTTACGCATTATTTGGGGGTAACATTAAAATCTCGGTAAAAAAGGAGTTTAGGCAATGACCGATCATGTTTTATCCTGGATAGTCTTCTTCCCCTTGATTGGGGCTGCTGTCGTCCTTATCTTGCCTCGAAGTCAGGAAAAGATAATGAAGTGGGTCTCAGTAGTGGCAACTTTTATTCCCTTGCTCCTGGCAGGATGGATCTACTTAAACTTCGACCGCTCTACCCCTGAGCCCCAGTTCGTCGAGCATTACCCCTGGATCAAGTCATTTAATATCGAGTACTTCCTCGGTATTGACGGCCTGAGCGCCCCGATGGTGCTCCTCACTGCCTTGCTTTGCTTCATCTGCATCTTTGCCTCCTGGAATACGGAAAAGGGGATTAAGGGCTACTTCTCCCTCTTCCTTCTCCTGGATACCGGGATGATGGGCATTTTCTGCTCTCTGGATTTCTTCCTCTTCTACATTTTTTGGGAGGTAATGCTGCTCCCGATGTACTTCCTGATCGGGATCTGGGGTGGGCCCAACCGGGAGTATGCGGCGATCAAGTTCTTTCTTTATACCCTTCTGGGCAGTGTGCTCATTCTCCTGGCCATGCTTGCCCTTTATTTCGCTACCGAGCCCCATACCTTTGATATGACCAAGCTAATGGCGGCCCGCGGTAGCTTTGTCGGCCCATTCTGGAAAGTGGTTTTTATTGGTCTTTTCATCGGCTTTGCCATCAAGGTGCCCATCTTTCCCTTCCACACCTGGCTTCCTGACGCCCATGTGGAGGCCCCGACCGCAATCAGTGTAATCCTGGCCGGGGTGCTGTTGAAGATGGGGGTCTATGGGCTGCTCCGCATCAGCTACCCCATCCTGCCCGAGGCCACGGTCTGGTTTTCCTATCCCCTGGCAATTCTGGGACTCATCAATATAATCTACGGGGCTCTCTGTGCAATGGCCCAGAAGGACTTTAAAAAGCTGGTTGCTTACTCCAGCATCAGCCATATGGGTTTCTGCTTACTGGGGATGGCGGCCTTCACCCAGGCGGGGATGAGTGGGGCAGTACTCCAGATGTTTAACCACGGTATAATCGCCGGGATGCTCTTCCTTCTGGTAGGTGTTATCTACGACCGTGCCCACCACCGGGATATCGATGGCTTCGGCGGCCTGGCTACCCAGATGCCGATCTATGCCGGGATAACCAGCCTGGCCTTCTTCGCCTCCCTTGGTCTGCCGGGACTGAGTGGGTTTATCAGCGAGGTTCTCTGCTTCATCGGGGCCTTCCCGGTCTATCGAACCATTACCTGTCTGGCGGTAATCGGGATCGTAATTGGCGCGGCTTACTTCCTCTGGACCTTTCAGCGGGTCTTCCTGGGACCCCTGGATGATAAGTATAAAACCCTGCCAGATATTAATTCCCGGGAGCTATTCACCCTGATTCCCCTGGGAATAATTGTGATTATCCTGGGGGTCTATCCCATGCCTATGCTGGATATAATGCGGGTAACCCTGGAAAATATAATAAGTATCGTTCAACCTTAATAATAGATTGCAGACGTCGCCCTGAGCGATAGCGAAGGGTCTTAAAATGCCTGTTCTGAGCTTGACGAAGGATTAGATTCTTCGCTTCGCTCAGAATGACAGATGGCAAAGGGCTCAGAATTACTAAAATCTATTTAAGGAGAGGGTTTTTTGAGTCTCAGTAATCTGGAAAGCCTGAAATACTTTTACCCGGAGCTGATCCTTGTTTGCTCTGTCCTGGGAGTGATTATTGTGGACCTTTTTCTGAAAAGGAGAGAGCGAACGCTCACTGCCTATCTGGCTCTCCTGGGTCTGTCTATCTCCTTCCTTGGGGCAGTGAAGCTCTTTCCCGGGAATAAGGTCTTATTCTCTCAGATGGTAGCCCTCGATCCGTTCGCTCTCTTCTTTAAGTTCTTCTTTCTGCTGAGTACCTTTCTGGTAGTCCTTTTCTCTATGCGCTCAGAGGAGATCAAAAAGACTGACCAGGCTGAGTACTACGCCTTACTTTTAGCAGTGGCTCTGGGGATGCTTCTGATTGCCTCCGCAGTAGACCTCTTGATGATCTACATTTCTCTGGAGCTAATCAGCCTGACCTCCTACCTGCTTACCGGCTATCTCAAAGGAAATCGCCGGTCCAGCGAGGCGGCGCTTAAATATTTCATCTACGGGGCAGTAGCCTCCGGGGTGATGATTTACGGGATGTCGCTGGTTTACGGATTGACCGGCTCCACTAATATCCACGCAATCGGCAAGGCCCTGTTTGCTCAAGATCCTTACCCGTTAACCCTGCTGCTGGCGACCCTGTTCATCCTGGTCGGGTTTGGATACAAGATCGCCGCCGTTCCCTTTCATATGTGGTGCCCTGATGTGTACGAAGGGGCACCGGCACCCGTTACTGCCTTCCTCTCGGTGGGGCCCAAGGCCGCCGGCTTTGCAGTCCTGATCAGGTTTTTCTACGGGGTGCTGGCTCAGCCCTCCGCAGAGGAAGGGCTCTGGATCCCCCTCGGCAACCTGGATTGGCCCTTCTTAATCGCCGTGCTCTCGGCCGCCACTATGACCCTGGGGAATCTGGTGGCGATTGCTCAGAGCAATATCAAGAGGCTGCTGGCCTATTCCAGTATCGCCCACGCCGGCTACATCCTGATGGGCTTTGTCCTTCTTGATGATCAGGGTCTTAAGGCGATGCTATTTTACCTGGCGGTCTATCTCTTTATGAACCTGGGGGCATTCCTGGTGGTCATTGCCGTCCTGAACAAGCTCAATACCGAGGAGATCAGTGATTACCAGGGCCTGGGCTGGCGGGCGCCCTTTGCCGCGGTGGCACTTTCTATCTTCCTCTTATCCCTTACCGGCATCCCCCCGTTCGCCGGCTTCATCGGCAAAGTATATCTCTTTGCCGCCCTGATCAAGAAGGAGGTGTACTGGCTGGCCGTGGTTGGTATCCTGAATAGTGTGGTATCCCTGTACTACTATGCCGGGATAGTGAAGAAGATGTTCCTTGAGGAGGCACCTGATACCACGCCGTTAAGGCTCTCGCCTTTTTACCTCACCTTGATGTTTGTCCTGATAGTTCCTACCGTTCTGTTTGGAGTCTACTGGGCGCCATTAGTGGACTTCACCGACTCCTGCCTCAAGCTGCTTTTGAGCTATTAATCCAAGTTCAACAGAATTTGGACAAAAGTAGGTATCTCAAAAAATTTTTCTAAATACCAAAAAAAGTTCTTGACAAGTTCATATATGTATAGTATACAATTGTAAAGGTAACAAGTGTATAGTTTGAAAGGTAGGAATATGGAGAGACTTACGGAGAAACAGAAAAAAGTCTACAATTCTATAGTAGAAAAGATTAAGCATTCAGGGTATCCTCCTTCTCTAAGAGAAATAGGAGCTGTAATGAAGATAACCCCTAATGCTGTCAGAGGATACTTAGATGCCCTTGTAAAGAAAGGTTATATTGAAAGAGACTCCATAGCCAGGGGTATCAGGATATTAAAACCCTTAGATAAAGGGACCTCAGTAAGTGGAAATGGTGATAGAATTACCTTACCCATTATCGGAAATGTCCAGGCGGGCCTGCCTATCTTAGCAATTGAGAACATTGAAGGGGAAATATCCATATCAAAAGATTTAAGGAAAGGGCTTGAAGGGTGTTTCCTCCTAAGAATCCAGGGTGATAGTATGGTGGAGGATCATATTCTTGAAGGAGATCTTGCCATTATAAAACCCCAGGATACAGCAGAGAATGGGGAAATTGTTGTTGCCTTAGTCAATGGTGAAGCTACGATAAAACGCTTCTATAGAGAGGAAACCAGGATTAGGCTTCAACCGGCAAACCCTCTTTATGAACCGATCTATGTGGAAAGAGATTTTAAGGTTCAGGGTAAGGTAATTGGTTTGATCAGGATATAAAAAGAAGTAATAGATAATATGGATACATAGTATGCCTTATAATACCTGGTGGGTTACGAGACCGAGGAGATATCTGAATCCTATTCCCGAGGCAATTAAAATTTTTGCCAATTATGTCGGTGAAGGATGGCTGACCGCTTCGGCAGTGCAATTGGATTTTGAAGATGAACTTGTAAAAGCGGGGGGGGTACTCGACTATGTCATTTATTGAAAAGGTAAAGCGGGCGTTGTCCCTATTTTCCACAAGAGGGAGGTATATCCGAACATGGTTCGTCTACTCCTCCATTTTGGTAGGATATCCGAACTGATTTCGGATATGAACGAGTTATATGAAATCGTGGTGAAAGGCTCAATGGTTTACAAGCAAGTAAGGCATAGGCACACCCGGGAGGTTTATAAAAATTTGAAATAAACTACTTTCACTTACCACTCTATAGAACCTTTATATACTATAGACTAATAGTAACTAATAAAAAGGAGGAATCAAAATGAAAAAAGAAGAAGGCAGAAGCAAAGGGCCTAAGTACCATCTAGATATTGAAGGAGAGATTGTGCCGTGGGATAAGGACACCATTACAACCGAAGAAGTTATAGAACTCGGTGGATGGGATCCATCACTAGGAGCGATGGTTATAGATTTGAAGACAAACACAGAAAGAATGCTGACACCTGGAGAGGAGATTGATGTGAAACCTGGAATGGGATTCAGCAAAAAGGTACATTTCAAAAGAGGTTGAGTTTATGGGCAATCGTATCGATGAGGAAATAACACTCCTTAGAAAGTATTATCCTAATTTAGAACATGATGAAAACAGAAGATGGGTAATTATCCACGATTATCCATTACCGGAGGACATACCCTGGAATAAAAAAGCTATTGATGTGTGTTTTTTCATTCCCAATGGATATCCCGGTGCAAATCCGTATGGAATCTATGTACCTGCAGACCTAAGATATGGTGACCAACCACCGAATAATTATAAGCCATCTCCAGAAAATAAACCACCTTTTTCTGGGAACTGGGGCTTGATTTCTTGGACGCCAGTAGATAAATGGAATCCATCTGCGGAAATTCAGAAAGGATCCAATTTGTTAAATTATGTATTATCTTTTAATGATAGATTTAAAGAGGGTAGGTAGAATATGAAAACTATAATTAACATCCCACCCAAAGTTTATAGGAGACTTAAGAACCATCTCCTACCAATTGATGGAGATTTAGAAGAGGTAGCTTTCGTGTTTACTTCTCTGATTAAAAATAAAAATGAAATAACATTCAAATATAAAGAATGGGTTCCAGTTCAATCGAATAGTTTTTCAAGCCGTTCATCTTTTCATTTTGAATTATCAGATAAAATGAGAGCGGGAATAATTAAAAAAGCACATGATTTAAATTGTTCTATCATTGAATTTCATTCGCATTTAGGTTCCTCTCCTGCTTGTTTCTCACCTAGCGATTGGTGTGGATTTGAGGAATTTGTTCCTCATGTATTATGGCGGCTTAAAGGAAAGCCCTATGTTGCTGTGGTTGTAGCAAAATCTGGATTTGATGCTCTGGTATGGACAGATAATGCACAAAATTCCAAATTTCTCGATGAATTGAGAGTAAGAAAAGTCAGAATGTGTCCGACTAATCTCTCGCTTACTAGGAGGGGATATTATGAAATATGACCAATTTGAGAGGCAAATACGCTTTTTTGCTAAGGAAGGGCAAGATACCCTTCATGATACCCATGTATGTATAGTAGGTATTGGTGGTACTGGTTCCCATTTAGTCCAACAACTTGCATATCTTGGAGTAGGTTCATTCTCTCTTATTGATCCAGACAATTTTGAAACTACCAATTTAAATAGACTCATAGGTGCTCATCATGATACTCCGATGAATACGTCTAAAGTAGATATTATGGAGCATCTTATATTGTCCATCAATCTAGATATCAAAGTTAATAAAATATATGATAATCTAATTTCAACATCTGGTTTTCAAGCTGTTAAGCAAGCAGATTTTGTTTTTGGATGTGTAGACAACGATGGAGCTCGACTAGCATTAAATGAGCTTTGCGTAGCATATGAAATTCCTTATATTGACACAGCGACCGAAATTATCCCAGAAACATTAGATTATGGTGGTCATGTAGTTTCCATAATAGATAGGAACAGATGTCTTTATTGCCTTGATATCATTTCCCCAGATGAGGCTAGACGGTATTTAGAAAACCCAAATGCACGAAAAGATGAAGAAACGATTTATGGCATTTCAAAAGAGTGGTTGGAAGACAGCGGGCCAGCGGTTGTAACGATTAATGGTATTATAGCTTCAATCGCCGCAACAGAATTTCTCCTACATGTAACTGGTATAAGAAATGCAGAACCGTATATTGAATACAACGGAAAAATGGGGAGAATTTTAAGAAGAGAATTAAATACGAATGCAAGTAAACCAAAGGAAAATTGTTATTATTGTGAGGAGATTAGAGGAAAACGTGAATGTGCCAATGTTGAAAATAAATATTTATTGAATTAAAAGATTTGAATGGTGATACATATGAATGGAGCAAATCAAATGATGGAAAACATAAGATATTCAACTCCGTCACCAGGCAGAACCATTGTAAATTCAATCAAACCATGGGCAGAAAAAATTTTAAAAATGTCTATGGAAATTAACAAAAGAGCAAGGGATTTTAATCTATTGGAGGATTTAAATAATTTTTATAATGACTATTTTAGAATAAATACACCATTTATTGAAAATGACACTAATAACTATGAGGAAAATGAAAATCGGGGACGGATTCACATTTTATTGACAAATGAGTAAATGATGGCGCATTTTGAATTGAAGATAAAACGGGCGCTGTCCCTATTTTCCTCTAAGTGGGATAAGATAAAGCAAGCTGGGAAGTATTGAAAAAAGGATATCAAGATTAAAGATTTGACCCCCAATATTCTGAAGTGAAGCTCGAAAAAGAAGAAGATATTGAGAAAGTTTTTGAGCTTATTAAGCAAAGTTATATTTACAATAAATAATTATGGGAAAGCTAAAAGACATTCCAAAAATTGATAGGCCGCGCGAAAGATTTTTAGAAAAAGGTCCGGACGCGCTCTCAAAGAGTGAGCTTTTGGCTATTTTGATTGGTAGTGGAATCAAGGGAAAGAATGTAAAACAGCTTTCCGAGCAAGTCGTAAGAAAATATGGAAATAAGTTTTTGGATATAACGGTTGATGATCTTTTGGAAATTTCCGGAATTGGCAAGGCAAAAGCTCTGCAGATTGTTTCTGCGCTAGCATTAGTAAAAAGATTTTATGAAGAATTAGGCCCAAAAGATAACATTGTTTTATCTGCACAAGATGCCGTTTCTCTAGCTTCTGAAATTAGAGATAAAAAGAAAGAATATCTGGTGTGTCTTTATCTCAACGCAAGAAATGCTCTATTAAAAAAAGAAATTATCTCTATTGGCACCCTAGATAAAAGCATAATCCATCCGCGAGAAATATTTGGCCCCGCTATTGAGTTAAGAGCGGCGGGGGTTGTTTTGCTCCACAATCATCCTTCTGGTGATATAACGCCAAGCATTCAGGACATAGAAGTGGTGAATAAAATTCTTGAAGCAGGAAAGATAATGGGCGTGAATGTCATTGATTTTATTATTGTAAGCGATGTTGACATACACAGCTTTTTTACAGATATAAAGAGACCACAGAGCAAAACAACGCACTATGTTTCCGATGGTGTACAAAACTCTCTTTTCGATCTTCTAGAAACCGAGCAACCGACTTATACGCCAACAATCAAGAAGATACACAAAATATATTTCTCGCCGGACAACAGAATAAAGCCTGGTCGCTTCCAGCTACAAAACAGAAGATTTTTAGGCAATAAGTATAAACTACTTGGATTTATTGAAGACATCGTGAATGAAAAATGTAACGGCTTTAGTGTTTTTTGCGATATTCTTGCTGGAACAGGTGTTGTGGCCGAAAGATTTAACGAAAAAAATATCAAGGTGATTGCAAATGACTTTCTCGCAAGCAACTACATCCCGTTAAAAGCTTTTCTAGGTACTGTTACAGTTGATTTTGAAGAAATAGAAAAGAAGATAGATTTACTTAATAACTTAGAGGCACATGAGGACAATTATTTTTCTGAGCATTTTGGTAACACATATTTTACCTTGGAAAATGCCCGCGAAATCGGAGCTATCAGAGAAAAGATTGATGAAATTACAAATAATGAAAATGAAAAAGCAGTTTTGATTGCAGCACTTCTTTATGCTGTTGATAAAGTCGCAAACACCGTAGGCCATTATGATGCTTACAGAAAAATACTGGATACTGTTCAACCACTGTGGCTTTTAGTTCCGGATTTTGAACCAGAAAATAATGCAAATAATGAAGTATATAAAGAAGATGCAAACCAACTCATTAGAAAAGTCAGCTGTGATGTTTTATACATTGACCCTCCTTACAACTCCCGCCAGTATTCAGACGCTTACCATCTTCTAGAAAACCTAACTACTTGGGGAAAGCCGCCAGTTCACGGCAAAGCAAAAAAAATGGATCGCTCACATATTAAAAGCGATTACTGTTTGCAGTCTGCGTCAAAAGCATTTGCTCATTTAATCTCAAATGCCAATTGCAAACATATATTGCTTTCATATAACAATACGGGTAAATCCAAAGATGGAAGATCAAATGCTAGAATCAGCGATGAGCAAATAATCAATATATTAAAATCTCGCGGCGAAGTAGATATATTTGAGCGCGAATATAAAGCATTTACTACAGGTAAAAGCGATACTGACGGACACACGGAGCGAGTTTTTTATTGTAAAGTCACAAAATAACTATGAAAAAGCCTTGGTCAATTTCAACAACGGTTAGAAACCCCGATAGATTGCGGGACTTTTTGAGCATCTTGAAAAAGTTAGAAGGGCAACCGTTTAATTCGGATAATCAAATTAAGTACCAGGTTCTTCTTATCCAAAACAAGCTTTACAAACCAAATGGATTAACAAGAGAACAGGAAGAATATTTTGACGAAATAGAAAAAGAAATGCCCTTTTCTGTGGCAAAAGAAATTTTTAACGCACAAAATTACAAAGACCCCGCAATGCGTGGCAGAAATTCCGTAGCCCCTCTCAATAAAATGGGATTGTGTATCGCAAAGAATTCAGCAGATGGCGTTAAAATCACGCCACTTGGTGAGTATTTTCTGTCCGAGGATTATGATTTGGGCAAACTGTTTTTTATCCATTTTTTGAAATGGCAACTTCCCAATCCGGCAAGTAGATCGTTCTCTGAAGATGATGGATTTGCTATCAAGCCATTTATTGGCACATTACATCTCATCGATGAAGTAAATAAAAAATGGATGAAACTAGGAAACGATCCCATAGGAATAAGTAAAGACGAATTTTCCTTGTTTGCTCCAACGCTTATTGACTTCAAGAGAATTAAGAAACAGGCCGAAAAATTGATTGGGTATCGCGTTGCGTTGCGCTCTCAAACAGACGAAAAAAGTAGGAGAAAATTTAGGAAAAAATTTAGAAATGATTTTGCCAAATCGTTTTTGGGAACAAGCAAGGCAAGTGAACTTGCAAATCTTCTCAATAACCTTAAAGACTACGGTGACAATGCGATTAGATATTTCAGATTAACGAGGTACTTACATATTCGTGGGGGCGGATTTTATGTTGATTTGGAGCCAAGAAGGTCTATCGAGCTTGATAAATTGCTTTCAACCGATAACGCGGCTCCTTTGAAGTTTGAAGGCGCGGATGAATATATCGAATACCTCGCCGATCTTGGGCAACCAGTTTTGCCTTGGGAAACTAAGCCAGAATTAGAAAATATCGCAGACAATCTCAGTCGTGATGTGCAGAATTATGTTTCAGATTTGAAATCAAAGGCAATAAAAATTCCTACTTTCACCTTCAAAAAGATAGAAAAACTAAACGCGGAACAATTAAAGCAATACATCGAAGATTTGAGGGCATATCGTCGGAAATTACAAGAACTTGAAATCCACTTTGAATCGCAGGATGTGGCCAAAATTCAAGAATACATCAATGCGCTCAAAAATATCCATCAGTCGTGCAACAAGAAAAGTATTGAGCTTGAAAAGCTTTCAACGCTTGCACTCAACGCTCTTAATGATGCATTGGAAATTAAACCGAACTATCCTGTTGGTGATGATAATGAGCCTACTTTTACTGCACCTTCTAAAAAGCCGGACATAGAATGTTTTTATGAAAAGTTTAATTCCGTGTGCGAAGTTACGATGCTTACGGATCGTTCACAATGGTACAACGAGGGACAACCAGTCATGCGTCATGTACGTGACTTTGAAGAATCTCATACTGACAAGACGGCTTATTGCTTATTTATTGCTCCTCGCCTACATCAAGATACAGTTGAGACGTTTTGGATGGCGATTAAATACGGCTATAAAGGAGCAGTACAGAAAATTGTTCCGCTTTCTATTACGCAATTTATCAGACTACTTGAAAGCCTTTTAGAAATTAGAAAGCAGGGCAAACGGTTTACTCACGATGCGCTATTAAATCTTTATGAACAAATTCTCGGTCTAACGAATCGTGTTGCTAATTCCGAAGAGTGGATTGAGCAAATACCAGAAACAATTACTGAATGGCAAAAATCTATTTTACCAAAGCAACAACTATGAAACTTAATACCATTTACACTGGCGACTGCATAAAAGTTTTGAATGAAAAAATTGACGAAAAGTCAATTGAGCTGATTTTTGCCGATCCTCCCTACAACCTTTCGGGCAACGGTTTGAAGTGGGAGGGTAATAAAACCGGTGGTAATTGGTATATGGTTAATGAAGAATGGGACAAGATGACTGCCCCGGAGTATATGAAGTTTACGAGAAAATGGATTGGTGCTTGCCATAAAATATTGAAAGATAACGGTTCAATTTATATTTCTTGCACCTATCATAATCTCGCAGAAGTGATGATTGTTCTCAAACAACTTAATTTTAAGATTAACAATGTTATTGTTTGGCAAAAGACAAACGCAATGCCAAACATGACAAAAAGGGTTTTTACTCATTCGACAGAATTTGTTATTTGGGCGGTAAAAGGGAAAAAATGGATCTTCAATTATGAGGAACTTAAAAAGATCAATCCTGAGAAACAAAAAGATGGCTCGCCAAAACAAATGCGTGATGTTTGGTCAATGTCCTTGGTCCAAGGAAAAGAAAGGCTGCGTGGCAAAGATGGACGCGCTTTACATCCAACACAAAAGCCGGAAGAAATTCTTAAAAGAATAATTATTGCCTCATCAAATAAAGGCAATATTGTTTTGGACCCATTTTTGGGGAGCGGGACGACGGCAATAGTCGCAAAACAATTAGGCAGAAAGTGGATTGGGATTGAGAAAAGCAAAAAATATATAGAGATGGCAAGGAAACGAGTTAAATACTGACGCTAATTGGGAGTTATTTGAAATATAAAAAGAGTAATCTATGCATATGCAGGAAATAAACGGGGGACAATACCACGTAGATAACTTCTTGACTTTAAGGGGAATGGGGACGGGTTCACATTTTATTAACAAATGAGCAAATAATGCCGCAGATTGAATTGAAGATAAAACGGACGCTGGTTCCTATTTTCCGTCCGTATACAAGAAGAGTTGCTTCACAACGCTTAATTTAGAAATTTATCATTAAGGGGCTTGACATGCCTTTTAATAGGTAACCCTATTCCTGACATTGCAAAACGAGCAAGCGGTGGTGGTCGTAAGAAGCGATGAAAATTCGTTTTATTAGTATCTCAAATTTCCGCGGCTTTGAAAAGATTGAACTGAAGCCTCGGGATCATGTGTTGCTTGTTGGTGGACCAGGGGCTGGGCGATCCGATCTTATTGAGGCACTTTGGAGGGTCCTCTCGGCAGAATCTTCTCGCTACGCATTATTGGAGGACCTCGACTTCTTCAATCGTGATCTAGCCAAACGAATCGAAATCGAGGTCGTCCTTGGGGATCTTGGGCCTCATCTTGAACAAGCCTTTCTTGACCGCTTGGAGTTGTGGGACTTGGACACAGGACAATTAATACAAGAGTTAAGCCCAGGATCAGATAGAGACCCCGATTCCCTTGAGAACGTGGTAAGGTTCTGTTACCGCGCCGTGTGGGATTCAGACCAGCAGCAGGCCCGGCAATGGGTTGATTTCCCGAAGTTTTCTGACCCAGAAGGAGAATATTTCCACCACGTCCCACGAATATTGCGTGAAGAGCTTCCTGTGGCTTTTGTATCTTCCAGCGGTTTGCCTCTCTCACTCGGTGCTCGCGGTGATCTCCGAAAGTTGATCAACGCCCAAGACAAAACTGACTTTCCCGGCTCGCTCGATCGTCTAATAGACGGCATCGCCGAACTCGCTGAGGGAATAGTCCAATCCCAGGATCTCGCTAAAATCATTGAACGGATTTTGGAACCTTTAAGAATCCCTCTTGGTCTTGGTGACCGATCTGCTAGCGACATACTGCAATTTGCACCTGAAGGAGGCTCATTAGCGAGTATTCTCCGTGGTCTCCAGCCTATAATGAAGCTTAGAGAAGACCTTGGTTTTCTCCCACTCATACGCCACGGCTCAACTCTGAGGGCATTGCTTCAACTATCCCAGGCTTTAGCACGGAGCGATAGCTCGGACGCGGTTATAGTTGTAGATGACTTTGGCGAAAACATCGACATCGACATAGCCCAGCACTTGGCAAGCATATTACAGAATCGCGCTGCACAGCTTTGGCTTTCTACACTTAGAGGATCTGTTGGACAATGTTTCCGTCTAGAAGATATGGTCCGACTTACTGTTTCTAGTGATGGTGTCCGCTGTGCTCACATTGGACAAGTGCCTGTGAGTAAAGCTGAGCGGCTTGCGTTACGGCACCTGCATTTGCAAATCCTTCCAGCAATAAGCTCACAAGCTGTCGTTGTCGTCGAAGGACCCCATGATCGGTCTGTACTTGCGGCGGCGGCAGTCAAGCTAAATATGGAAGAAGGTGTCCCACTTCCTGCATCCCAGCGGATAGCTTTCCTTGACGCGGGCGCTGCAGAAGGCTCAGGAGGCGTCTCAGCCATCCCTCGCCTCGCAAGCCTCGCACGAAATCTCGGATTTCACGTGATCGCTATAATTGATTGTGACCGCGATGCGGAAGCAGCGGAACAGCATTTGATTCAGAATCTTGAAGCCGCGAATGTTGTCATTCGCTGGCCCCAAGGATACGCTATTGAAAAAGCTCTCCTGAACGGACTGGATGAAGAGGATATTCGGACTGCGCTTAAGGACCTCTCGGAAGCTCACTCTATTCCGCTCGGCTTCGATCCTAATACGCTCTCAGCAGGTAAACTAGTTGATAGAGCAATGAGGTTTTTAAAGTCTTCGGGTGGACTTCACGCCCCCTTTGTGGATGCGCTACCTGAGAACTGCATTCCACCATTGGTCCGTAAATGTTTAGAAGAAATACCGCAAGCCATAAATAAAACTGGTCTGGTGCAGTTGTGAATTGGAATGATCTCACCGAGGAACAGAAGAAAGTAGCTAGTTCCAGGGAGCGGCGAGTACTTGTCTTCGGGAGTGCTGGTTCTGGTAAAACCATGGTAGCACTCTGGTGCGCCCGACACTTCCTTGAATCGTCCGATGCTCAAAGTTGGCATAGAGTGCTCTTTCTCACTTTCTCACGATCTGCCGTGAGAGAGATTTTTAGACGCTCAGGACGGAATCTTACACAAGTGCGTGATCGGGTGGAAATTCAGACTTTCCATTCTTTTGCTAATCGCGTAATCACATCATTGGGTTGCTATGCGGGTTTAAGTGGAAACTTACCTCCATTTCAAACAGAAGCTGAGGCTAAGTTGCTTAAGTCACTTGGCCTAAGTAAGAGCCATCTTAATTATGATGCTCTATTGCCTCTTTCGCTTCAAATAATACGGACACCTCGAATCAAGCAACTGTTTTCGCAGCGCTGGCCATTAATTATTTGTGACGAATTCCATGACACGGACGATGTGCAATGGGAACTTTTGTGTGAGCTTTCCGAGGCAGGTAGATTGGTGCTTTTAGCAGATCCCAACCAGATGATTTATGACGGCTTTCTTAGCCATCGTGGTGTGGGTCCGCAGCGGGTGGAACAAGCCCGTAATTTGGCTGATATAATCTTTGATCTGGGCACCCCCTCTCATCGCGATCCTACAAATATAATTCCAGCGATGGCAGACGCCGTACGACAACGGCAATTCGACCATGCTGCTGTTCGAGCTGCAATCGAACATGAAAGTCTACGAATTTATAATTGTGTCACTGATGAAAACCTCGTTAATATATTAAGAGAAGAGATCGTTGCCGCTCGCCAAGCAGGAGCCCGTACAATTGGAATTTTCGGTCATAGTAACCAAGGCGTGGCTGATTTAAGTATCGAGTTATTAAATGAGGGTATTGACCATGTTCTCGTCGGCCTTCCTGAAGCTCACGGGGAGGCTCTTGCAACTCTGGAAGCATTATGCTTACATGGCTTACAAAGGATAGACCTAGATAAAATAAAGCTCCGTTTAGCGATCTACCTCACGGCATCGGTAAGGGGTAATGAAATCCCTGAACTTGCTCTAGCTCTAGTTGGAAAAGGTACCCTCCACGAACGCCTACGGAAGAGAATAGAGACCGAATCTAGAGCACTTAGAAAATCTGCAGAGGAAGGGATGTTATTTCTGGTTCAAACAGCTACTCAAGTATGGCCTCATCTGGGAATAACTACAGGTAGGCGGCCTTGGAACCAAGCTTCGCGAAGCTTTGGAGCTATTGCTCAGCAGGTCCTCTTGCGCGTCCGAGGTCGAGAGGAAGAGTTCCTCTCGGAGCTTTCAAGGCGGGTATCAGAGCAGAAAGCCGAGAGTTTTTTCGATCTTGATATGGGATCGGGCCATATGATCCAGGTTATGAACTTTCACCAGACGAAGGGTCGAGAAGCAGATGTGGTGGTCTTAGTATATCGCGACTCCGATTGGTTCGGATATGAGAACGAGCCGTTTCCCAGGAACTCGCGCCTTCTCTACGTTTCGCTCACCAGGGCGCGAAAGCGGGTTGTGGTAATCCTTCCACAGACCCCTCATCCTCTAGTCGCTCCTTTCACTCACTTAGTGTAGTAGCTATAGCTGAATGAATTAGAGTCGTACCTGGAGAAATAAGGGACAGTGGGGCTGTTGAAAAAGTCAAAAATCTTTCACTGAACGGAGCGAGGGGTCTCAAAAACTGTGTTAAATATGGGAATGAGATTCTTCGCTTTGCTCAGAATGACAGTGTGGGGAGGTTTTTCAACAGCCCCACAGTCACCTATTATTTTATGAAATAGGAGAACCGGGGTCGGTGCAGCGAAGCTATCTGTTGGCCTTGTGGGTGAAAGTCCCACCGTTGCAATTTCCAGTATAGCAACGTAGTTATATTCGACAGTTGTTAGGGGTGACCCGACGGCTGAAAGCTCGAAAGTAAAAGCCTTCTATAGGGGGGCGAGCAACCAGAAGGGCCGTAGCGAAAGCGAACGGAATAGAC
>SDBT01004091.1_pt1 | contig 24872 bp, 34 predicted proteins | sample 2277101 | NCBI WGS metagenome assembly SDBT01 (sample SAMN10404973, study PRJNA504765) | marine sediment metagenome | isolation source: marine sediment core GS10_PC15, 103 cmbsf | place: Arctic Ocean: Southern Knipovich Ridge | collected 2010 | reverse complement strand
TGATTCTTGATCTGTTGATTCAATCTCAATTAATTTTTGAGGGCCCTTTAGATTTTGTATTATGTATTTTTCAAATAATGTGTAATAAGCTATCTTGTCTATATCATCTAACTTAGCCAGAAATTTATGTTCTTTATCTGGACTCTGCATCTATTAATTCATTATTATATTTGTTATCAAAATAAATATGAATAGGTTTTTCTTTATAATTTGACATATCCCGGAGATTATTTTTATCTCCCAAAAGTTGTCCCATAATAGATCTAAATCTATAAAAGTGTGTTACTTTTTGATCTGGAAAAGTAAAATAAGTTCCATCACTAGCTGTACCAATTATAGAAGCTTGATCTGGTCTAAATTCAAAATTATGAAGAAGTTGTAATATTTTATTCCATTTATCATTATCACTACTCATTAAATACATATCATCTAAATTTGAATTCATTTCATTTGCCATTCTTTTATATGATTTAGATTTTTTAAATCTACCCATAGGAGTTTTATAACTAGATGTGAAGTGTTGATTATAATGACCAGATAATATCTGGTCTCTCATTTGCTCATCAGATGGTGGGATAAAAATATCTTGAAAAGATTCATTTAAATTTCTAAGTCTTTTTTCTAATTCATCTTTACTAAAAAATATTATTCTATCATCATGTACGTTATCACTATAAACAAAATACTTAACATCATTAGCCCATGAATATTCTCCTTTGCCATCATCTCGAGATGTATTATATAAATAATCCTTAAAAACAGATTTTAATAATTTTTGTAAAGGATAATCATAGGAAGGACTATCAATAAAAAAGGATAAATCATCTTCATCAATATTTAATTTCTTTCTTATTGATGCTATAATTTTTTGGCTAGCAGTACTATCATATCGAAAAAACACACTATTTTTTACTATACCAACATCTACAACATCTGAATTATCTATTAAAGATAATATATTAGATATAAATTCATCATTAATTTTCTTTGGTTGAAATACATCTTTTATAGATTCTTTTACAAACATTATTACTGTTTGTTTTATTTATCTCTTATAAATTATCAAAAGATGATTTAGAAATTAATACTGCATTTGCTCTTTTATCAGATTCAGCTATGATAATTTGATTATCATAAATCTTATAACTCCAATCTAATTTACCTTTATTAACTTGATAGGTGTCTTCAGCTAAATAAGTCATGAAGGGTTTAAAAATATTATTATTAGCAGGTAATAACAATACTTCTTCTGGGGAAGATTTCATATTATTTTTAATAACATTTTTAACTTCAGTCACAAATTCTTCTCCTAATGTATTTTCTTTTAATACATGCATGATACTCCAGTTATCTTGATTTTCTTTTTTACTTTTATTATAAAAATCAAGAATACTTTTTGCAAGTTCATCTTTTGATTTTGGTTTTAATACGTCTGATAAAGCCATAGTTAATTATTTTTAATTATTGGATCAACAACATTATCAATAAAATGATTCATATCATCTATATTAATATTAGTTACTGAATCTTTTAGTGTATGTGAATAATATAAAATGTTATACTCTAATTTATATTCTAACGGAACCTCTTCTTCTGTTCCAAAATGATGTATTGCTTTTGGATCAATATCTTTAGCTATTGGTAGTGTTGTGATAACACAAGAATTAAATCCATGTTGTCTAAAAATACCTGCATCATTAAATGGTGTCGCTATTTATAACTTCTTGTTCAGGTGTTGTAAATAATTCAACAATATTTCTTACAATAGGTATATTTGAATTATCTATAAACCAATACTCTCCAAATCCAGTTAATTCAAGATTTAAAATTGAACTTACATCTGTACCTCTACTTAATAATTCTTTTGATGCTTCAGTGGATCCAGCTCCCATCCAAGGTGGTTCTTCTCCATCCAATATAATTACATTAACACTTGGATTCTTTAATTTGTAAGTTAATGCGTTAATTACAGATGCTGAATTATCATTAGCATTATCAGATGCTGGATTAACAACATCATAATGAGCTGTTACAAATTTATTTGAAGAACCCCAGATATAAAAATTATAAAAGATTTTCTTTTTCTCCACATCATATGGTATCAACTCATATTCAATATTATATCGTTCTAACAAATCTTGGATAAATAATCCTCTATTTGAAAGTTCTTGTAAATTTGAATGATCATCTCTAATTTGACAAAAATGGTATATTTCTTGTATCATATTTACAAATATAATAAAATTATTTGATATTTAAAAATTAAGAACAAAAAGTTTTAAAACGTGCCACAGCTATTCTTCGAGTTTCGATTGGTACAGTTAAAATAATTCCTCTTTTTTCATCAACATAAGTATAAGATCCAGAACCACCAATTTCAAATATAGTGGGAGTTAATCTTTTTACGCGCTGATTTTTAGACCTCATAGCCGTTGAAATTAGTTTTCTAATTTCTTTTTCATTTTTCGGCTTAAATACTTCTGAAAATCCCATACTACAAATATAATAAATTATTTTATATTTAAAAAATAAATTAAATTATTTTTAAAAAAAATTAAAAAAGGGTTGCCATGCGTTCTTCACGTTCTTCATACAAATATATTTTAAAATCATAATATGGATCATAATATGGATCATTTTCATTTTCCAAAAGTTTTGTTAAATATTTTCTCCTAGGCACGTTAAGTTTGGGATCATCTAATTCTTTTTGACGACTTTTACTTTGAAGTGATTCTTCTTCAGAGATAAATCCAGTAAATTTCATAAAATTTATAATATTTTTTCAGAATCCACTACTTCCAAGATATCTCTCCATACATCGAAATCAGTAAATTTAGTTCCTTCAAAATTAAAAGATAATTCTAATTTTATATTTGGCTTATCTTTTTTGAATATATTTAACCAAGACGATGATCCGTCGTCAAATCTTTCTACTTCAACAATATATCCAGCTTTTTCAAACATATTTGCTATTTGATCTCTCAGGTTTTCTTTTCTCTTCTTTTTACTCATTTTTTTAAAGTTTTAGTTTATAAACAAATATAAACAATTTATTTTATTTATTTAATTATTCAGTTCTTTTTATCTTACATTTTTCTCCGTGATGTTTTTTAAAATTTCCAGGATCAAAAAAACGATTACAATATATACATTTTATTTTTTCTCTATTTTTAGCAGCAATCTTATATTTTTCTATATCTAAACTATTTGGAACCTTTTGGATTAAAAAACATTGGGCCTAAAATCTTTGAAAGAGTATCTTCAGTAAAAATATAAAATTTCGTATTATGACGAGTAGCCCACTCTTTTAATGCTGCAAATTTAGCTTCATTAATAAGATATTCTTTAGCTTCTATATTAAATCTTTTTATGAGTTTTAATTTAGAATCTTTGTGTGGAGGTATAGGTTTTTTAAGTTTATTTTTTGGTTTAATTTCAATGAACCATTTTTCAACTACATCTCCCTTATCAATTTCTACCCAAAAATCCGTATGATAATTCCTTACTTGCCAGTTTCTAGGATTATTAGGATCTAATCCAAGTTTCTTACATTCATTTAATTTAGAAACTCTATCGTAATAAGGAATTTTTATTGGTTCTGAAGACCATCTAAGAACTGAAGGAGCATAATCACACCACTTACAAAAAGCCATTTCCCATGAACTTCTATAAACTACAAGATTAGGATCTCCTATATATTTTTCTTTTTTTTGAACTTGATAATATCCTTGTTTAGTTCTAGAATTCTTTTGTGGTGCATGATATTTTTTATAACTAGAATTAAAAATCATATTAATAATTTGTTTTTTATATTTATTATAATTTCCAAACAGCATTTCCGCAATCATAAACTCTTAGAGCTCCTATATCATCCATTATTTGGAATTCTGTTTTATTAGAATCATATCCTTGTTTAATTAATTCTTGTTTTCTAAAAGAATATCTATGATATCTTTGATTTTTTACAAAATACCAATAAGATGGTTTTGAATATTTTTCTAATGTAAAACCTCCTTTTAAATAAACATTACCTTCTCCCCAACATAAATCAGAATATGTAATCCAATTTCCTTCTAATTCATTTTTTATGTATTTAAATAGTTTTGAAAATCCACCTTGAATATTATATCCTAATTTTGGACAACTTCTTAGAATTTCAAAACTATTTGATTTTGATTTTCCTATTTTTCTTTTAGATACAGAAATATAAAATACAATTTCATTTTCATATATTAATATATAATGATGTGATGCTGGTATAAATCCTTGTAAGTGATTGGTATTAACAAAATTTATGGCATCTTTAGAATTTATTTCTTTTATTTTGCATTTTCTTGCTCCAATAAATTTTTGATTAATTTGTAGTTTTGATAAAATTCTTTCTTTAATAATATATTTCTTTTCATTCCATTGATCTTCCCATATATGTATTAAATCTATATTTTCATTTTTACATAATAATGTTTTATTCAAATGATAATTTTTATCTTTATATAAATCACTGTGCCAATAAATTCCATTAAATTCTATACCTATATTTTTTGAAGGGATAAAAATATCAATTTCTCCATTTATGAGTGTTTTAACATTTCTTTGACATTCAATATATGTTGATAACCAATTATAAATTTCTATTTCAGCATTAGATGAATATCTATTTATGGGTGGTGAACATATTGTACAACAAATATCATTCCTATTATTTCTATCTCTTAATAATTTAAATGATGTTTCATATTCATGACCCTTTTCACATTTACATTTTATAAATCCTAATTTATTATATGAATATTCAATTATAGTATTTTTTATTCCATCTTTATATAAATTTTGAATAATAAGTTCTTTCTTTTTATGAAAAACTTTTTTATTCATTTCTTCTATAGAACCATATTTAGAAATAATAGTATTAATTCTTTTAAATATAGCTTCTTTCTTTTTAATAGGATCATTATAAAAATTGATGGATCCCTTTCCTGCTAGTTGATATGTATTTGGATAAATTGAAAATGGATTAGATGTTTCATATTTTTCTTGTAATGTTTTTTTAATTTTTTTTATAATTATTGAAGGTAAAATTGTTTCTTCACCATATTTTTTCAAATTAGTTTTCTTCCTTTTTTCTAATATTTTATCTCCATCTTTTAAATATGCTAATTTTACTTTTTTTGATATTTTAGATTTTATTACAGAAGAAAGAGAAGGATTAGATACTCCGAAATTGTCTAAAAGAGTTTGTTTACTTTTTTCTTTTATATCTTTATTCTTAAATGGATGATTAGATCCAAAATTTTTAAGGCAAGTTTCTTTAAATTTTTCTTTAGCTCCAGGTTTTGCTAAAGGAGAAGACGATCCATATTTACTTTTTAAAGTATTTTGTGTTTTTTTAATTATATTTTGAATATCATCTTTTCTACATTTGTTAGAGCAATATTCTGAATTAATACTTATATTTTTTTTACAAATTCCACAATATTTTTGTTGAGTTACAGAAAGTTCCCAATATTTTAAAGAATCATTGAAATTAATAGGTTCAATATTAAATTTTTTTATCCAATTATTAATTTCAATTAAAATTTTTGGAGCTATATTTTTTATATGAGATTTTCTTCTTTTATAATTACCATAATTATCAATAGAAATATATTTTAAAAAATCAGATTTGTTCATAATATTTTTATATTATATATTCTTTACAAACCCAGGTTTTATGACAATTGTAAAAAATTATTATAAACTATAAATAGTATTATTACTAATGGATACTTTTTTGGATATTGGCATTCTCCCGTGTAATTTTCGCCATCCTTTAGCAAAACCATTTTTTATCATTTGTGTAATGTAAGCAAAAGCGTTGGCAGATTTTTCAGGTTTATATCCTCTCCAATATTGATAGCAATCCATAATTGCAAATGATATACAATCTTCTCTATCTTCTTCATATACATATGTGAATTTTTCAGAGAATCTTTTTGCCATCAATATTAACATATCGAGAGCTTCTTTGGTTAATTTATCTTGAGCTTTTGATTTAATTAATTCAGCTCTTAAATCTGCATTCTTAACGTAATGTTTTCTTTTAGGTTTGGCCATTTTTTTAACAATATTTTAACATTTATTTTAAAACTTCGCCAAAGCCAGTGTATATATTAATTCATAAAGTATTAGTATTATATCTTTGTTGTTGCCTTGGAATATTTATATGTACTCAATATGAAAGGGTTTCATGATAAGTGATTAATAATCACTTGTTGTGGACGATTCATTGAAATTTCCAATAAAGCGGATTGTAAATCATCCCAATTAGAATATTCCTCTGACCATCCAGTAAAATTTTCTAATTCTACAAGCTTTTTTGTTTGACCTGGCTTCTTTCCATGTCTGATTATACTCCATGCTGTCCATTCCCCATCTAGTCCAACAATTTTAAAATCAAAATATTCTGCTGAATCTTCACCTGGAGTAATACCTTTAGCAGAAGTAACTACAAAAGCCTCTGAAATTGGATCATTTTCTCCATTAATATAATCGAATGCTTTTTGTAATAAAGGATTTGTCCAATTGTCTCTTATAGCATATAAATCACGTTGAATTTCACCAAGAGGTCTTCCTGTTAATACATCTTTAAGGGCTTCAAACACAAATTTAGCTTTCATATCTAACAACAAAGGGAACCTAAGTTCCCTTTTAATTTTTATAATTTATACATTTTTTATATAGATAATGTTCTTAAGTTACCTTTAGGAATTGTATCTATTGTAGGTTCTATATCAGCTAATCCAGTATTTTTAATAATTCTTACTGGTTCTGCTTCTCCCAATGCTTCAGTATAATCTTCAACACTAATCATTACGTTTTCAATAGCTTGACCATTTTCATCAAGAATAACTCCTTCAACATAATTTTCTGGGTTAGCAAATTCATTTATATTTTCAAATATTCTGACATTTTGCTTTGGCATAATATTAAGTTGTCCTTCTACCATTACATTTATTGGTTGATCATCATTAGCATCCGCCCAATCTTTATATTTTACGTAGCAATTAGTAGTTTTAACTGGAGTGCTTCCCATATAAACTCCACATTTTATAAATTGTTCAAATAAAACTTTTTGAGTTCTTTCATCAAATTTAAATGGAGGTTTAACAGTTTCTACTTTAGCTCCAATAACTTTTAATTCCTTTTCTTTTGCCCAATTTGAAGAACCTTGAACTTGAACAATCCAAGTATCTCCTTGAGCTCCTATAATAGCTCCTTTTTTTCCTTTGTACATTACATCGTTTCCAATTTGTACACCTTCATTTAGAACATTTTTATCAAGTATTAAAGTATTAAGTTGTTCTTCAACTTTTTCTTTCTTCTTTTTTAGAAAAACTTTAATTTTTTTTTCATTGACAAATTTTTGTCTTTTAAGACCATCACCTTCAGCAGAATCATTTAATTCTTCATCTTCATCATCTCTTTTCTTCTTTTGATCTTTTTCTAATTCTTCATCTTCTTCCTCTTCATCTTCTGGATCTTTATCAACTTCTCCATCTTCAGGATCTATATCAAGATCTTCTGCATCTCCTTCTTCTTTCTCTTTTTCTTCATCTCTTTCCTCAGCTTCTTTTTCTTCCGCATCAGCTTCTTCTTCAGCGTCTGCTGAACCTAAATTAACTTCATCATCTGCAATAGATGGTTCATCACTTAGTAATTCTGCTTCATCATCATCAAAAGTTACAGCAGAAGCAGCCATATCTTCAGCACCAACAGCTACGCCTGCAGCGCCATTTTGTTCTTGATCAGAAGGTTGTCCATTTTGAGTATCTACTGGAATTGGAACAACATATTTTTTACCATCTATATCAATAGTAACAGTAACATCTTCATTAGTAGCTTCAGTTGCATTCATATAAGCTTCTACTCCATGAAGATAATCTTTGAATTCAGATTTAATTTCATTCAATTCTTCTTCGAGTACTTCAAGAACATCAGAAGTAACTTCTGAAGCTTCTTCTAATTTCATTAAATCCAATTTTTCATTTAAATATTCAATATAATTAGCATATGATTTTTTTGTTTCAGAAATTTCTGATAAAATCTTTTCTTCTTGTGGAAGAAGATTTGTAAATGTTTTAGAAACATCATATCTTAAATGTTCCATCATAATATTCTTAGCTTGAATAGGATTAACATTTCTAAAGAATGTAGCTTTTCCTAACTCAGGATCATGTGTAGTAATGAAAACATTATCTCTTAATTTAAATACATCAGCCGCATAACCAACATTTTCTTTAAGATAAACTCTCTTAACGAAATTAACTTCTGCAATCTCATCATAATTAGATCTTATTGATTCAATAATTTCATAAAAATCAGTTTTACTTGATAATGAAAGAGCATCATAAGCAGCTTTCATATTATCATGAGTATAAGATACATTATTAATTATAACTTCATTTTTAGTTATAACAGCTTTATCATTGTGGTGATAAATACTTGCTAAATCTTTTTCAAATACAATGGTATTATTGTTAATAACATTACATAAGTTTACAAATTCTGGATCTAATTTATCAAATTCAGATTCATGCAATCTATTTAAGTTATTACCTTTTTTAATATAATAAACTCCTTGTACATTGAATACGGCTTCATTCTCTCCTATATAAATAAGTGGAGAATAAATTTTTTCAATATCACAATTAGTATTAGCATATTCTAATTGTAAATTTGTAGAGTCAACAGAAACGATATTAACTATATCAAGAACATATTGATCATAAGTAAACTTGGTCAAAATTTGTCTAAGTGAACTTTTTGATTGTTCAGTCTTATTATTAAGGTATTCATTAACAGCATCTTCGATTAATGGAACTAGATAATTACTCTTTGTACCCTTCATAACTTCTAATATCTTAGTGATATCAATGTCATGTTGATAGTTTTCTACTCTATCTTTAATAGCAGCTAAAGAATTTCCTACTTTAGGAAAATAGCTAAAAGAACCCATAGCAGAAGTGAAGGCCTCATAAAGTAAAACTTCAGGAATTCCTCTTTCTAATTCAGATATAAATTCGTTGAGAATTGTATCTAAACCTTGATTATCTTTTGCTTCAGTCGCTTTTAATGTGTTAATAGCTTCTCTAACGCCAAGATTTTTGAGTGCATATAATCTTTTTTGATTGTCTACCCATTCTCTTGTTTCTTTATCATCTATTGAAGATAAAGATTCAAATAAGTTATTGATAGCCATTCTTTCTATTTCAAATTTAGCTTCTGGTGTTACACCATTGTAAATTGTGTTAGTCAATGCGGCTATTGCGTTGTCACAATGAGATTTAACCTCATTTATTTGGCTCTGGTTCTTGAGTTTACTAATTTTTTCAATCATTGCTGTTGCTTATTTTGATATAAAAAATCGTTATTTTAATTATATATTTATAAAGTAGTAATTTTTTTAGACAATTTTAATGTCTAATAATATTCCATATACATCAGTATTTGCAGAATTTGCAATATGCACATTAATATGTTTATAGTGTACTGTACCAGGAAATAACACTGTGGTACTAGGATCTACAGTTACTGGATTTGTTCCATCTAATTTATTAAATTTAACATTTCCCCATATAGCTCCATCTGGAGAATATGATATAGCTCCATCATCATTTATCATTTCTAGTTGTAAATTAATTGATGTATCTTCAGAATTTGTTTGGAAATATCCTTCTTCTACCATATAAAATGAAGATGAATCAATTACACTAGAATCTATATCCGGAATTATTTTTATAATAGGTTGTCTAATTAAAGAAATATCATCATTTTCTTCCCAGATTATTGTTGGTTCTTTAAATTCAGTAAAATCTTCTGGAATATTCCAAATAAAATATTCATGATTTTGTTGTTGTAATGCAATATCAAATCTTTCATTACCTTCAAAATTTAACCAATATACATTTATATTGCTAATTATATCTCTTTCTCTATTTTGATTATAATCTATCCATAATGGAATTCCTTTAGGAAGAGTAATTCCTTCTGCAGGAGATAAAATTTGTATAGCTCCATCATCTTTTTGATCAACTGGATAAACTCTATAACCAATATTTCCCATTGTATTAGAGGCTAGCATTTCAGTTGTTGGATCAAATACAGGTTGATAAGATTCTATAGCTATTTGAAAAGTCATTTTTATTTTTTGATCTTGTTCAAATGAATAATTAAATAATTTTTGAATTCCAACTTCTTCAGGAAATCCTGCTGTACAACCAACTCTTAATCCTTTAAAATATACATAATACGTTTTATTCTTATAAAATTCTTCTCTTAATTGTTGTTCTAATTTTAAAGCTGTTAAGTAAGTATCTACCCATAGCTCAGCGTCTAGAGTGACATCTAAAGGCATTGAATATAAGAATGAGGTATATTGTTCTAATCTCCCATCAATATTTTTAACGTACTTCCCTTGTACATATCTTGATGTTATTCTTTGAGCATTAACTCCAGATCCAGTATAAGTAATGGTTCCTCTTGGTATTCTATCAAAGTTACCATCAACAGGTTTAGGTGGAAGACATTGTGCATAATGAGTATAAAAATCTTGCATAAATCTTTCATCCCCAGATTGATTAAAAAACCAAGGCACCGTAACATTTTCTATATCACTTTGAAGATCACCCCAAATTTGAGTATAATCCATTTGATTATTCAAAACATCTAATAATCCAGCTAATACAGCTCGAACTAAAACATTTTCATTATTATACGTGTGATGTAAACTCATTTAATATTGCTCATTTTTTAAAACATAAACTCCATCAGGATTATATAATTCAGTATATATTTCTTTTCCATTAACTTGAATTGCTACATGTGGCAAAGCTAATGCAATATCTCTTTGATTACCTGGCCATGTTCTTGCATATTCTGCACTATATTTCATACTCCCTAATGCATTAATATAATCAATATCATTTATATTTCTATTTTCATATTCTTTTAAATCTGTTGCAGTTCCTTTAGCTATAACTCTAAGATCTTCATATTCATAAGATGGAAAAACTTTCATACCTATTTTAACTTCTAAAAATGGTAAAATTTTTAAGAATCGCGCCTCTTGGCTCTGTTTAGAGCCACCTTTGAAGTATTTACTTCCAAAAATTACTTTATGTAATTGTTCATCAGATAAAGGTTTAAAAATTGATTCATTTACTAATTTAGCTTCCAAAATAAATTCTTTATTTTATTTATTCACAATAAATTTTATATATAAATAAAGTGGTTAGGCTTTGGAAGAGCCAATTAGAAGGTCAAAAACTAACTGTCCCACTTTACTTATATATTTCAAATAAAAAGGTTATTCATGAAAAAATTTAATTTTGTTTACCTAACAACTAATATATTAAATAACAAACAATATGTTGGTGATCATTCTACAAATGATTTATCTGATAATTATTTGGGAAGTGGAAAATTACTTTTATTAGCTATAAAAAAATATGGCCGAAAAAATTTTAGAAAAGAGATTTTAGAAAATTGTAAGTGTAAACAAAATGCATTTTTTAATCAAGAAAAATGGATAAATGAATATAATACATTAGTTCCAACTGGATATAATATAAGTCCTAAAGGTGGATTAAAAGTTAGGGGATGTCATTCTAAAGAAACAAAATTAAAAATATCAAATTCTAATAAAGGCAAAAAAATTTCTTTAAAACAAAAAATAGCGGCAAGTATATTTCATAAAGGAAAAAAACTTTCTTCTATTACAAAAGAAAAAATAAGTAAAACACAAATGGGGCATAATGTTTCATATGAAACTAGAAAAAAATTAAGTGAAATAAAAATAGAATTATTTAAGAACATAGAATCACCATTAAAAAATAGAATACGATCAGAAGAAACAAAAAGAAAAATATCAAAATCTAAAAAAATAAATCCTCTTATTTATACTGATGAAATGAAATTAAAGATGAGTTTAGCTAAAAAAGGAAAATCACCATGGAATAAAGGAATTAAAATCACTCAATAATTTTAATTCTATTAATAAATTCTATAGGAAAATATTTGCTTCCATTGTGTATTAAATTATTTAAACTTGCGTCTAATATATATGTAACACACCAATCATTTTTATTTCTAATAGTTCTTCCAATACTTTGTAATATTTCTATAATAGTTTTCCATTTATACCAATTAGGATTAAGATTCATTTTTGTTTTTATAAATTTATCTCCTAAATTTGGATATGGTATTTTAGCAATTATAGTAAATCTTGCCATATCATCTTTAAGATCAATACCTGTAGTAAGACTTGGTCCAATTAAAACTTTAGAATTATTATTTTTTAAAAATTCAATCATTTTATTTTTTTCATCAGAACCATTATAAACTAAACTTCTTATTTTATTTTTATGAGATAAATTTTGATGAATTTTCATTGTAAGATTATATGAAGATGTATGTATTACCCCATTTTCATTAGGATGATTATCTAAAATTTCATTTATTTTTTCAATTAACCATGGAAAATTTTCATCTATTTTATTATATGACATTCTCCTCTTATTATAATAATGGATCGGAGATTTTTTAAAAGAAAATGAATTATCAAGTTTAATATACTTAGCATTAGTAAGAGCTATTGATCTGAGGTATTCTGAAGGATCAGAGAAGGTAGCGGACATCAATACAGTAAATCCACTCCACTTATGAAAATAATTATTCATCATGTATTTCTCTTCCAAACAATTAAAAACTATTTCATCAATTCCAGGATTTTTAACTAAGTTAACTAAAGATGTTTCTTTAATTATTTTATTATAATCTTGTATTTTACAGTGAATATCTTTTAACCAATCAGCATTTCTTACAGCTTTTCTCCAATTTCTTGGTGGAGATTTCTTGGGATATTTAGCTTTTGTTTGTTCTTTAAATCTTGTTATTGTTTTTAAATATGAAGCTAAATTCCATTCTATATGTTGGAGAATTTTTGCTAATTCAAAATTATTTTCTTCTTTTTTTATTTTTTGTAAACTATCTTTTAAATTATAATATTCGTTATAATGATCTTTTAAATTATATGTCTTGAAAAATTCAGTTAGTTTTTCTAATTTTATAAGAGAGTATTTATCAAATCTTGGGCTAAAATGATTTTGAACTAAATCTATAATTTTATGAGCTTCATCACATATTAAAAAATCTCTCACTGGGAATATTTGTATATCACCATAAACATTAACATAGTTCATCATAATCATCCAATATGAATAATTTAATAATGCTGTTGGAGATAATGTAGCCTTATTTCTATTTGAAAAATATGGACATTCATTATAACAATCATAACTTCTAGGATTTTGATTTCTTATACGACAAGTTCCAAGAGAATTCTTTTCCATATTATCAGTACAAAGATAATTATCAATACCTTTAACTGAACCCCATTCTAATCCAAAATCTTTGAAATCATTTTCATATTGTTCTTGGAGAGAAATATCAGAAGCTAATATAAAGCCCGTTTGTTGCATTTGATTTAAAAGATAAGATATTGCAGTTCCAATTAAAGATTTTCCACTTCCTACAGGAGCATCTAATATCACAACTTTATATTTACCTTCTCTATAAGTTTGTAGAACCTGCATGATGGCTTCTTTTTGCCCTCGCCGCCATTGAAAATCTTCAGGAAGGAAAATTTCAGTGAAATCTTGAAGCATTGATTCTATTGTTTGGAGAATATCTGTTTCTGTCTTGGGTTGTAAGACGTCTTTTAGAGCCATAAAAGTTTAAATATAATATGAAGAAAAATAAGAAAAGTTTTTGTTATTCAAGATCTGGAAATACTTGATTGGTTAGTTTGTCTAATTGCATTTCCCATTCAGAATTTTCCCCTGAAATCCAATCAAAAATAGTTTGATAAAATTCATCGTAATTATTTACATTTATTAAAGATGAGTAAAATGTGGATTCAGGTGGCATTATTTTTATCTTTTTATCTCCAGATACTAGAATGTTATACCATCCACTTTTTATTTTTTTAGTATTAACTCCTAATATTTCAAATTCTGCAAATGCTTTTTTATGAGGTTTTTCTGGAACAAGCACAAAATCATGTAATTTAATATTTTTTTGAAATTTAAAAAGCCATTCTCCAACTTCTTTTCCAAGAATTTTTGTAAAATGGCTTTTTATATCTTCTTCATCACGCGGTTTTAAAACATCTTTCAATGCTTCAAAAACTTGTTTAGCTTTCATTTAAAATATTATTTTTTAACCTTTTTTGGTTTTGCTGATTCTTCTACTTCCTTGGCATCCTCGGCGTCATCAGTGTCACCGTCATCGGCCTCGGCGTCATCAGTGTCACCGTCATCCTTGTCGTCGTCATCCTTGTCTTTCTTTTCAAATCCACCAGTGTCAACTTCTTCGTCATCATCTCCATTAAGCATACCCATTAACATTTCTTCATCATCGAAATTATCATCATCTTCTAATTCATCTCCATCTAATTCAATTTCCTCACCCTCTGCACCACCTACAGGAGCATCAATAGGTTCACCATCAGGAACTTCATCGATCATTTCATCACCCATAGCATCACCACCTAATTCTACTTCAGCTCCATCTGGTGGAAGAACATCTTCTGGACCATTAATTATTGCAGGTTCTAAAATTTCTGGAGCATCAGCTTCACTTTCAATATAATTAGCTACTTCAACTATATTATTTTCGATTACAGCTAATTTACTTTGAATAGCAGCATCAAGTTGCATACCTGGAGTTATTAATACTTTTAATTGTTCAGCATATCTAGCAATTGTTTTGATTTGCTTTTCGGCCATTGAAGATTCATCAGTAGCATTTAAATTATGATCTTCATTTAAGAATTCTTTTACAAGTTTTGTCATGACAATATTTTTTTATTTCTTTATATATCTATATATCAAAAATTTACATAATCAAATTCATCAGAAAATTCTTCTAATTCTTGACGAACAACATCTTCCCATTCTTTAGATTTAAAAGCATTTAAAAAAGCTTCCAATATGTATTCTACTTTATCATCTGATGGTGTATTATAAATGGCAGATTTTAAACGCTCCTCAATTAATGGAGTCTTGATTATTTCAACTAAAAAATGGAAATCTTCAAAGTTTTTTGATAATATTTTTTTAATTTCTTTAAGTTGATTATCTAAATATTCTTTAGAGTGAGGTTTTAGTACATCACCTAATGCTTCAGATACAAGTTTTGACATATGTTTTTTATTATATATCAATATCTTCAGATTCTAATTTTTCAATAGTCAAATCACTAAAACCATCTTTTTTAGTTACATCTATTTTATAATCAAAATACTCTATAGGAAGCGTAGAGTGATTAATAATGAAAATATTAATTGCTAATTCTTTAGCAGTTTTTCTAAGAAGTCCAATAATATCATAAATACCATCACCATCAATTGATGATAATACTTCATCAAGCATAAAAATATTTAAATTATGATACTTTCTTTTTAACATTCTTATAATTGAAATTAATACAGCTAAATCAACTCTCTTCTTTTCTCCTGTTGATAAAGTTTCTACATTAACATCAAATCCTAAATGTTGAAGATGGGGTTCAAAATCATTATTAAATCTTAATTGATATGGAAAATGTAATTCAGATAATGTATATTCAATTTCCTTATTTAGAGTGGGTAAATAACTTTCTAATATTTTTTTCTTAACTCCTGCATCACTATATAATTCTTCAAGAATCTTTAAATACTTATGATCATCATCAATGTTAATTTTTGATTCTTCTTTTTCTTTTACTGTTATAGTATGTTTGGAAATTATATTAGAAATAGATTCAAATTCATGTGGTTTTAAATCTTTTATTTTTTTCAATTCATTATTAATAGCATTATAATTTGTTCTAATTTGGACTAAAAAATCATTAATTTGTTTTAAACCTTCCTTTATTTTTTTTAATGCATCTTTATAATGATGTTCACTTTTTGCAAGAGTTTCTAATTCAATGGTTTTCTTTTGCATGTGTTCATCAAGTTCTCCTCTTATTAATTCAAATATTTTATCTGAAAATGGAGTTTCACAAGTTGGACATTTATCTTGCTTAAATAATGTTAGCTTTTTAGTTATAGATCTAACACTAGTTTGTAATTCTGATTTTTGTTTTTGATAATTATCAAACTTTGTTTGAATATCTTTTTCTTTTTCTTGAAATTGTTTTAATTTACTCTTTCCATTTGCATATTTTTGCTGATAATCTTTCAAAGAAGTTATTAGATTCTCTACCCTTTTAGTATTATCTTCATCAACTTTTTGTTTTAATTTTTCAAGTTCTTTTTGAGCATTTTTTACAGTTTTCTTTAAAGAATTTATTTCAGTATCAATTAAAGCAATATTCATACTTAATTGTCTCAAATCTTTCTTAATCATATCATTCATTCTATTGATTACCTCCATAGCAAACAATTTATCAATGATAACTCTCTTATCATGTGGTGTCATTGATATAAATGATTTAAAATCATTAACTGATAATGAAATAATATTAGCGAAGATATGATAAGGTAGTTCAGTAACTTCCACATCAATATAATCTTGATAGTTAGATATCCCAGATTTTCCAATATCATTGGCATCTCCAGGATATTCATCAGGACCATGTTTAAAAACTGTTAAATCAGAGGGTGCTAATTTTCTTTCAATAGTTACATAAGTATTTGGATTAATTTCAGTTTCTCCCCAAACCCATCCATGTCTATTAAGACGATTAGCAATATCTTCTTTCTTAAATTTATCTAGCTTTCCATAATATAAAATCTTAGGAAGATTAACTATAAAAGATTTGCCATTACCATTCTTTCCTTGAATTAACCACAAACCTCCTTTTTCATCAAGAACTAATTCTTGAAGTTTATTTCCGTACGGGCCAATATTCCGCCACCTAATTCGCTTCAATTTCAATATTTCATAGTTTAATTTAAGAAATTTCATTTAGATATATATTATATAATCAAAATTAAAGAAAGTTTTATGAACAAAATAAAAAAAATAGATAAATTTTTTATATGTGAAGAGTGTAATAAAGAATTTATATGTAAAGAAAATTTATCTAAACATTTAAAATATCATAATATAAGTATACAATCATATTTTAATAAATGGCTCAAAGAATTTAATGATGGAATTTGTAAACAATGTAAAGAAAAAACAAAATTTATTGGGTTAGGTAGAGGATATGGTATTTTTTGTTCTAAAAAATGTACACAAAAATTTTATAGTAATATTAGATATTTAAAAGCTAAAAGAAAAAAAGATAAAATTAAGCAATCATATAATTTTATATGTCAAGAATGTAATGATAAATTTGAAACATCTATTAAATTAAATAATCATATAATTAAAATTCATGGAAAAAAATATTATTATGATAAATGGTTAAAAACTAAAGATGAAGATAAATGTAAAGAATGTGGAAAACAAACAGAATTTACAGGTAGAATAACTGGTAAATATTCTGGATATAGACTTTGTTGTTCAAAAAAATGTAATAATATTTATAATTTTAAAAAAAGATCAAAAACAAATCTTAAAAAATATGGGGTTGAAAATGTTTTTCAGTCTAAAGGAATTAAAGAAAAAATTAAAAAATCTTTTTTAAGAAAATATGGAGTTAATCACAATATGAAATGTGATAAGGGTAAACAGGAATATATTAATTCGATGAATACTAAATATGGTGTTGATTGGCCACTTCAGGATAAAAATATATTAGAAAAACAACAAAAATCTTCAAAAACATTAAAACAATATAAAAATACAGATTTATGGTATCAGGGATCTTATGAATTAGATTTCTTAGAAAAATATTATGATAAATTTCCTAATATAGAAAGAGGTTCATCTATAAAATATTTGTATAAAAATAAAAATAAAGTTTATCATCCAGATTTTTATATTTCTTCATTAAATTTAATTATTGAAATAAAAAGTTCTTGGACATTAAATGTTGATGAAGAAATAAATGAAAAGAAAAATGCTACTATAAAATCTGGATTTAAATATCTAATGATTTTAGATAAAAAATATCCAGATAATTTTTTAAAGATAGCATAATAATCTTTTATTCAAAATCTATTTTTTTGATGGTTTTACTTTTGATGGTTTAGGAGATTCTCCTGCCCCCGCTTTTGACGGTTTAGTATAAAGTTTTTTAGACATTTTAAATAAAATTTATAATTATTGATATAAAAAATATAATTCTGTGTGTTGTATCTATCCATTTAGGAAATTTATCATAGTGACATTCTTTTAGTTTTTTGTTTCTAATATCACAACAATAATTAAAATCTTTTTCTTTTTCCTCTTCTAATGCTTTTAAACGAGCTAAATCTAACTTTATTATTTTTTTAAATCTATCTTTTGTAAACCAAGCTGAATAATACCACATTATTAATGCTAAAAAAGAAAATAAAAAGCTATATAATAATCCGGTAGTTAAAAAAAATCCTATTGCTAATGAATATAAAATAGTATGAAATGTTTCTAATTTAAAAGAATTATAAATACTTCTTTGTTTGATTTTGGCTTAAATATATTCATGTGATCACTTATTATTTACCGGGTAAATCTTCATATGTGTAATCAATATAATATAAAATACCTGTGGGACCTTGCATTGGTTGAACTGGTACAAGATTAGAACTAATCGTATGCGGATGAAAAGATTTATATTTCCAATTATACCATAAACGTAATATTTTTTTTCTAATTTCATTGGGAAATATTCTTACACGAATAATAAATATTTCCCATTTTGATTTTGGCTTAAATATATGCTTAATCATAATGTTCTATTTCCTTTATAACGCCTTCTTGAGCAGAGTATTTTATATTTTCATAAATAAATTCAAAACCAGAATCTCTCATACAAATATAAATATTTTCTCAGAATCAGTTTCTAAATTTATTCCATTATAAATTTCTTTTAAAATAATATCTCCAAATTCACCTACTTCTATTTTCATAATATTTTATTTTAATATAACCAAAATTTTTACAAACAATAATGAAAAGCAAAAATATTACTTATTATATCATCTATATTATCATAAAATGGAAATTCAGGTCCTTTAGATAATAATGTTTGAAATATTACATCTTGTTGTCTTGTATATTCTGGATCCATACCAATATAAATTGGAGTATCTTGAGAGTTTCCCCATCTTCCTAATTCATAAAGTACAATAGGATTTAAAGATCCTCTAGAAAACCAAAATACAATAATATCAGCCTTTGCTAATTTATCATATTCCCATGCAATTTGTTCATCAGATGCATTAGGATCTTCAATAGGAAAATTCTTTCTTCTTGGATTATACACATTGAATTGAGATGAAAGCTCATTCGCTTCAAATTTTTCCACAAATTCTGCTTGCCAATCTGGACAATTAGTAATACCACCAGCAAGAAATAGGTTGGTATTAAATTTTTGTATTTGTCCGTAAACTTCATTAGGTGCTTCTATGTATTGCATAATATTTTAATTTTTGGTGTAATGTTTGATGCACTTCTTGTAAATACCTTACTGCTTTTATTGCGTTCTCATTTGCAGAGCCATCACAATTGTTTATTGCTATTTGATTTATAGCAAAACTTATTTTTTCCTTATTGTCCATTTTTATATTTAAATGACTTCTTCTTGAGCTTTTTGATAATATTTTTTATTAAGTACTTTTAATCTTACCAGAATATCTAATGCTTGAGGTAACTCATCAATGTTCATTTCTAATAAAGTTAAAATATCTTTAATTTCATCTCCATCAATTATTCCTTCAAGAGATTCATCAAATCTAACTTTTTCTCCTCTTGTCTCTATTCTTTTATATGCACAACCCTTTAAAAGATCTATAAATTTAGTTAGATTAAATAAGTGAACAAATTTATCAGGAACTACGATATCTGTATAATTATTTTCGAGAATAGAATAAGTATATTCAAGTGGCCATTCAATTAGATCCTCAAGATTAATTCTTTGAAATATAGATGATAATGTATTTTTTGTAAATTGCATATCATTTATATCAGGAGTAAAAATATAAACTCCTTTATCATTTCCAATATCACTTCTTTTAGTATGATAAGGTGATCCTATGTATATCCCTCGTCCATTATCGTGAACCTGACGTTTGTGAATATGTCCTGATATAATCCTATTATATCCTTTAGCATTCATTAAACGAGCTCCCTTTACAATTTGTTTTCCATTATCATATTTGAAACCTGATATATCTGTATGAGCAAAACAATACTCTGCTTTATTATGCTTGGCATAATTTTCTTCTATTTCTTTATCTCCAATCCAAGGCATGATAAGAATTCTAGAATTTCCATTAGTTGCCACAAAAGGAGTTTCATATATTTCCACATTTTTTATATACTTAAAAGCTCTTAATGAGTTAACATCAGTATCGCGTTTCTTATAAATGTCATGATTTCCTGTTATACAATGTACGGGAATAATAGAAGCTAATTCCATCATAATATCTACCCCTGAATTCATAACCATTATATCGAGAAGTTGACGATTATCAAAAAAGTCCCCTAAAAAAAAAAAAGAATGTCTCCTTTGGAAACATTTTCTTTTAAAAATGGAATATAAAATTTTTTAAAAAAATATAATTGGTTTTGTAGCCATTCTAATGAATTAGCTCTAACACCAAAATGGAGATCTGATAAAAGAAATATTCGATTAAATTCTATATTTTTAATTGGAAGTTTGTAATTCATAAATTAAGTCTTTATAATTTTTATCTAAAATTAAAATCCATTTATATCCTTGTTTTATACAAGCTTTTTCTTTTTCTTTAATTATGTCTTTATCACGTTCAAATAAATAATTATTTTTACATTCTATTATTAAATTTAATGAAGGTATTATAAAATCAGAATGATAAACTTTATTTTTATTATCAAATAAATATTTTATAGATGGTCCTCTTTTAATATCTGGGTATTTTTCTAAAAAATTATCTAAAAAATCTAATTCATACGAACCTTGATATAAAATATTTTTATTTTTATATAGTTTTAGTTTAACTGAGTTTTTAAATATTTTCTCAAATATAGAAGGATCTTGGGAAGGGTAATTAAATCCAAAATTGTCTAAACATGTTTTTTCTTTTTTTAATTTAATTATTTTTGATTGAGAAATATTTTCTACACCATATTTTTTTAATACGGTTGTTTTTTGTTTTTGTAATATATTTTTGTTTTGTAAATGATGTAAAAATCCAAATTTTTTTAAATTAGTTTTTCGAGTTTTTTCTTGTTGTAAAAATCCAAACTCTACACCAAAATTTAATTTATATGTATCTTTTTTATTTTGCTTTATTATTTTATTTTGAGATGGGTTTTCAACACCAAATTTTTTTAAATTTGTTTGTTTAATTTTTTCTTTAATTATTTTAGATTGAAAAACATTGTTAACACCATATTTTTTTTGAATAGCATTAATCATTTTATTTTTATCTTTTAAAATAATATCTACTCCATATTTTTTTAAATTTGTTTGTTTAATTTTTTCAAAAATAAAAGGATCTTTAGTTACATAAGTATAACCATACTTATTAAAATTTGTATTTTCTCTTAATTTATTAGAACATTTTATAGAACAACATTTGTTATAACCTTTATGAAATGAATTATATTTAGTTTTTTTATTACATATAATACATTTATCATCATTTTTATTCTTTAAAAATTTATCATAATATATTTGCTTAGATATATCTTTATGAGAAAAATTTAAATGTTTAGAAATTCCATTTAAATTCTTATATTCTTTATAACAAATTTTACATTTTATCATTTTTTAGGTTTAGGATTATTATGAATATTAGGAATATTCATATCTATTCCTGGATGACCTTTACCTTTTCTAGGTTCTTTAACAATTTCGGTTAATTTTTCCTTCTTAATTAGTTTTTTCATGATTAAAATAGTTTTTTAGTTTTAAGTTTATTTGCTAATCCATAATTTGAATGGAGTTCTTTAAGAAGATTTTCCTTATCCTTAACACCAACTTCTGAATAAAGTTGATCATAATTAATTTGAAAAAATTCTGCAAAGCCGATAAAAATTTCTACAAATGAATAACTTTTTTCTTTTTGTAAATGATCTTTGAAAAAATAATACATTTTAACCATATCACTTTTATCAACTTTTTTTGGATTTTTATATTTTTCAAAATATTTAGAACCTTTAAATAATTCAAAAATTTGATTTTCCAGCATTTTCAATATGTGAACCTCTATAATATTTTCGTTCAATTGATCTTTATATTGACCAGCCACTCTATCATCTATTCTCATAGGACCAGAGAAATCATGATATTCTATTTCACCAGTATTAAATGAATTATTTAAGATTTTATCTTCTCTCATATTATTTTCTAAATATTAATTATTGTACATTATATTTTATTATTTCAAATAAAAAAGTTTCATTTATTGCCATTCTAATTTTGATCCTGTTATTGGCGGAGAAATAGGTTTTAATTCAGAAGGATCTTCTCCTATAATTCTACTTAAACTTAAATCTTTTGATCTTGATAAATTTGAAGTAGATTTTATAAATGAATCAAGATCTTCTATTGGTGCCTCCATATTTTCTTCAATTCTGGCAAATTTAAAATCTACATTAAATAATTTTCTTGTATTTTCCATACCAGAAACCCGATCAGCTAAGTATTTTAAATAATACATTTTATTAGCTTTCATTTCTGGACTTGTAATAATTCCAAATAAACCATCTACTGTATGAACTAAAGCAGCTGATTCTGCGATATTTCCAAGATTTAAATCTGAAGTTTCCCAACCACCTCTATTTGTTTGAGTTACAGTTATAACAGCCCATAATTCTTCCATAGCCATTGCTCGAAGATCTTCACTAATTTGTTTGACCTTCATATAAGTATTTTCGGTATTTTGATTTCTCCAATTTTTCATGATGTTGATATAATCAATAAAAACATTTTCAAACTTAATACCTAAAACTTCTTCTTCTTTTCTCAAATGAGCTCTTATATCATTAACTGAAGCTGTCGAAGATGGAAATTCTTTTACTGATAAATGTCCAACAGGTTTGAAAGAATCTTGTTTTACTTTACTAAGTTTCTTTCTCATAAAATCCTGATCTTTAGCTTTTTCTTCATAATCATCAATATTAATATTAAGAAGATTTGAACCAATTCTCATATGAACTAATTCTTCTTGAAGTTCAAGAGTTATATAAGCTGTATTATATCCATTAAGAACTGAATGGGCTGCCAAATTTTGCATCCATAATGATTTACCTGCCTTTGGACCTGCTAAGAATGCTATTAAAGAACCTTTCCAAAAACCACCCTTTAGACATTTATCAATGTAAGGATATCCTGTGGGAGTTCTTGCTAATCTAGTTTGTAAGTGAGATTCTGGTTTAAAGAAATCTGAACCAATTTTATATTCAAAATTAATAGCAGTTTCTGTTGTCATTAAGTGTCTTACATATTCAACAACTTCACTAGCATTTTCTGCAGTTACTTGAGTTGTTTTAAGATATGATATTCCTTTTCTAAAAGTATGATCTAAATTTCTAATTTGAATCCATGCACCAACATGTTCTTCTAACCATTCTGCATCATAATTTTGTAATAAAGCCTCAGTATTATAAATACTTTCAATCATATCTGGAGTTAGTTCTTCAGTTCCTTTTAAACGAACTAATTCTAACATTTGATCTTGGGTTGGACACTCTTTATATCTTAAGGCATGTTCGCTTGCTATTTCAAAAGCCTTTCTTAACATTTCATTTTGAAAAAATTGGGGCTTAGTGGACATTAAGTAAACAGGATTCTTTAAAATATAAAAAAAGAATACTTGTTCTTGGTAGGCATTTAACATATTTAAAATCTTTAATTTTTATATGGTAGCAAATGGCTTTTGTTTCATTTTTATATAATTTTCAAATTCAAAAAGAAATTCTACTGTTTCAACAACTTCTACATCATCAATATTATAATATTTTTTAATTAATTTTTTGTAAACGTCTTCCATTATATTTTTTACAACATTATTATGATAAATAATTACTTGATTTAAATTTAGAGATTTTATATCTTCATATAAAGAATTGACAGCTAAATTTTGAAAGGAAAGATCATTAATAATGTAAATATCACGTTTATCTAGACGACTAATACCACAATAGTTAATAAATTTATGAATATCTGATAATCCTCTAATTTTAGATTTAAATGCTATTGTCATTAAACATAATATTTATTGATATAATACCTCCTGAATTTTTTAATATTGAAAAATTAATAGAAATATTTTTTTCACATAATTTTTTCAATATATGTCCTTTGGGTGTTGCTAATATTTTGGCTTTAATAAGAACACCTTCATCTAAAATTTTAAATTCATTTATTAAATGAGAAACATCAACTAATGGTAAATACTCATAATTGTTTTTTATATCATTGTCAAACCATCCTAGTGCATTACCATTTTTTATATTTGATATATATGAAGCTTCCTCAAATCCTGTTGGAATAAAATTTGATTTGTCTGAAATAAATCCAATTATGTAATCTCCTACGGTAAAGGCATTTCCCATGGGTGTGTTAGTACTTTATAATTTGTATATTTTAATTTTTTAATATAGCCCTTTTCACAAAGTATATCTAAGTCTTTTATAAGATCATCTCCAATTCTACATCTTGTTTTCATAGAGACATCCCACTTTTTAAATTCACCATTTGATCTCTTTTCTATTTCTAAAAAATCTATTATCTCAAATAGTAAATCTTCATAAGTGGGATTATCAACC
>SDBT01004090.1_pt1 | contig 24878 bp, 17 predicted proteins | sample 2277101 | NCBI WGS metagenome assembly SDBT01 (sample SAMN10404973, study PRJNA504765) | marine sediment metagenome | isolation source: marine sediment core GS10_PC15, 103 cmbsf | place: Arctic Ocean: Southern Knipovich Ridge | collected 2010 | reverse complement strand
ACTTGGCCTTGCCCGGCCGGACGATCCCGATCAGGTGCCGCCCACCGATACAATCCTGCGAGAGATGTTTGCCGATTGCGTCGAGGAGTTCTGCAATATGCTCGCACCGATCGTCGTGACCGAAACAATCCAGATGCGTCGGTCGCTAACCGGCCTACAAGCGCCAGGCCTAAAAGCCGTCGAGGCTGGCGACTTCGCAGCGGCGCTATCTCATTTCCAGGACACTGCCGTCACGAACAGCAGCGACATGACTACCACCTTCAACCTTGCGGTGATTGCAGAAAAGACCGGCCAGCTTGAGTTGGCCCATAAGAACTATGAGTTCGCCGTCGGGAACAGCAACAATACAGACGAAGAAGCAATTGCAGGTGCCCAGCGGGTGCGCAGGATCATCAGTCGCATGAACGAAGCCAGATAGTCGGTCACTCTTCGGCTGCCGGTGGCGGAAGGAGTGCTCGCATCTTCATGAACTTTTCCGCATGCTGGTCCGGCGCATCGGCTGAGTATTTCTTGTACTCGTTTCCGGAACGGATAATCTCTTCAGCGTCGGCGATCCGGTTGGCGGTCAGCGGGTGGGTCTGCATCATTTCGGTAAACGCACCGCCCTTGGACCCAGAGAGGCTTTCGAGCACCTGGAGCAGTTCGACCATGCCCCACGGGTTATATCCAGCGCGGGCCATGTAACGTATGCCAAGCTGGTCGGCTTCGAATTCATCGTCGCGGCTGTATTTGAGGGTCGCCATTTTGGTGGCTACCTTGGTTGCCATCTCCGCGACGGCACCTACGTCGCCGCCTATGGCATAGCCGACAATGCTTGCAAGCCCCCCTGCGATCATCTGCTGCTGTATCTGATCCATTGAATGCCTGGCGACGACATGCCCGGTTTCGTGCCCCAGAACCCCCCCAAGCTGACGCTCATTGGTCATCGCCCGCATCAGCCCTGCGGTGATGTAAATCTTCCCACCGGGCAGAGCGAACGCATTGGGAATATCTGAGTTGAGTACGGTGTATTCATAGGGCCACTCCACCTCGACAACGTTCTTAGCGGACACCTTCGCCCCGACCGATCTGACGTACGCCTGCAGGTTTTCGTTGGCAACCTCGCCCCCGAATTGCTTTTCGAATTCAGGTGCGGCCTCAGTGCCTATTGCAATTTCCTTCTCGGTAGAGAACACCAGTTGAGACTTATGGGTTGCCGGATTAGTGGTGCAACCCACCGCCAGCAGGGCGATGCAGACTATAGGAATCAATACGAGACATATATTATTTCTGGCGTGCATGGTATAGACCTTTCGTGAGCTCGGACTCCGCTTTCCACTACTCTTTGATAACGTCGGCGATTGTCATGTGTTCCAGGCCCGCTTCGGTCCTGGCCCGAACGGTAGCCATCGCATGGGCAATTGCGGCGTTGCAGCCATCTGCGGCATCGCCAGCATAATGCCCGCCAACCTCCAATATATCAGACACCTGAATGCCGCGCGGGCTGCATGTGAGTAGATACTTCCTTCCCTTGTCGACTACCTGGCTGACGATTCGGTTATCCATCAATCGCCCCAGTAATCCGGCAGTCACTTCCTCGGGCATGCTGATCTCCATTGCCACGCTGGGCAACGAAACTGCCTGTCCGCTTGCGGCGTTCAGTTTTGCAATCGCAACGACGACGGCAAGTAAGTCCGAGCGATTGAGAAGGCGCGATCTGCTCTGCTCGGCGATCTGCAGATTCGCCAGGTTTGCTGCGGTATGTGTAACCTGCGCCCCAAACAGGAATATCCGCCAGGACAGATTCAGCCACAACAGGAACAATGGCAAAATAGCCAATGCACCATATAGGCTGGCCGTGCCCACGTTTCGCACGTAGAGCGAGAAGCCCCACCGAGCCACCAGCCAGATCGGTACGACCACCATCGATGCCCACAGGGCGCTGCCAAACCGCACTCGCGTGTTAGGCATCAGTGTATAAAGTGCCGCCAGCAGAATAATCCCCACGACAATCGGGCCCAGCCAGCCAACCGCCCCTACCACCCCGGAAAGTACGGATATTCGCATAGCCGCCTCGATCGCTTTGTTTCCAACGAAGCTGGCCGTGATCAACGCTACCGGACCCAGCGTGAGCGCAGACCAGTAGATCAAAATGCGTTTCGACATCGGTCGGGGGCGGATCGCTTCGAATATGCGATTGAGAGACACCTCTACCGTCATCAATAACGTCAGCGCCGTGTATATCAACAGCCCCACACCGATAGGACCGAGTGCTCCGACGGTGAGCTGAGACTCGACTTTATCCATGAGTTCCTCAACCTTGTCGGCCACCGTTATATGGTTTACTTCATCATCGCCGACTGTCGTCGCCTGTAGGCCTTGTTCCTCGATGTATTGAATCTGCGACAAACCCATTTCGTCCATGAAGCTCCTGAGCAATTGCTTGTTGTCCTCGACGATGTGGAGCGATTTGAGCATCAGGAACGAAAGTACGAGTAACGGTATGAGGGCAAAGATCGTGCGGAAGGAAAGCGCCGCGCTCATCGCTGCGACGTTGTCGGTGTAGAGACGCTGCCACCAGAACCTCCACAACTGAATCTGGAACCTGGTTGCCCTGGCGACAATGCCAAGTTCCTCCAGCGGCGCCGAGAGCAGATCCGTGACACGCTGTTTCGCAGAATCGATAATCCTCATGGCTGTCTGTTTTCCTTTTCGCGTTTCTTCTGTGTCTCTTCAAGCAGGTCGAACAGTACGTCCAGTGGCGAGGTTCCCTTACCGTCGGGGCCGGCGTCTGGCGTCTTTTTGGCGCCCGGGCCCTTCAAGACGCCCTCAATCGCCTTACCGGGCGATTTCAGCATCGCCTTGAGCGCCTGATCGACCAGCTGGGCGATATCGATTTTCGATAAGTCGAGTGTCGGTATCATCCGCGATCCGATCAGCGGAACCTCGATGCGTACGCCTTTAAGCATCGCCGCGTACTGGGCGATCGGTCCGCCGATGCCATATTTCTCAAACAGCCCGCTCTTGACTGGCATTGTTGCCTTGACGTCTACCGTATCGTCAAAACCGACCGAACCACGAAAGATCAAATCGAAATCACCTGGAAACAACATGATGAAATTGTCGTAGTAGATACGCCCGTCCCTGATATAGAACTCCACGCCGGGCGTGGTCACCGGAACGGTCTTGCCGATTGGAATTCCGCCCATTTCCAGCAATGTGCGCAACGCTCCTTCGGGCGTAACGGACATCTCGCTGAGATCGAGAAACCCCTTTCCGCTGCCGCCTGTCTCGATTCCGTCGCCCAGCGGAAGCTCGATATCCTCGGTTACGAGCGAAAGCCTGCCGCCTGCGACCGCCAGATTCGAGAATATCGGATTGATCCTGCTGAGCAGCTTCTCGGTAACATCGGCGGAGACCGGAACGCTCTGAAGCACCTGGACCTTGCCGGGCAACAGGAACATCGGATGCTCGCCGGTGAAATCGATCGTCCCGCCAATGCGTATCATTCCGCCGTCTGCGGGGATTTCAGTCACTGGAATGTTCACCTTGCCACCAGCTAGGCGCGGGGCGAATTGCGCCTTGCCCATCGCCACTCCGAAGAATGACGCACTGTCCCACCCAGCCGGCCCGCTTGCAACAAGCTCGCCGAATGTGGGTGTCAGTTCGGGACGTTTGGCAGGGCCTGTAATGAGAATATCCCCGCGGGTCGTTCCGGTGATTTGAACGTTCTCTTCCAGTCCCGGCTTGACGCTGTAGACCAGCGTCAGCAGGTGCTTCCACTGGCCTTGATAACTGCCCTTCAAATCGAGCAGGCAATCATCGGCGGGCCTGGTGATCAGCCCGGCAAGCTGGAACTTGAGCGGTAGCGAATCCACCGTCATTCGCCGGACTTCGATTTGCTGTGCGTCCGGGTCGCCCAGCAGGGTGTGCTCCACCGAAACGTCGCCGTATGACAGGCTCTCGCCGTCGGTGACTACCGCCAGTTGAGTTATCGTTCCACCGCCGGTCAGCTGCACCTTATCGCCCTGGGCGGAAGTCTTGGCGCTCCAGTTGAGCTTGCCTGAGATTCCCGGAGGTTCGTCCCACTTGGCTAGCGGCTGGGCTGCTGTGATGCAATCGGCCAGATCGGCTGACAGTTCGATACTGCCGCCCGATTGCAGCTTGTCTGCGAGGTTCACCTGAACGGCCGTCGCTTTCATTCGCAGCGGCTGACTGGTCAGGCTCGCAGATGTGATGTCAACTCTGCTGCGATCGGCGGCAATCGAAAGCCCGCTATATTCCATGTCCACCGAACCGTCGCCGATTAACTCTCCGTCCACCGCCAGTTGCCTGATCTGGGCTCGCCCAGCAGAGACTATTCGCTGGTCGGCGGCTGATCTGCTTGCCGTGATATCGGCTGACAGGACACCTGAATAATCAGCAGTCTCGCTCGATGCATCGCCTGGCACTTGGGTCCACTTCGTCAACATCGCAAGCTCGCCGCGCTGAAGGTTGAACTTGGCGTCGAATTGACCTGTCTCGATATCGCCCCATCCCGTGCCCGTCGTCGCGAGCTGATCGTCGATGGTGACTCTCAGCGATTCGACGTCAACGCGAACAGGCTTACCAAATGTGAGGCTCACCTGCCCGTTGGCTGCGATTCTACCGCTCTGAAATTCGATTACACGCTTGTCATAGCTCAGGCTCACACCCGAACCATCTGACTCAATCGCAAAGTCAATTCGATCTCCCTGCGTTCGAGCCAGTGAAACCGATCCGGTCAGCCGCCCCGTCGGGCGTTCGATGGCGGCTGGGATTTCAACAAGACCCGCCAACTCGTCGTAGAACTTGCCAAGATTCGTCTCGTAACCAAGCTGCAGGTCGCTGCTCGTACCGCTGCCTTTGAACCGTGCGAACGATGCGACGCATTGGAATCGGTCGATCTTGAGTCCGGTTTTTTCCAGGAGCGCCGCCCTCAGCGAGAGCGATATCGGCTGCCACTGGATCACCCTGCCGCGGCGTTTGGCGATGAATTCTTTCAGTGTTGCCTGCGCCTCGACGGAAGGCTCCGCCCCGCCTCGAATCGCCAGTTGCTCAACCGCGAAGGTGCCCGATGTAACTTCGGTATCCGGGAGCAGCTTCAGGACCGTAGGAACGGCTGCGGCTAGGCGCGGGACATCTAGAGAGCCCGATGCGTCCAGAGCGAAATCGGGCAATTCCAGCGATTGACTGCCGAAGATTGCAGCGATGATCGCCTCGGCGTCCGGCGTGTGGCCTTGTGTTTCCAAGTCCCATTTGCCGGACCAATCGAACCTGCCGGCCTGGCTGGAAATGGAACCCTCGCCCAAAGCCAGGCGCTCCGTAAGCACGGAATTATTTACGATAGTGACGTCGAGTGGATTGATGGTGAACTCGCCGGATGCGTCAGAAGCTAGTTGCTTCAGCGTGGCCGTAGATTCGGTCCTCAACTCGCCGCCCTTGAGATCACCTTTAAGATCGAACTCGATATCGCCGGTAAGACGGGCTTCGGGCGAGGCGAAATTCGAAATCGGCTTGATTGGAATCGCCTGCGTGCTGGTGACCTGGAAGGAACCTTTCGCGCCGCTGATAATGAGCATGCCGTCTGCGAACAATTCCGCCAGTTCGAATCGGGCAGTCAACCGCCCGTCGCCCGGTAACGACATCTCAACGCTGCCGGTGAGCAGTTGATTGGCATCGAGGCTCACAAGCATCTCAATACCGTCCATGACATACTCTCGCCCGTCAGGCTGAACCAGCGTTAGCGCACCGCCAGTAATCGTCACGTTAGCAGCGGGGATGAACGGAATGGCAATCGGATCGCTCAGAGATATCCGACGGGGCTTGCGCTTCTTGCGATCCTCGTCATCTTCGGCTTCGAGGTAGACTGTGGTGGTGGGCTTATCGACGGTGAGTGCATCGAGATTCTCGCGATCCCACAGGAGGCCCCACACCCCGCCGGCGTACTCGACGGTTTCGGCGATAAAGACTTCCCTGCCTGAATCGTCGATCACTTTGACTTGGCTGACGCGACAGGGCCCGGCCCAGGAGATTGAAATCTTCCCTGTCCGAGCTTCCCCGTCGGATGCGTCGCTGATGATCCCCGCCAGCAGCGTATTACCGGGCGCGGTTGAGAGCATCCATGGCGCGGCCGCGACGGCTGCGCCGAGCAGCAGAAGAATTGCCGCCAGCCAGACAAGCCATCGCCTCTTCTTTCTCTTGGGCGCCGGATTGGAGGTTTCGTTCCGTTCTTTGTCGCGCATCGTTCTGCCCTATATATAAATGATATGTTCGGGCTTTGCCTCGCGCGGCAAAGCTATGCATACATTATTCAGCCGCTCAGGCCGGCCGAGGCGTCGTGGGATTATTCCTCTTTCGTGCCCGGAAACTTCTTCAGCAGACCACCAAGCCCGTTACCGGCGTCTTTCAGAATATTACCAGCCCCTTCGATCGCTTCCTTGGACTGCTCCAGAGCGGCAGCACCGAGATCCTTGACCTGGTTGCTCATTCCCTTGAGTGTCTCAGCCGATACCACACCCTTGGCTGCGTCGAACACGCCTTCGAAGACGCCGATCATGACCTTACTTACGAGCTTGGCCATCTCGACTCCGCCGGCTTCCGAATCAAGATCTTCTATCACGATCTCTGCGACCGGAACCTTTATGGCCGGAGCGCCACCGATGTGGAAATATGCGTTCACGTTGCGGATGATAATCTTGTTGACCTTGACCTTCTTGCCCGCTTCTTTGGGGTCGTCCTCGGCTGGGGCGTCGGATTCTAACTTCTTGAGATTATCCATGATCACGCTGACGTTGCTCTTGCCGAGGCCCTGCTCGATGTGCATTTCCAGCCCGTCAAGGATGAACGAATCAACCACGACCGTGTCGGTAAAGATGCTCCCGGTCTGCAATTTCACCTGGAACGTACCGGACTTCATCAGGTTCTCGCTCTTGAAACCCTCGGGATTCTTGACGGTCAGTCCCTTCATCTCCATCTGGCCCTGCAGGAGCTTGATGCTGAAGCTGTCCACGGTGGTATTCACACCCAAGGCGTAAGTAGCACCTTTTTCGACACCGGTTTTTGCGATCAGGTCGATAGCGAACACGATCACCAGAAGAATTACTATAAGGACGACAAGGATTCTGAGCGGCCAGCGGATAAGTTTCTTCAACATTTCAAAGCCTCCCTCTGAGTAATGAACTGTTTTGGCAGAATTGCCGGACTTCAATTAGGCTTCATGGCCTACCGGTCTGTCAACCCAATTACCTGCAAGAAGTGCAACTCCCGATGAGGCATGGGGGTTTGCCCGATGATTTTCACCAGAAAAACACTCCCCAGTCACTTGTGAGAGCCTTCATGCGGGTGCCTAGAATGCTGTTTGGATGGAGCCTCTGATTGCATGGGCAGGAAGCAACTACCGTTGACGGCTTGGACCACTTCGTTCAAGCGAAAGAGGTAACTGCCGTAAAGGAGACTCTGTGATGAAAACCACGGTATATAAGTCGATGTTCCTTGTTTTTGTGTGTGCGACACTGGCGGCTGTGCCAGGATGCCGCGACAACTATCCGCACTCCTGGACAATCGGTACGGGTGACATCGAAAGGAAACATCCCGAACCGGCTGAGGGAGGTTACTACACCAACTGGGACCCGTTCGCCGCATCGGTGGAAGTAACGCCGATGGTGGACGTAAACCCGGTACAGACCCAGCACGTATTCATAGCAACGGTTAAAGATCACGATGGCGTACCCCTGCCAACGCGGCGTGTTGAATGGACGTTGACCGGTGTGGGTGCGATTATCGAGGTCGATGAAAGCGGATGGATGGCGAGCCGCGGACATAAAGTGGATAACAACTTCGCCATTTCGCATGCCAATCGCCTAGGGCATGTGCTTACCAGGGGCAATGACGATCCGGCTGACGATGTGGTTATTGAAGAAGGTCAGACTTGGATCGTTATCACCTCGGCTGTAGAGGGCACGAGCTACGTCACTGCCTATGTGCCTGGTATTTACGATTGGTCCAAGCACAAAGCCACTGCCCAGAAGTACTGGTACGACGTAGCCTACAAGTTCCCTCCGGCGGACACCAATCCGATAGGAACCCCGCATACTCTTGTCACCAAGGTGATGCAACATTCCGACGAGACGCCCCTGGCCGGTTACGAAGTAACTTACAAGATTCTCTCCGGACCTGAGGCCTCACTTTCACCGGGCGGCGGACAGACCGCGCTTGTGAAGACCGACGCCCAAGGCAATGCTTCGGTGACATTGAACCAGATCAAGCCCGCAGAGGGCGTTAACGCAATCCAGATCGACATCGTGCGCCCGATAGACGCTTCGTGCGAACCTTGCGAACCTGCAGCCCATATCGCAACGGGCAAAACCACCAAGACCTGGATCGGACCGAAGATCACCATCACCAAGACCGCTCCTGCGACAACCGTGGTTGGCGATGCGTTCGATTACAGCATTGTGGTTACCAACGCATCGTTGGTAATGGCCACCAACGTCAACGTCGTCGACACGCTGCCGGACGGAATCAGGTACGCCTCCAGTTCCCCCTCTGCCAAAGTCAGTGGCAAGACGCTCACCTGGTCGCTGGGTGAATTGGACTTCGGGCAGAGTTCTAACATCAGCGTGACGGTAAGCGCGACGCGAACGGGTAACTTCGAAAACTGCGTCACGGTGAGCGCAGACCACGGCCTGTCGGCCAGGGACTGCGCACAGACGACGCACGTCGAGCCGCAGCTTGAAATGACCAAGACCGCTCCGGCGACTACGCTCACGTGCGATCCGATCAATTACGAGTTTAGAATCACCAATCCGGGCAGCGCACCTGCCACCAACGTCAAGTTCGAAGATACCTTGCCTGACGGGATGCTCTGGAGAGGCAAGTACTCCAAGATCGAGTCCGACATTGGAACACTTCAAGCCGGCGAATCAAAGGTCGTCAAGTTCATGGTCGCCACCAAGAAGATCGGCTCGTACACGAACATCGCTACCGTAACGGGTGATCGCGGACTGTCCGCTACGGCCAGGGCGACGACCATCGTTCGCCAGCCTGTTCTGGTAATCATCAAGACAGGACCATCGCGGCGTTATCTCGATAGGCCCGTAAAGTACACAATTACCGTCAACAACAAGGGCGACGCGACTGCGACCAATGTGACCCTGATCGACAAGCTCGATGCCAAGTCGCAATTCGTCTCGGCCAGCAACGGCGGGAAGCTCTCTGCCGGCGAAGTCAGTTGGAAGCTCGGCGATATCGAGCCTGGCGGATCGAAGCAGGTCACGCTGACTGCCAAGTCGTCGCAGACGGGTGAAATCCGCTCGACGGCCACCGCGACGGCCTACTGCGCACGCGGTGAGGGCGAGGCGGCGACCATCATCCGGGGCATCCCGGCGATCCTCCTTGAATGCATCGACGTCAAGGATCCGATCGAACTCGGAGCCCAGGAGACTTACATCATTACGGTCACCAATCAGGGCTCGGCGATGGACACCAATGTCATCATCACCTGCACCCTGCCGGCTGAGCAGGAATATGTCTCGTCAACAGGCCCGACCGAAGCCCGCGTTGTCGGCAAGCAGGTTAAGTTCGCGCCTCTTGGCGAACTGGCACCAAAAGTCACAGCAACCTATAAGGTCAACGTTAAGGGCATCGGCGTCGGAGACGTCCGATTCAGGGTCCAACTGGACTCCGATCAGATGACTTCCCCCGCCGGTGAAACCGAGAGCACAACTATCTTCTCAGACTGAGAAGAAACCGAGGCTATGCGTATTTGTACGTAACAAAATTGGTGAGAGCTTTAGTACTCTGCAGCAGCGACGATAATAGCATTGATGATAGTTCCGGTCCGGGGCGGCGGCGAGGGGCGCCGCCCTGGGCTGCTTTTGAACCATGCTTGCCCAGGGAGAGCGACCCATGAAGAAACTGATTGTCCTGCTGTTTGTCTGGTCAGGGGCGACTGTTATTGCCGGCTGCGCCGACGAATTCACCCCAATGAAGATGGAAGAAGCCGCCTCGCGGGCGCCTCTGACGGAGGCACCCCATTTCACGTTGATGGATCAGAACGACAAATGGGTCACTCTCAGTGGAATGCGCGGCAAGTGGGCGATCTTGTATTTCTACCCGAAGGACGACACGCCCGGCTGCGCCTGTCAGGCCACCGAGTTCACCGAACTTCTGATGGATTTCAAGCGGATGAATGCCCATGTGTACGGAGTGAGCCCTGACGATCCGGCGACGCATCGCAAGTTCATCGAGAAATACAAGATCAGCATCGATCTGCTTGCAGACCCGGACCACAAGATGATGAGTCAATACGGAGCGTGGGTTGACAGCTATCTAGGCCGAAAGAAGACCGGACGGGTCGTTCGCAGCACGATGATTATCGATCCCGATGGAATCATACGTCACCACTGGACGGAGGTAATACCGCTCGGCCATGCCCGCAGAGTTCGCCAGAAGCTCAAAGAACTCCAGGCCGGCTGAGCAGTCAGATTGAACACCCATGCCATCGTCCCGGTGGGACGGTGGTTTTTTTGATCGCAAAAACGTAATTGTTTTCAGGGGCAGGCTTTGCTAATACACCAGCTTGAATGCCTTAGCCATTGACGAAAACTCCGACTCGCTTGGATTATTCGTCTTCACTGAAGCACAAAACCAATGGGGATGGAATCTTACTGAATTGAACATTTACTAAACTCCGCCTTTCAGATGACGATAACTCGAAATAGGCCTGACAGCGAGTGCTTACGCTCACTTCATGGAACTTAGTTGGTATCCATGGCACCGGCAAACATGGGCTTACCTCACAGAGGCAGTGAAAATGAACACCGAGTCCGAAATCTGCTCCACAACTGAATCTGCTGATGCGGCGGCAGCCAGCTCCTGCAGTGCGCCCTTCGCTATCGATGAGGCACTCAACAGGGTAGCTGGCGACATGGACCTGCTGAAAGAGATCGCAGCTCTGTTTCTATCCGGGTGCAACCAGTCGCTGGCAGATATCGGTAAGGCTCTTACCGACGGTGACATGAACAAGTTGGCCTCCTCTGCCCATTCCCTGAAGGGAAGCGTGGGGAATTTCGCCGCCGAACGGGCATTCCTCACAGCCCAAAGCATTGAGCATTCGGCAAGAGATGGCGACCTGGAAGGTTCCCGTCAGGCATTCGCAACACTGAGCCTCGAAATCGAGTCGCTGAAAACAGCCCTCGAAAAGATTATCTAAGGTATATCGATGCGACTGTTGATCGCTGAAGACAATCCTGTTTCTCGCCTGACTCTGGAGCGTATGCTGTCAAACTGGGGCCACGAGGTCATCACGGCCGAGGACGGCCACCAAGCGTGGCAGAAACTTCGGACTCAAGACGCTCCCTCTCTGATTATACTCGACTGGGACATGCCCCAAATGGACGGACTCGAACTCTGCCGCCGAATTCGCCTGACCGAAGGCAGGGTCCGCCCCTACATAATCCTGCTGACAGGAATGGACCAGAGGGAAGATCTGGTCAAAGCCTTCGAAGCCGGCGTCGATGATTATATCGCCAAACCATTCAACCCGGACGAATTAAGGGCCCGAATGACCGCCGCGGTGCGAATGCTGGGAATGCAGGACAAAGTTCTCAAAGCAGAGGATGCACTGAGGCACCAGGCTACTCATGACGCACTGACTACTCTATCAAACCGCTTTGCAGTCCTCTCGACGCTCGAAAAGGAATTCAGCAGGAGCCATCGCACAGGCGATACGATCAGCGCCATCATGGCCGATATCGATCATTTTAAACAGGTGAACGATAGTTACGGGCATCAGGCCGGAGACGCCATCCTCGAACAGGCCGCTGCGAGAATGCAAGCCACCGTCCGCGGATACGACAAAATCGGGCGCTATGGCGGCGAGGAATTCCTCGTTATTCTTCCCGGCTGTGGACTTAAGGACGCCGAAAGGCAGGCCGAAAGGATTCGCCACGCGGTAGCAGACAGCCCCTTCGATATCCCGAACACAAGCATAGACATCACTCTCTCGCTTGGGGTCGCATGCACTAATCAGATGGAAGATCCCAATCAGGAACTACTGGTGCAGATGGCTGATACCGCTCTCTACGCCGCCAAAGCCGCCGGACGCAATTGTGTCCAGTGCGCAATATCACAATTGGCCAAGTCCGACGCCTGATTCAATCTCTCTAAAACCACTCCCGATAAGCCACTTTCCCGGATTCTCGATCCAATCGTCAATGAGTAGAAGTCTTCCCGGAAACTGCTTTGTGGATGGAAGAGAACAGGTTTTTCGCTTTCTGCGAGAAGCGGAAACGATGTAGAATCCAAGATGATTCGTCGAGTTTTCGCGACGACGCAGGGGCGGAAAAGCCGCCGCTTCCAACACAAATTGAGATTTGGGGATGGCTTCTAGCTGCAACGAGGTAATTCTACACTTTACAGGTTGACTTTCACTCCACTCATACAGATAATGCCGGCGCTGTATGCGCAGCTTGCAATATTCGAGACGCGACTGGTGCTCTGTAACAGGAATAATGTTGGTTATGACGCAGCGCCGATGATGTAGCTGTAAGGAAGAAAAACGAAGGTATATTCGATGGATATGTCGAGTTTTTCTGACGACCCAGACGCATTATCGCCGCAAGTCAGGACCATTAGTATTCTTGTTACAGAGTACTGGAGCCATCACACCTTTGTTCCTGGTTATCCAGGTAACATAAACGATGTTAGCTACGTCATGAACTGAAAGGAACTTAAAGTGGCAGAGGACAAGAAGGCAATTGATTCCCTTATGAATGAAAGCCGGACCTTTCCGCCTCCGGCAAACATCCAGTCGGTCGCACATATCAGTTCGATGGAACAGTACGACGAAATGTACAAGCGGTCCGTCGAAGACTCAGACGGTTTCTGGCTGGAACAAGCCGAGACCCTTGACTGGTTCACCAAACCGACCAAGGCCAGAGAATATACCTGGGACACCGCCGCCCGAAAGATCGAGCACACATGGTTCGCAGACGGCGAATTGAACGCGTCGGTCAACTGCCTCGATCGCCATTTGGGCACTCCGACGGCAGACAAGGCAGCATTGGTATGGCAGGGCGAGCCCGAAGACGATTCGATAACCTTGACCTACGCCCAGCTCCACAAGGAAGTCTGCAAGTTCGCCAACGTCCTGAAGGGTTACGGCGTTACCAAGGGCGACCGCGTCTGCATCTACATGCCCATGGTTCTCGAACTGCCCGTGGCCATGCTCGCATGTGCACGAATCGGTGCGATTCACTCGATCGTGTTCGGCGGATTCAGTGCCGACGCCCTTCGCGGCCGCATCAACGATTCAGACTGCAAGGTTCTCATTACCGCCAATGTCTCACTGCGAGCGGGCAAGCACATTCATCTGAAGAACATCTCAGACGAAGCGCTCAAGGATACTCCGACTATCACCAAAGTCGTCGTCTACAAGCGCAACGACGAGCCCTGCCACATGGAAGACGGCCGCGACGTCTGGTATCAGGACGTAATGGCTGATGCATCCGACGATTGCCCCCCAGAGAAGATGAACGCAGAAGACCCGCTGTTCATCCTTTATACCTCCGGTTCGACGGGCAAGCCAAAGGGCGTCGTTCACACCACAGCCGGTTACATGCTCTGGACTTCCATGACGCACAAGATGGTCTTCAACATTCAGGATGACGACATCTACTGGTGCACCGCCGATATCGGATGGGTCACCGGTCACAGTTACATCGTCTACGGCCCGCTGGCAAACGGCGCGACCTCGCTGATGTTCGAAGGCGTGCCCACCTATCCCGACGCGGGCAGGTTCTGGCAGATCGTCGAGAAGTACAAAGCCACCATCTTCTACACCGCCCCCACCGCCATCCGCGCACTGATTCGCCAAGGTGACGAATGGCCGGCAAAGTATGATCTGTCCAGCCTGCGCATCCTCGGATCGGTCGGCGAACCGATCAACCCGGAAGTCTGGATGTGGTATCACAAGCACATCGGCGGCGGTAAGTGCCCGATCGTCGATACCTGGTGGCAGACCGAAACGGGCGGTTTCATGATCACCCCGCTTCCGGGCGCACATACACTCAAGCCGGGCAGTGCTTCGCGTCCGTTCTTCGGTGTAGAGACTGCAGTACTGCGCGACGACGGTAGCGATTGCGGCGACAACGAAGGCGGCAAGCTCGTCATCAAGAAGCCCTGGCCTGCAATGATGCGAACCATGTGGGGCGACCACGAGCGCTTCGTGGACACCTACTTCACGATGTACAACGATATGTACTTCGCCGGCGATGGCTGCCGCATCGACCAAGACGGTGATTACTGGCTGATGGGCCGCATCGACGACGTTGTCAACGTCTCGGGGCACCGCATCGGAACCGCCGAAGTCGAATCCGCACTTGTCAGCCATCCGAAGGTCGCCGAAGCCGCCGTAGCGCCCATGCCGCACGAGATCAAGGGCCAGGCGCTCTACGCATTCATTACCCCGATTAGCGGCGTCGAAGAGACCGACGAACTCAAGAAGGAACTCGTCATGCACGTTCGCAGCGAGATCGGGCCGATCGCCGCTCCGGACAAGATCCAGTTCGCAGCAGCGTTGCCCAAGACACGTTCGGGCAAGATCATGCGTCGCATCCTCCGCAAGATCGCCGAAGGCATAGACAGCAAGGAAGCCCTTGGTGATATTTCCACATTGGCAGACCCGCATGTCGTCGATGTGTTGATTGAAGGCCGCCAGTAGACGTCGGCTGCATACTTATTACTGCATGGAGTAAAGCTTAAATGAATCAGGTTAACACCCTCGAACCACCGTCCGACCAGGGCACTGGCGACAACGGTTCAACCGAGGAGAGTGGCGTTATCGTGGAACGTATAAAGAATCATGGCTGGTCCGTTACCTTCGCAGGAATGGGCATCAACCTCGCACTTGGCGTCCTTTATAGCTGGAGCATTATCTCCGGCGGGATGGACAAGGCAGGATGGGGCTGGACACAGTCCCAGAAGTCCCTTCCTTACTCCATCGCGTGTCTGGTATTTTGCCTCGTGATGGTTCCGGCAGGTCGTATGCAGGACAAGCTCGGCCCGAAGCTGGTCGCTACCATCGGCGGTATTCTTGTCGGTGCGGGCATGATCCTGGCTGGCATCCTTGGCAACTCGCCAATGGGATTCATTCTCGGTTTCGGCGTACTCGCCGGGGCGGGTATTGGATTCGGTTATGCTTCTGCGACCCCTCCGGCAGTTAAGTGGTTCCCCCCTGCCAAGACGGGCATGATCGCCGGAATCGTGGTCAGCGGATTCGGTTTAGCGAGCGTTTACGTAGCACCGCTGGCCACATGGCTGATCGACATGGTAGGCTTGGAAAAGACGGTGATGATACTGGGCGGAGGCTTTGTCGTAATTGTAGTCGGCCTGGCCCAGTTCCTCAGACCGCCGCACAAGGTTCTCCAGTTCGTCAAAGGCTACGGCAAGGCCGGCGAGCTTAAAGAGGCAGCCCTCGCCCCTGTCGCCCAGAAGAAGGAAGACTTCACCCCCAGCGAGATGCTTAAGACCAGGCAGTTCTATCTGCTTTGGTTCATGTACGCTTGTGGTGCAGGCGCAGGTCTGATGGTCATCTCCATCGCCAAGGACCTCGGCAAGGCAGAAGCGGGCGTCATAGCCGTCGTCGCCCTGGCCATCGGCAACGGTGCCGGCAGAATCATAGCCGGAATGCTTTCTGACAAACTCGGCCGCAAGGTTACGATCATTCTGTTCCTGCTTCTGCAGGCGGTGATGGTCATGCTTCTTTCGCTGGCGGGCACCATCGAGGTTCTGGGCAGTGCAACAGCGATGGCGATCCTGGCCGCTCTGGTGGGCGCGAACTACGGTTCGAACCTCGCACTGTTCCCGTCGGTCACCAAGGACTACTTCGGTCTGAAGAACTTTGGCGTGAACTACGGGCTGGTGTTCACCGCATGGGGCGTCGGCGGATTTATCCTGGCGATGCTCGCAGCGAAGGTAAAGGATGTCACGGGTGACTTCACCTATTCCTACTACGCTTCGGCAGCACTGCTGATCGTCGCGGCGGGAATCACGCTGCTGCTCAAAGCACCGCCTCACAAGGAAGAAATACCTGCCACTGAGCAGGGCTAAGCGGCGAGTTTAACCGCAACGCAACAAACGACCCTCGGTCCGGCAGAATACACTACCGGATCGAGGGTTTTCTTTGTGAAATAGAGCTATGGAAAAGCTACAAGCCATCCTGCTGCTCGGACCTACCTCTTCGGGCAAGACGCCACTGGGCGAATTGCTCGACTCGCACGGCCTGGCGAGCCGCAGGTGCCTCCACTTCGATTTCGGCCAGCAGTTGCGACGGATCGCTGCGGCCGCCCAGCCACCTGCCGGTTTCACGCAGGAAGAAAGTGATTTCGTCTGTAACGTTCTGGAAACCGGTGCCCTGCTGGAAGACGAACACTTCTGCATCGCCGAGAAGATTCTCACCGCCTTTATCGCCGAGCGTGACGCTGGCTGCGACGATCTTATAATACTGAACGGCCTGCCAAGACACGCCGGCCAGGCTTCCGCCATGGACGCCCTGCTGGATATCCGTGCTATCGTCGTCCTGAACTGCGCTGCCGAAACCGTCGTCAAACGAATACTCACCAACGCCGGTGGCGACCGAGCCGAAAGGACCGACGACGATCTCGAATTCGTCCGCAGAAAACTGGACGTTTTCGCCCAGCGCACCGCCCCCCTCGTGGAGCACTATGCTAAACTGGGCATCGAAACGAAGACCATTCAGATCGGTCCGCGAACATCGGCCCACGACGTACTGGCCGTCTTGGACAACTCCGATAATCTGACGAGGTGATGCAAAAAATGCTTCAACTACACAATACAGTGATGGTGCTGGTGGATCTCCAGGACAAGCTCCTGCCGGCGATACATAACACCGAAGCGCTGCTGGATAGCACCGACAGATTGGTTCGCGGGATGCTGCTGCTTGAGGCGGCGATTCTCTGGACCGAGCAGAACCCAGCCGGCCTTGGCGCTACCGCGCCCGGTATCGCCAAACACCTCCCAGGTGAGGCTATCTCAAAGATGAGTTTTGGCTGCTGCGGCGAGGAGAAGTTCATCTCGTCGCTGGAATCACTCAACAGAAAGCAGATCGTCCTTGCCGGAATCGAAGCTCACGTGTGCGTCTATCAGACTGCCCTCGAACTGATCCGCCGGGGATACCAGGTCCATGTTGTCAGCGACGCCGTTTCGTCCAGGACGCCCGAGAACAGAGCGATAGGCCTGCAGCTCATGAAAGCTGCCGGTGCTTCAATCACCAGCGTAGAGACCGTACTATTCGAGCTGATGAAGGTCGCCGGTGGCGACAAGTTCAAAGAGCTCCTGAAGATCGTGAAATAGCCACCCAATGAAATCATCAGCGTCAAGACGAGCAGCCTTCCTGCACAGCGACGAACTGGAACAGTACCACTACCCGCCTGAGTTCCCCTTTAACAGCCAGCGCGCCGGAAACGTCAAACGCATACTGGCATCGCACGGCCTGCTGTCCGGTGACTACCGCCGCCAGGTTGATCCCGTGGCGGCTACGCGGGACGAGATGACCGTGATCCACTCAGCCGATTATCTCGACGCACTGCAAGCCGCACAGGAAGGACGCCTCGGCGTCGAAGGCCTGCACATGGGCCTCGGCACGCCGGATTGCCCGGTCTTTGAGGGAATGTATGACTATGCAGCCCTCGCCTGCGGGGCGACGCTCACCGGGGTAAAGCTCGTACTCGCCGGCGAAACTGACGCAGCGTTTAACCCCTCCGGCGGGTATCACCACGCCTTTGAGTCACGAGCGGCCGGCTTTTGCTACATCAACGACTCGGCCATCGCGTGCTGGCATTTGGCGGCGGCGGGTAAGAAGGTTCTCTACCTCGATATCGACGCACACCACGGCGACGGAGTGCAGGATGCGTTTTATGGTCGCAACGACGTAATGACGATATCTTTCCACGAAAGTGGGCGGACGCTGTTTCCGGGAACCGGATTCGAAGATGAAATCGGCCAGGGCGACGGAACGGGGTATTGCGTCAACGTACCCTTCCCACCTGGAATCTATGACGAAGCCTACCTCGACGCCTTCGACCAAATCGCAGTCCCGCTGATCGGCGTATTCGACCCGGACGTAATCGTGCTCGAACTCGGCATGGATGCCCTTTCCGACGATCCGCTTACACACATGGAACTCACCAACAACACCTATGCTGCGGTTGTCGAACACGTCGTCAACACGGGCAAGAATGTATTGGCCGTCGGCGGCGGCGGATATCACCTTGCCAATACCGCACGCGGGTGGGCGCTCTGCTGGAGCGTTCTGAGTGGCGCAGAATCCGACGCCCACGACATGGCCGTTGACCTGCGCGACCGCGCGGGCGTGCCCGACGCCAATCAAAGCCAAGTCATCCAACAGGCTGTCCGGGACACGATAGACAAAATAAGAGCTAACGTCTTTTCCCTGCACGGCCTCTAACCACACCTCCGATCAATTCTACCGAGGCTTTTCTCAGTATCCGCACACAAAGGTAAATGCAGTTTTGCGCCAGGTTCCCGCATGCGCAGCGCTAGACTTAACGTACGTGCCCGGAAGAAGTAATACACTGAGCATTTTAGGCTTGAGGTGTCGCAATTCAGACGTCACGCGAGGACGAGTCTGGCGCGGACGTTGAAGAAGTCATAGTAAGGCTATGGCGACCTGCCTGCCTCCGGCAAGGTAGGCAGGTGAAAACGGACAAAGCCAGGCGATGCCGCAGCCAGTATGAATGTGACAGATCAAGCTTAAACTGCTCTTGGAGGTAGAGGCAAATGGCTTGGCTAACGAATCATCGTAGGCCCGTGTTCCTGCTGATCGCTGCGGTTGTGACACTCCCACTGATGCTCGGGGCTTGCGGAGACAAAGACGCCAAGCCACCCCAGCCCGTCCGCCCGGTCAAACTGATGACGCTGGAATCGCCGGGGCTTTATCTCGATTTGGCCTACCCAGCCACCGTCAAAGCGATCAAGGAATCCGATCTTTCGTTCCTTGTCCCGGGCAGGCTGCTGGAGATACGGGTAAAGCGCGGCCAGTCCGTCAAAGTCGGCCACGTTCTGGCAAAGCTCGACCCGCAAGACTACCAGAACGAGTACGACAAATCGCTTGCCTACTCTCTGGAACGCGAAGCCTACATGACCCGGGTAAAAACCGCTTTCGACCATGGCGCCGCCACCGAGTCTGAACTCGACGAAGCCGTCCGCAACTGGGAAGTATCCAAAGGCGAAGCCGCTATCCGCCGAAAGGCGCTCGATGACACTATTCTGCGCGCGCCTTTCGAGGGCGAAATAGGCATTCAGTACAGGGAGAGCTTTCAGGACGTCGCAGTCAAAGAGAAGGTCTTCCGGCTGCAGGATACCACCAGGCTCAAGATTATCGTCGACGTACCGGAATCCGTCAGGATACTGGCCGTGGAAACCCGGGCCAGGCAGAAAGACCAGCCGGGCAGCAAGCAGAAAGTCGCGTTCGAAGACCTTCCAGAAAGGGTCTTCGAAGTGGAATACTACGAGGACGAACAGACCGCCGACCCTCTGACCAGAACTTACGCCGTTACGTTTGTCATGACGGCGCCGGAGCCTAATCTGTTGCTGCCGGGCATGTCGGCCACCCTCAGAATGCGTCTGAGAAAAACCAGTTCAACCGATCAGCCCGCATTCTACGTCCCTGTCGAAGCTGTGTTTTCAGGACCGGGCGCGGATCGTTTCGTATGGCGGCAGAATACTAAGACAAGTACCGTCAGTAAACATCAGGTCAAAGTGGGCAGCATGAGTAATGGAAACATCGCTGTGCTGAAGGGGCTCGATATTGGCGATACGATAGCCGTTTCAGGTGTCCATCACCTTCGCGACGGAATGAAGGTTCGCCCGCTTATCTTCAGAGCACAGAGGGCGCAGGAATGAATCCAGCCGAGTTTTCGATCCGGAAGAAAACCATCACGCTGGTGATGACAGTGGTGATGTTTGCCGGCGGGGTGATTGGCTACAAGACGCTCAGCCGTCTTGAAGATCCCGAATTCACGATCAAGCAAGCGCTCGTTATCACCCCATACCCCGGCGCGTCGGCGGCTGAGGTGGAGGAAGAAGTTTCCAACGAAATCGAGAAGGCCTGCCAGCAACTCGGACAACTGAAGAAAGTCGAAAGCAAGTCCGAGCGCGGATTTTCGACGGTGACAGTCGAAATCAAGGACAAGTACGACAAGGACACCCTGCCGCAGGTGTGGGACGAGCTGCGCCGAAAAATTGGCGACGCCCGCAAGGATCTTCCGCCCGGGGCGGGACCGTCACTGGTATACGACGATTACGGTGATGTTTTCGGCGTGTTTTTTGCAGTCACAGGCGACGGTTACTCGTACGAAGAGCTCAGGCGATACGTCGATATGTTGCGGCGAGAATTGCTAATGGTCCCGGATGTCAAGAAAGTCGATCTCTATGCCCTTCGCCCCGAAGCCATCTACGTTGAAATCTCACGCCAGAAGCTCAAATCGCTTGGAATATCACAGGAATACATACACAGCCTGCTGCGGGCCAGGAACCTCGTTGCCGACGGCGGGCGAGTTCAGGTAGGCAAAGAATTCATCCCTATAAGAGTCACAGGCGAATATACGTCCGTCGAGGAGATCGGTAATCTCCTGATTTCAGGCCCGCCCTCACGCCGGGTGATCTACCTGAAGGACATCGCCACCATCCGCCGCGATTATCTTGATCCGCCATCGCAAATACTGCGATACGACGGGAAGACCGCCATCGGTATCGCGATATCCACGGTGCTTGGCGGAAACGTTGTCACCATGGGTCAGGCGATGGAAAAACGCCTGGCGGAACTGGAATCCGAACGCCCGGTTGGCATGGAACTCGGGCTGGTTTCATACCAGTCGTCCGCCGTCACCGATGCGATTAACGGCTTTGTGATCAATCTCGTCGAAGCGGTCGCAATCGTCATCGTCGTGCTGCTTGTCTTCATGGGCGTGCGGTCCGGCCTCATCATCGGAACGGTGCTTCTGCTGACAATCTGCGGAACGTTGGCAATAATGAAAGCATATGAGATCACGCTCGAACGCATCTCACTGGGTGCCCTGATCATCGCCCTGGGCATGCTGGTGGATAACGCCATCGTGGTCACTGACGGAATGCTGGTCAAGATTCAAGGCGGCCAGGACAGCCTCAAAGCCGCCAAAGATGTCGTCTCCCAGAATATGATACCGCTGCTCGGGGCGACGCTGATCGCAATCATTGCATTCGCAGCCATCGGACTCTCGCAGGACTCGACCGGCGAGTACTGTCGCTCCCTCTTCTACGTTCTGATGATCTCACTGATGATGAGTTGGGTCACAGCCGTCACCGCAACACCCCTGTTCTGCTACATGTTCATCAAGCCCAAACCCAAGACCGACCAAGCCCAAAGCGAGGATGCGTACGGAGGCAAGTTCTACCAAGTGTACCGCAAGTTCCTGTCAAAGTGCATTCGCTTCAGATGGATAACCATGGCGGTTATGGGCGGGCTGCTGGCCGTCTCGCTTCTGGGCTTTGGCAAAGTCAATCAGAGTTTCTTCCCGAACTCGACGCGGGCACAGTTCATGGTCGACATCTGGCTGCCCAAGGGAACGCACATCGACGAAACCCTCAAGACCGTCGAGCAGATCGAAAAACACGTCAGCGGAATCGAACGCGTAACGCACGTAACGGCCTGCGTCGGCCAGGGCGCGCCGCGATTCATACTGGTATACGCCCCCGAAAAACAGGACAGCGGATATGCTCAACTCCTGGTGGATGTTGACGATTATCGCATCATCGACGGCATAAAGTTCAAGCTTCAGCAGCACCTGGACGAGAGTTATCCCGAGGCGGTCTGCCTGGTCAAGAAGTTCCTTCTCGGTCCGGGCGAAGGCGGGAAGATACAGATCCGCTTCAGGGGTCCCGATCCGGAGATACTTCGCACGTTCAGCGCCAGGTGCGAGGGGATTATGAAAGATGACGGCGGAGCAGTAGGCATCCGCAACGATTGGCGTGAGAAGGTTAAGGTTGTGCGGGCGGACATGAAAGAGGCCCAGGCCCAGCGAGCGGGGATCACCCGCCCAGACGTAGCCAGTGTACTGACGGCCGCTTTCGAGGGCGAACAGGTTGGTGTATATCGCGAGCGCAACCGGATCGTACCGATCGTAGCGCGCGCACCGATCGACGAAAGGTCCGACGTAAAGTTCCTCAACGACCTGCAAATCTGGTCGCCCGTCGCCGGTCAAATTATCCCATTGACGCAGGTGGTATCGGACAGCTTCGAGACAATCTGGGAAAACGCGATCATCCAGCGCCGCCATCGCGTGCCAACGATCATGGTTCATTGCGACCAGGCTGCCGGAAACGCAAGCGTGCTGTTCGAGCGAATTCGGCCGTTGATATCGCAAATGTTCGAACAAACGCGAATCGAATTCAAAGACCGCATCGACGATCCGTCCGCCTACACTCTCGAATGGGGCGGCGAGTATGAAGACGCAAAGGATGCCCAGGCCGCACTGGCCGGCAGCATACCCTTCTTCGTATTGCTGATGGTCCTGATCGTCATCTTCCTGTTCAACGCGCTCCGCCAGCCGCTGATTATCTGGATGTGCGTTCCGCTGGCGATGATCGGAGTAACACTGGGCCTGCTGATAACCGGACAGCCATTCGGTTTCATGGCGCTGCTGGGAATGCTCAGCCTCACAGGCATGCTGATAAAAAATGCCATCGTGCTGATCGATCAGATCGACCTGGACATCCGAAGCGGAAAGCAGATCTACCAAGCTATTCTCGATTCGGCCGTCAGCCGCACCAGGCCGGTGATGATGGCAGCCGCCACCACCGTGATGGGAATGACCCCGCTGCTGCTGGACGCGTTCTATGTCTCGATGGCCGTGACGATCATGTTCGGGCTGACCTTCGCAGCCGTCCTGACGCTGATCGTCGTACCGGTTCTCTATGCGATTCTGTTCGGCGCTACCAAACCTTCAGACTGAGCAGTTCAAACTGATTGCTTTGCCCGAAGCCGCGGATTCGTATGAGGCGAAGACCAATCGGGCGGTTTTGATATTATCATCGCCGGACGTCTCGGCTGGGGTGCCTGTCTGAAGCGCGCGTAGAATATCGGCGTTGCAGGGCAGGATACTGGAATGGACCACGTCGTAGGCTGAGTCAGCCCAGTCATAATGGTGCGGTGCGTGACGCTCTGCGGTCGTTCCCTCGGCGGTCGTTGTGCGAATCCAGAAGTCCGGACCCAGTTCCACCGAACCGTTCTCGCATTCGGCGACGATGTACGTCTCGGGGAACCGCTCATGCTCCATCCTGCTGGCGTAGCTCATCTCGCAGGTTACGGTTGTTCCGCTGCCCATTTTCATCATCACCGTCGCAACGTCTTCGCCGCGAATCTTCGGATTCACGCTGCTGGTTTGGCAATAGAGGTTGCGTGCGTCACCGAACAGGAACCGCGCGGTATCGAGAATGTGGCTGCCTATGTCGGTCAGGATGAACTGTTCGAGCTCGGCAAGGAACGGCTGATTGTCAAACACCGGAAAACTGCACGAGAACTGCACTCGGGCGCGGAAGCACTTGCCCAGTCCGCTCCCGGACAGCGCTTTGGCGAACTGCCTGATCGGATACTGCCATCGCCAGTTTTCGTGAATCATCAGCGGGACCGAAGCTTCCCTGCACGCAGCTACCATGCGCTCGGCCGATTCGAGATTCGCAGCCATGGGCTTCTGGCAGATTACGGCGATGCCTTTGGCGGCGGCAAGCTCTACGAACCTCGGGTGGGTGTCAACATCGGTAATGATGTCCACAAAATCGAGCTGTTCCTTGTCGAACAGCTCTTCGACATCGTCATAGACAGCCGGCACGGAGAACCGCTCGGCCAGCGATTCGGCCTTCGATCTGGTGCGGTTGAACAGCGCGACAAGCTCCGCCCCCTCAAGTTCCTTCCAGGCAGCTATCTGAAACTGCGACCAGAACCCGCATCCAAGAATTGCAAATCGAAGTTTTTTCATTACCGGCCTCACTTAATCAGACGACTTCGATCTTGAAAACCTCAGCCGCAGTCTGGCCGAGGACCATATTCAATTCATCGTCGCTCAGGGACAGCCCTCGGAATTTGACGAGCTCGACGGCTGCGTTGTCCGCGTGATCGGACCCGAACATGATTCGCTCCGCACCGAACTGTTTAACCCAGTGGCCGATATTGAACCCAGCCGTCCAACTGCATTCCATGAACACATTGTCATGGCGTCCCATGAGTTCGGCGGCCTCGCCGGCAAGCACACCGCCGGCATGGGCGAGAATGATCTTCACTTGCGGATGCTCGGCTGCCATCGGTCCCAGCAGCGACGGAGCGGACCACGGTATGCCCGAACCGGTGTGAACCATAACTGGAATATCGAACTCCGCCGCCAGTTCGAACACCATCCGACCGTGGATTCCCGTTGGGTTCACCGCGTGTGCCCGCGGATTGACCTTCACCGCGATAAAGCCAAGCTCCTCAACGCACCGCCTCAACTCGCGAGGATACTGGTCGCCCGGTAAGTGCGGGTTCGGGTTGGCCATTCCATAGAATCGCCCTGGGTAGCGTTTGCACAGGTCCGCAATCTGATCGTGATATGTCTGCACATTGCCAAGATCGTGGGCGGTGCCCGGCTGAACTATCGTCACGTCGATTGCGTTTGTCTGCTGGCCTTCAACAAGCTCGGCTTCGGTGAAATCCTCGTCGAAAACAAAATCGAAGCCCAGGTGTGCGTGCGTATCGATAATCATTTCTCGTCCTCCGGATGCAGCATTCTGTGGATGACGGCTTTGATCTTTTCGCTCTTGAACACGTC
>SDBT01004089.1_pt1 | contig 24881 bp, 19 predicted proteins | sample 2277101 | NCBI WGS metagenome assembly SDBT01 (sample SAMN10404973, study PRJNA504765) | marine sediment metagenome | isolation source: marine sediment core GS10_PC15, 103 cmbsf | place: Arctic Ocean: Southern Knipovich Ridge | collected 2010 | reverse complement strand
GATACAAGGTTGTTGGCGAGATGTCAGGTGCGGAAGTTTGGTCTTATAATAGTTATGGTGATGTTGACCTGCGGCGGTTGTGGAGAAGTGCGTGCAGTGGGCGAGGCGGTTGCTGCGGCGCATGGTTTGAATAACGGGCTGGAGCCGAATGCATCGCGGCAGTTGCGTATATACCGGGATGCGTTATTTAGCGGGGCAAGTGAGCAAAGTCGGGACGATGCGGCGGTTGAGCTATTGCTGCGTGACGACAAGGCATCTCGTGAAATACTGTTGAAGGCCTTGTTGAGCAAGGACAATGGTGCGGCTCGTCAGGCGGTTTGCAGGGGTCTTATCAGTAGCCGGGCATTGGGTGCGGTGGTGCGGAACCGGAACGATTTTCGTGAGGGTCTGGTCGGTATTCTGGTTGATGAGGGGGGCCTGGATGCCCAATTGGCGGCGGAGGCGATGCTGGTATTTAAGTATCGTGAGATATCGGGCAGATTAGAGAAATTGGTGCGGTCTGGTGAAATTGAGCGGCGAATCAGGCTGAACGTGGTTTATGCATTGAAGATTCGGCCAGACAAGGAGGCAATGAGCGAGCTAATCCGGTTGCTTGATGATGGGGACGTGGAGATAGCTGGTGCCGCCGAGAGCGCGCTGCAGGATTCGTTCGGTATTCCGGTGGGTACGGCCAAGGAGGTTTGGGGTAAGATATTGAAAGACCTTCAGCGTAAGAGTCCGAATGAGATTCGGCGTGAAAGACTTTTGCAGCAGGAGACTCGGATGCGTAAGCTTCAGGGTGAGCTTGCCCTGTGGCGAAGGTTGTATCTTGCGGGGCTTGATAAGGAGTACGAGGGAATAGATGAGGCGGCGCGTGGTGTGCTTTTGTTTGAGCGATTGGGCAGTGAGCTTACGGCGGTGAAGCTGTGGGCGCTGGATAAGGTTTCCCGTCGGTCGGCAGGTACTGCTTTGCCGGCGGAGTTTGGGCCGAGACTGGTTGGATTGATATCAGATTCTGACAGGGGCGTTCGCCTTGAGACGGCGCGGGTATTGTCTAAGATGAGCGATCTTAATCCAGCCCGGGAACTGCTTGGGCAATTTGGAGTTGAAAAATACGAAGATGTTCGATTGGCGATATTTGAGGCGCTTGGTGAGGCGTGTTATTATGCGTTTTCTCCGGGTTCTGAGATAGAGCTTGGGGATGAGGTGAGAAACGAGGCGCTGGAACTGGCGGCGGGTTATATAATCGAAACGGACGGTTCGAAGGCGAAGAAGGGGGCGGAGGTAATACGCAAGCTTCTGGAATTGGGTGGTCTCGATGCGGCGTTGGCCCAGAAGTATCTTGAGTTGGTGGCGGACAGATATGAGCAGGCCAGGAGTGAAGAAGGGCCGCTTCGCGGTGAGCTTTTGGGTGTAATGGCGACGTTGTGCGGTCGCGGCAGCTATTACCGAGAGGCGTCGGCGAAGCTGTTCGAGAAGGCTTTTGGAGAAGGTCTTGGAGTGAAAGAGGATAGCTCTGTCCGAGAGGCGGCAGTAGCGGGTCTTATGAATATAGACGGCGCCAAGGCGCTGCGGGTGTTTAAGGAGCAAGGTCTTGCGGATGACGAGAGCGGTACAGTGCGAGAGACGGTAATAAAACTTGCCGGCCGGGTGGGTAAGGAGGAAGACGTAGAGTGGCTGGCGGCGAAGGTGGATTCAAACGGCGAGGGGCAGTCCCTTCGACCAGGCTCAGGACAGGTGGCGCAAGAGGCGATTGGTGCGATATTAGGGCGCCAAAAGGCTGCGGTTGTTTCTGGGTGGGCTGAGCAATTGGCATGGGACGGTGCGGGCACTGAGCAGGTTCGAAGTTTGTTTGAGATAGCGGAGAAAAAAGCGGAGGCTGAGAAGGATGTAGAGGTTCTGCGGGCGGCCAGGGAGGCACTGGTGGAGATATACCTGGAAAGTAATGATGCTAAACAGGTTGGGCGGGTGATAGCGGCCTGGCTTGGCGAACAGGATCTGGTGGCTGAAGATGCGCTTGTGGGGCAGATTGACGCCTATCTGAGTTCGGAGGAGGTGGATCCAGCGGCGAAGGAGTCACTTGTTGGGATTTTAGTGGGGATTGAGATAGCCCAAGAGGCAGGAGAACGGCCGAGGTGGGCCGAGCAGATTAAGATATGGCAGCAGAAAATGTAAGGCAGATCCAAAGGGCATAAGAGCTTTTGCGATTTACGCTGACAATTTATGATTATGGCGCAAAGATAGAAAGTAAAGAGATTCTTGTGATGGTAATGAGAGCGGTTGGTTATGAAGAATTATGGGCTTAGTAAACGGATTCTTATTACCGGGGGGGCTGGATTTCTTGGGTCTCATCTGTGCGAGAGGCTACTCGCGGAGGGGCATGAGGTTATATGCGTGGATAATTTTTATACGGGCAGGCGTGGAAATGTTGCGCATTTTTTGAGCAACCCACTATTTGAGATTTTACGACACGATATATGCTTTCCTCTCTATGTTGAAGTCGATGAGATTTATAACTTAGCGTGCCCTGCCTCTCCAATTCACTATCAGTTTGATCCTGTTCAGACGACCAAGACAAGTGTGCACGGTTCAATCAACATGTTGGGATTAGCGAAAAGGATTAAGGCCAAGATTCTTCAGGCTTCAACGTCGGAGGTGTACGGTGACCCTGAGATTCATCCACAGGATGAAAGTTACTGGGGGCATGTGAATCCGATAGGCCCTCGGTCGTGTTATGACGAGGGTAAGCGGTGCGCGGAGACATTGTTTTTTGACTATTATCACCAGAACAAGGTGCAGATAAAGATAGCGAGGATATTCAATACGTATGGGCCGAGGATGTATCCAAATGATGGTCGAGTGATAAGTAATTTCATAATGCAGTGTCTTACGAGTGAGGATATTACCATTTATGGGGATGGGTTTCAAAGTCGTAGCTTCTGCTACGTTCATGACCTTGTCGATGGACTGATAAAGCTTATGGATACGCCTGATGATTTTACTGGGCCGGTGAATCTCGGAAATCCGGTTGAGGTTACTATTCTCGAGTTGGCCCAGAAGATTATAAAGATGACCGATGCAAAGTCCAAGATAGTTCATAAACCGCTTCCGGCAGACGACCCGCGTAAGAGGCAACCGAATATAGATCTCGCAAGGAAGCATCTGAATTGGGAGCCAAAGGTTGAATTTGAAACAGGACTTGGAAAAACGATAGAGTATTTTAAGGGATTTCTGGAAAGTGAGTCATCTTTACGCCGCTGAATATGACCGATGATTGTGGAAAAGAAATTTAATTGAAGAGCCTGAAGCGAAGAATGGTTAGTATTGCCCTGAGGCCATCTCTCCAAGTTATCTTTTTGCCTTCCTCATAGGTTCGGCCACTGTAGGATATACCGACTTCGTAAATCCGCCATCCGGCTTTAGCAACCTTTGCGGTAATTTCCGGCTCGACGCCAAAACGGTCGCTCTTTATGGTTAATTTGTCAACCACCTCCCGGCGGAATACCTTGTAGCAGGTTTCCATATCCGTAAGATTCAGATTGGTGCACATGTTGCTTAAGGTGGTCAGGAATTTGTTTCCGATGGAGTGCCAATAGAATAGTACTCGTTTTTCCTCACTGCCGACGAAACGCGAACCATAGACGACGTCGGCGCGACCGTCGAGGATGGGCTTGAGAAGCCGGTTGTAATCGTTGGGATTGTATTCCAGGTCTGCATCCTGGATAATGACGATGTCACCGGTGACTTCAGCAAAACCGCTACGCAGTGCAGCTCCTTTGCCCTGGTTTTGTTGGTGAGTGACGACCTTTATCTCAGCGTGGTTGTGTTTGTGACAAAGCTCTTCAATGATTTTGTTGCTGTCGTCGGTGCTGGCATCGTTGACTAAGATCAGCTCTCGAGATAGGGGTAGTTCCACTGTCAGCACGCGACTTACACATTCATCAAGCGTCTGCCGTTCGTTATAAACCGGTATTACAATCGAAACTTTTGTCATTGCACCTTCTTTTATTGCGGATATGATATAATATAATTATGACTTATTCAAACAAAATATTTAAAAGCGATACCAAAACAGTAGCTAATGTAACAAGAGGATATGGCGTACTTGAAAAGTGTCTGGCCCAAAAACGAGCTCGAATGGCGAACAAGCTGATACCGGAGGACTTAAGGTCCGGCAGGATTCTTGATATCGGCTGTGGTAAAATTCCTTTTTTTCTTATTAATACGAAGTTTGAAGAGAAATATGGCATAGACCCTGTGGTTGATACATCCTGTTGTGAAGAGAATATGAAGCTTGAACGGTTTGATATTGTAAAGAGTGACGCGTTCAATTTTGAAAGTGATTTTTTCGATGTAGTGGTGATGCTCGCTGTTTTTGAACATGTTGAGCCGGACAAATTGGCAGGTCACCTTGAGGAGGTAAAGAGGGTGTTAAAACTAAGCGGACGACTTATCCTAACGACTCCCACACCGTGGGTGGATAAGTTGCTCAAGGTCATGGCCAGGTTGAGGTTGGTTAGTCCGGAGGAAATCAACGAGCATAAAGGTTCCTACAATCATGCTTCAATTGCCAGTTACCTTGATCAAGCCGGATTTGAAAAAGAGAAGATGAGATTTGGTTACTTTGAAATGTATCTCAATAACTGGGCTTATGTGGATAAATGAGAGATCACAATATGAAAATATCAGAAAAACTTGGTGTTCTCTACAATTCTAAATGGTTGCTTTGGAGCCTTATCGGTATTGGCATTTTTCTGCGATTGAATCACTTCTTGAGCAGGGGAGCTCTTAGCATGACTGAAACATCCCTGGCCACAAGTCTGGTGAGCAGATCGTACAAGGCTCTTTTAGAACCATTAGATTATCGCCAGATGGCTCCTGTCGGCTTCTTGTTTATTGAGAGATTTTTTATTCAGATCTTTGGAACCAGTGAATATGCGCTTAGGTTGTTTCCTCTCTTGGCGGGGATAATATCTATTCCCCTTTTTCTGAAGTTGGCAAGAATTAACTTGGATCGCAAAGCAATTCCTATTGCCTTAACCATATTTGCGACATCGAAATATGTAATCTTTTACTCGTCTGTCGTCAAACAATACTCGAGTGATGTTGCTATCGCTTTGGTTTTGTTTTTGACAGGCTTTTATGTCACGTCTCATCACTTATCATGCTGGCGTTTACTTGTTCTTGGATTACTCGGAGCTATCGCAATCTGGTTTTCTCTTCCAGCTGTCTTTGTTTTGGCGGGCATAGGAATGTGCCTGATCGTTATATATTTGGCCAAAAAAGAATGGAAAGGACTCGGCTTTCTTTCACTCGTAATTATGTTATGGATATGTAGCTTTACATTTTATTATATGTGTATTCATCGCAATTACGAGCATTACGGACGAATGCTTAGATATTGGAAAGATGCTTTTATGCCGTTGCCTTCGTCGAGTTTGGCGGATATATGCTGGTTTCCAAATACATTGGAAAGATGTTTTAGGATTCCGGGAGGATTCAAGACGAATATTCTTATTGTTGTAATTTGCTTCTTTGTCGGAAGCATCTCAATGTTTAAGAGCAAAAGGAAAAAGGTCTGTATACTATTACTTCCCATACTCTTCGCTCTTAGCGCCTCCGGCCTGCGTTCGTATCCATTTGAGGGCAGATTGTTACTATTTCTCACGCCGTCCATATTCCTTATGGTGGCTGAGGGTGCCGAAAAAATAAGAGAGCGTGTGTGGTTCAGTGCACCATCCCTTGGGATCTGTGTTATGCTCTTAGTAGTGTTTTTTCCTGTGTTTAGTGCCGCCAAAAGCTTTTCCGGCCAATCTGCTCTGTTTGACATAAAATCGTCTTTAGAATACCTGAAAAATCACAGACGAGAAGGAGATGTTATTTATGTTCATTATGCCGATAAAAAACTTTTCGGATACTATGCCGGCAGTTACGGTCTAAATGAAAATGATTATATTGAGTGTGAGAGCAAAGGGAAGGGCTTTGGTGGCTATGCGGCAGAACTGGATCGTTTGCGAGGTAATGACAGGGTATGGATTGTATTTATGAGGGAGGTACCTGATGAAGTGAAGTTTTCCCGTTATTACCTGGACCGGATAGGAAAAAGGATTGAATCTTTTGAGAATAAAGAGTATGCCCCAGTTTACTTATATGATTTGAGTCGGGCGAATGATGGCGACTCGGTTACACAAGAAGGATTTGGGGGCTGAGGATTTGCTCGTGGCAAAGATTGAGGTGTATCTTGGCTCAGAGGAAGTGGAGCCGGCCAGCTGTTATAGTGATAGATTTATGGTCATCATCAGTTTGCATCTGCGCCCGGATCATCGGGTTGGCGGGTCAGAGTCAGGCTGCTTTTTGGTGTACGTCATCCGAATATTGCTGTCCAAATTAATTTTAACATCGGGAGACGGCGCCGTAGCCTTATAGCCGAATATAAGTCGACGGCCTACATAACGGTCGGAATCAAAAGATATTGATTTCTCCTCCATGCTCGAGGTCAGGGCAAAATCTGCTGAAGTTATGAGCTTTTTGCTATTCACAAAGCCGCACCAGCAATACAGGGTAATCCGGCTGCCGGACTCAACCGAGGAATTGACTTTCACCGTAAGGGTGTAGGTCATGCCGCCTTGGATGTAGTGGCCGGTTCTTCGTTCAACCACCTTTTTGTCTTCCTTTGGCTTTGGCTCGCGCTTGAAACGCAGCCATAATGGGTCTATCATTTGCGTATTCCAGGTCTCGTAAGCCTTTGTGAGTTTTTTCACAACGTTCGGCTGTTCTGCCGCGAGGTTATGGGTCTCGCTAATATCTGAAGCAAGGTCGAACAGTTCAGTGTCTTGGCCGGTATAAATCAACTTCCAGTTCCGGTGCCTTACGGCATAATAGTCGAATCTGCGCCAAAAGAGGAATTGGTGAGGAAGCGTATCGCTTGCAGCGGTCAGATAGGGAATGAGGTTGACGCCGTCGATTATACGGTTTTGGTGAATCTTTGCACCAGCGGCGGCGGCTACTGTCGGTAGTATATCAAGGGAAATGACGGGATGATTGTAAGTTCGAGGGCCGCTCAAACGGCGGGGCCATTGCACCATGAAGGGCACACGGATGCCCCCTTCCTGGAGAGCGCCCTTGCCTGCTCGCAAAGGACTATTACGGGCACCGTACATTTTGCTGCCACCATTGTCGTTGATGAAAAAAAGCAGCGTATCTTCTTCCATACCAAGTTCTCGCAATGTTGCTAAGATTTTACCGATGCCGTCATCCATAGCTGTAACCATACCGGCATAGTCTTGGCGTTCTGGTTTGTTAATGTGTTTGAAACTCTTTTGGTATCGTACAGGAGTTTGTATCGGCGTATGCGGGGCATTATAGGCGAGCCAGAGGAAGAAGGGCTTGTCGTGATGGCGTTTTATGAAGGCAACCGCCTCTCTGGTGAAGGCGTCTGTGAGGTACTCCTTTTCGTCCACTGGCGTGGTGCCGCGCATAATAGGATTGAATTCATATGGACCCGGGCCGAGATAGGGGTGCCCTCCATGGGGGAATCCAAAGAACTCATCGAAACCGCGTTTAAGTGGATGGAAATGGGGCGCAACGCCCAGATGCCACTTTCCGATGACTCCGGTGGTATAACCTGCGTCGGCGAGGACGTCTGCCATGGTAGTCTCAGTGAGTGGGAGGCCAAGTTTTAGTGCCCGAGGTGCGGGTCCGAGGTTATACTCGTGGCCGAATCGATACTGGTAACGACCCGTTATGAGTCCGGCGCGTGAAGGGCTGCACGTTGGGGCTGAGACGTAACCATCAGTAAAGCGGACCCCATTTTGTGCGATGGAATCGATGTTCGGGGTCATGATATCATCGGAGCCATAGCAGCTAACATCAGTGTATCCCATATCATCGCAGATGATTACGATGATATTCGGCTTGGTTTGTGATTGCTGGAAGGTGGGAAACTCACAGCCGGCGAGGGTGATGGCGGCGATGCTCATACCAGCGGTTTTTAAGAATTCGCGTCGTTTCATATTTTTTTACTCCATTGTGAATAACGGACCCTTAGTTCGTGGCGACCAAAGAGCAAGCGGTTGGGATTGGCCGCTCACAGCGCTTTTCATAATCTCCAAGTGCATCGCCTGTGCTAAATTAAGCGAATTATCCAAAAACTGCAAGATTTTTTTCTTGTTGGCGCGAGCTGGGATCGGGCGATCAAGGGGCTAAGGAACCGATTGGGGGCCAAGATAGTGGCGGCCTGGGCTTCTGGCAAATACAAAAATAATCATTTTGGGGGTTATTACAGCTAACGCTGGTCGGATATATGATGTAGAATAGCAAATCATAGCCAAAAAGGTGAAGATTCGAAGTGAGCAGGGAGGGTGAGAGAAGGAGACGGTGGGCCGAGGGGTTAGTCGGAATGAAGTATGAATTTATGATTTATCAGATTCTGTAAGGTCAGGATGCCGCAAAGAATTTGTACTTTTAGAAAAGAATATACCGTTGGCTTTTTGCTGCTTTTGGCAATAAGCATTATATGGTTGTGGGCATTTAATACGAATTCTTTTTGGAAGGCGGATGCTTTGGATTATGCCCAAATGGGCAGAGAATTAGGCAGAGGCAACGGCTTTTCAACTTTGCACATTTTTCCGAGACACATTCGGCTTCTTTCCGAGAAAGGTTACCTGGAGAAGGAGAATTGGCCTAATCTTTACCGTTACCCTTTGCCAATAATTCTGGACGCGTTTTTTTATAAAATTACTGCAAATATCAGCATGGCCGCAGTTCTGCAATCCGGTGTGGCGTTTCTCTTGAGTATACCTGTGTTATTTATTTTGGCAACGAGGCTGACCAATTTGAAGGTTGGCATTATCAGTACAATTTTCTATGCGGCTGATCCACTTGTTTTTACAGGCAGCTACCAGGGGATGTCAGAGTCGTTGGCTATTTTGTGGATACTTTCTCTTTTTCTGATAGTTTTTAGTGGTGAGATGTCCAAGTTGAAATATTTGGCTATGGGGGTAATATGCGGCTTAGCCTATTTGACCAGGACTCAGCTTATTTTGTTGGTCCCACTCGTTGCGTTGTATGTATGGATTAAGGTTCCCCCCAAAGCACGGCTGAGCGGGTCAGTTCTGTTCTCAATTGCTTTTGTTTTTACGATTGGCCCGTGGTTTGTCAGAAACGCGGTCTTAGTGGGAGATCCGGCTTTTTCATTTAGCACTTCAAGGAACCTGGTCAAAGGCAGTTGCCCCGTCAATTCTGATTTGGATCTACAGCTTGATGCGCCTGTTGAGACTTTAGAGGTTTTGAAAAGCTACGGGCCGGGTGTTGCAAGGAAGACTTTCAAAAATATTTTGGGGGCAACTCGGTTGAGTTTTTGGGGGAAGAATTTTTCGTCGAAAGGGAGTATTTTCATTTTTTTCTTATTCGCGTCTGTTATCTATCGATGGTGTTCGGGCGAGGCGAGGTATGATTCTTTTAGGAGGGCAGTGGTTGTTTTGGTCTTCGGGAATTTGTTAATTGTGAGTTTGGCATTTCATAGTCAACGGTTTCACACTCCTGTGATACCGTTGATATACATAGTCGGCGTTAATGAAATACTTGTGCTTTTCGGCGACTTGGGCTTTAGCCGTTCGATGAAATTGAAACATATAGCCGTTTGGGTCTTGCTTTTACTTGGAATTGTCAGGCTTTGGAATGCTACGATGATCGAGAAGAACCGCCCGTTGCCCCTAAGCGCGGATGACAAGAAATCGTACGAGATTATTGGACAAATAGCCGGTGACGACACGATAATCGCTTCAAGTGTTTCACATTTCATTGCCTGCTATGCAGGTTGTCGCGCACTTCGGCTGCCTGTTTTTGAGAGGGATTTGTTGAAGATTAATGCAAGCTTTCTTCCGATTGACTATGTTTTGATAACCAAAAACATATCAGATTCGGATTCCAAGAGATATGCGAGCTATAGTAAATTCATCAAGTCTGATGAATTTCTTGAGACATTCGAATTTGCGCAGGACCTGCCAAATGGGGCCAAACTATTCAAGCGGTTATGACGAACAGAGTGAGTTTGCTTGGACTGCGCATTTCTGGGACGGCCAAAATCACGAAAGTATAGGAGCAATCTGTGCGGTTTGAAGAGCTGGCGGGTCGCGAGACTAATCTGGAGCTAACTTGTCGCAATTTGGCGTAAGATATTGTCAACAATAGGCTTAGGCTAACTGCCTCAAGGGTTGTGGGCGATGGGGATTTGCTAACGAGACATAATGGAGTTGTTTTGGTGGGAATTCTTGAAAATTTTCGAAAATTTTTTGAAATTTTCCTTGACAGATTAACAGAGTTGTGGTATTGTGAATAATGTAGAAACGGTAGAAGGACTAAGGCAGGTTCCGAAAGCAAGAAATAATATATTTAGCGGTCATCATAAAATAGCATGTATGTCATATCGAACCGGCCTTTCTGACTTCCAGACTGTATAGTGTAGTGTGTTTATTGTCTGCTTGAGTTGCGCAACGACACTGTATTGTTGTAAACAGAATCTTGTTGTAGAGGTCCAGTTTTGAATATGAAAAAGTCGCTCTCCGGAAAAGATGTTAACGTGAGAGATTTGCTCGATTTTCGGTGTTTTTGTGTGTCCTGCGTTGGGGCGCTTGAACAGTACTTATATTGTACGAATGTGTGCGGTGAGCGATGACGAGAGCAAATTCTCAAGAAGTGAAAGGAGAAACGTTATGAAAAAGAAAGGTTTTACATTAATTGAGCTATTGGTCGTGATTGCGATCATAGCGATGCTGCTGGCGATATTGATGCCGGCCCTGAACAAGGTGAAGCGCCTTGCTCAACGCCTGGTATGCGGTACCAGTTGCAAGGGTCTTGGGACGGCCATGATGGTGTACGCTCAAGACTTTGACGATGAGTATCCCGTTCAGGGGGGTAATGGTCAGCACGAGTGGGGATGGGAGGGTTTCACAGATCTGTGGTTTAATCCCGAGAAGAACTGGTCAGAAGACGGCACAGTTACAGTGGCAGCGAGCCTTTACCTGTTGGTGCGAAACGCAGACGTCGATACGAAAAGCTTTGTTTGCAGGAGCGGCGACGAGAAGGCATTTGGGGGTTTGGACCCAAATCCACAGAATATCGACCTCGTTGAACTATGGGATTTCGGCGGACCGCTGCCAGGCGGGCCGGATGGATCAAGCGGGTTTGCAAAAGAACATGTCAGTTATGCTTTTCAACTGCCGTATGACGCGGACCTTAACCAAGAACACATACGTGCTCACCCAGCCAGTGCGACGGCTTCGGCAAGCACGGCGATCCTTGCGGATAAGAATCCGTGGATGGATCCCAAGCTTACCTCCGGACTCCCCCCGATGACGCCAGAAGAAAGGCGAAAAGACTTTATGATGCTGATCGACCTTTTGCGCGTAGCATGGCTTGACGATAATCCTCCGGATGCTCTTCGAGACTCAACGACGTCATGGGAGGTCCAGATAACGAATTCTCAGCCTCATGGTCGCGAAGGCCAGAATGTGTTGTTTGGAGATGGCCACGCGAGTTTTGAGAAGCGTCCGGATATCAGTTATCAGCATGATAATATCTATACGCAGTATGAAGGTTGGCCGACCTACAGCGAAGCGCAGAAGCGCACAGGTGGACTCGTGGCGGAGGGTGGCCCGCCGGACGACCTTTTGACCTTTCCGGGAATTTATCCTAAGACGTCTGAGGATACGATATTGGTTAACGACGACAGCAGGAATCCATCCCATTTTGCCAGCTTCAATTAGTTTTTGTGATGGCGAGTGCCAGTCGGTCCGAGCAGATAGCGCAAGTGGATGCAACGTGAGTATGGTTGAAGCAAGCGTGTGTTGATTAGCAACATTGGGCTGGTAGTGAGTTAAGAGGTTTTTTGAAGCGGCCTTTCGCAAGAAGCGAGAGGCCGCTTTTTTGGGTCATTATCAAGATAACACATGGGCAATTCGCACCAACATCGTTTGCAAGGATCTTTGAAGATAAGGTACAATATTTTTCGCACATTATTATCGGGCCAATAGAAAAGCCCTCAATCTGGTCGATGGTTAAGCAAAAAGGAAACATTCTCACAAGAAATTCATTCAAAAAAGTTTTTATTACACTAAGATTTCAATGTTGTAATCATATACTATCAAATTAGTATCAGATGCGCAACTTTTATATGGGAAATCCAGGATAAAGGAATTCGGGTGTGGCATTTTGGGGGGATTCGGGTAGAATTTGGTGGCGTATCCGGCGTGATGGTGTTAGCGAGCCGGTTGTGGGCAAGTGAAACCTTGATTGACGGTTGGACGATTATGAAGGTTGTGTTTGTTTATTTTGATGTTACGAAGGGGGATTCCAGATTATGCTGACTAAAGTAGCTGTTGTATTCCTGGCATTAGCTGGGTTCGGTTACATTGCAGCGGTGTTTGTTGGGGATGTACTTGTTTATATAGTCTGCTTTTCAGTTCTTGTTGCTGCAGTTTTGTTTGGGCTGTTGGTGGCGATTTCAAACCTGCTTTGGAGGTTTAGCGGCGGTTTTTTAGGAAGGAAGTATAAAGTAAAGAAGTGTTATTTCAACCTGGTTTTTTTTGCTTGGGCCGTGCTTTTCTTGATTGGCGCGAGGATACTCAACAAGAGTCTGTTGGCTGACGTTTCGGCGCCGTTTGAGTTTTTAGGTAACGGCATGATATTTACTTTCTCAATATTCCTGGCATGGAACTTAATAAGACGTGGCAAAGCGAGGACAATATTTGCAGGTAGTGCTATATTCATATTGTTTGTTGGTGCACTAACATTTGTCGGTTCGATTACTTCAGGGTCGGGCAAAAGTTGGAAAGTAGATTCGACAGACGCGCTTAAGTCGCTTGGGTATGTTGCCTGGGTCCCCGCGGAAGACAACATAGAAAAGAGAGGGGTGATACAGTATGAGCGTACCTTAGCTTTCGAAGGTTTTAACTTATATAATTCGTGGGCGCTGCCGGAAGTATATCTCATTGATATGCAAGGCAATGTTGTGCACAAGTGGGCAACAAGTGTCAAGGGTATAGACAATCTTCGACATCATGCAGAGATAAGGGAGAATGGCGATTTGCTGGTTGTGGCAGGCGACCAGATGCTTATGAAGTTGGATTGGAATTCGAACATCAAATGGAAGACAAGGATGCGGGCCCATCATGACTTTTGTGTTGGCCGAAACGGTGAGATATATGCAATAGGAAGAGACGACCGGTTGGTTTTTCGGCGTGGGGTGCCGGTGCCGATTCTTGACGATTATGTTGCGGTTATATCACCAGATGGGACGATATTGAAAAAAATCAGCGTTTACGAATTAGTCAAGGAACACATTTCGCTGCAAAGGCTTATAGAGATATACAGGTGGATTCTGAGTTATGAAAATATGAAGAAGATTTTCAAACTCAAAGCGGAGCGTGGCTATTCCTGCAAATCCGACAGTGGTTTTGACATTCTGCATACAAACAGCATAAAAATCATGGACAGAGACATCGAAGGTTTTTGCAAGAAGGGCGACTGGCTGATTTCGATTCGCGAATTGGATTTTATTGGGATTCTGGATGTAGGAAAGAAAGAGTTTGTCTGGCAGTGGAACGAGGGGGAACTGGACAGGCAGCACTATCCCACGCTGCTTGAGAATGGAAACGTGTTGGTGTTTGACAACGGAGTTCACAGGAACTTCTCGCGTGTTATTGAGCTGGATCCGTTAAGCAAGAAGGTAGTCTGGGAATACAAGGCGGAACCTCGGGAGGATTTTTTTGCACCATGGATGGGCAGTTGCCAGCGGCTGCCGAACGGTAACACGCTTATTACCGAAAGTACAAAAGGGCGTGTTTTCGAGGTAACGAGGGAGGGCGAAGTTGTGTGGGATTTTTATAATCCCGACATAAAAACAAAACGAAAGAAACGAAGGTCGATATACCGAATGATACGTGCTGCTAAGCCGGAAAGTTATGTGCACCCGGCCCGGAGTTGTAGTGGGGATGTCAGGTGAATGCTCAATGGAAGAAAGCGTAATAACCATATTCGGAAGGGGTAAAGCGACGCCGGATGACGAGGTTTTTCAGGCTGCGTACAAAGTAGGTGAAGGGTTGGTTGAGATAGTGCTTGTTGATTGACAGCATTAGGCTGGTAGTGAGTTAAGAGGTTTTTTGAAGCGGCCTTTCGCAAGAGGCGAAAGGCCGCTTTTGAGTTTAAACTGTGACGGAACGTGCAGCACTGGGATGTGGAAACATGAAAGAGATTTAAAAATCTAAGGAACTCCCACAAAATATCGTAGTTGGTCACGAACCCTTCTTTTTAACCAAATGAAAAAGTAAGATGGCGAGCGCAGCAGGAATTAGGCCCAGAAGTAGAAAGGGAGAAGAAGATGTTGTTGGTGGGCTTTGCACCGGAGAGAGAAGATAAGCAGGAGTCTCATCGGCGCCCATATCAACTGCGGGACCCTGGACGCGCGGCTCACCGTCAATGTCTAAGTTGAGGAGGAAGGGCGTGATAGCGACAGGACATTTGTCAATACAAGGTGAATCCGGATTTAGATGGTAGTCTTCGATTACACTACGAGTGTTCTTACAGTATTTGCGGATGATAGTGTGAGCTTTGGACGGAGGCGAAAGTGGAGGGACGAAACGGACTTCGTCATGCGCCCGGGCAGGGGTAGTGGGGTGTGTAATGGTTCGCAATACTCCGTCGTTGTCGAGTTCGATGATGTTGGCCAGCCCGTATAAGTCAGGATCATTTACTTTAATCGTGAAAAACGAGAATGGATCAGCTGAGGAAATGGTAATGTCGAAGCTTTCAGGGGAGTTGACAAAGCATGGATTGGTGGAGATGTTGAATTTACCTCTGGAAGTCCAATACTGGATGCAACTGTAATGTGGATCAGCGCAATTGTCGAGTTGTGGTGATGGTGATTTTGAGTGAAGGGTGCTGTTTCCCCAGATGATTGAATTTGTAACCGAGCTACTGGAGTCTTTTAGACCAGGACCTACATTGGCGAGGTTGTACGCTATCGTGCAATTTGTTATGGAGCCGTTGTGGGAATTGTAGACGCCTCCACCGGATTTCCGTGCGTTATTGTCAGCGATAACACAATTTACTATTGTTCCAGAACAGTGTGCAAGGCCTCCACCGAAACGAACTGATAAGTTGTCCACAATCGAACAATTGGATATTAGACCATTACATTTGTGTAATCCTCCTCCCTCGTAAGCTGAATTGGCTCTTATAATGCACCGGTCGATTGTGGCTCGCGTATTGTTTCCATTAATCCCGCCGCCGTTGAGGAGTTGTCCGGCGGCAAGTGTTTTTACCTGGTCGGGAGTCAATGCCCATAAGAAGATTAGGAAATCGTCAATCTTGCCATGGAAAGGCATGGAACCGGAAGCATTGTTGCCGATGATCAAATTTGCTTCTGGAGCTAATAAGAAATCCCATGGGTTAAGTTTGTTTTTCTTTGTTGGCACAGGACGCCCATTCAGGTAGACATGGCCTCCTCTTTTGTGAGTTCTACTAGCAATGATGGCAACATGAATCCATTGATGCGTCGGTGTCTTCGGCGAGGTAAATCGAATCATTCCAGTCTGTAGGCGTACCAACGTGATGCCGTTTGCTTTTGCCGAGACATCTAAGAAGCCGGTGCCAGCAGAAGAGTCGTCAGATTTATAAAGGAGCTCAATGAAGTTGTTATTGTCTTTTCGTTTGCTTAACAGGACCATATCTCTGTCAAAACTTGCGAAGTTGACCCATAATGAAAAGCTAAAACTAGACCATTGAGGATTTAAAGAGATAGTGTTCCCACAATCGACATAATCATCCTTTCCATCAAACGAAAGGGCGCCATCAATTGCACCGGTTGTCCGATGGGGTCCGTGGAGGATAGCTTGTTTGTTCTGAATAGTGTCGTATGCGGTTGTTCCAGTGGATTCGTCAAAGCGCCAGTGGGCAGATGGCATGGTTCCGCCGGAAATGGTTAGTCCACGTAAGGAGCACTCTGGGGTTTCGTTTCCTCCGAAAGTTACTACGGTTCCGGTGTGAGAACCATGGATGACGGTATCTGCAACAACTTGGGGGTCATCAGGATTGACCGATCGCAGTGTTATGTTTTTATTCCCGAATTTGATTGCCCCGAGATGAACACCCGGATAAACAATAATTTCATCGCCGTCAACAGCACTGTCAATCGCGTCCTGAATTTTTCGATAGAGTCTGTTGCGTATTCTGACACTTGGTCTCAGCATACCCGCATTAATGTTTGCGAGCCATTTTTCAACCAGATTTTTCAGGTGCTGTGATTCTTTGTAAAAAGGTTCACTTTGTTTATCTGTATAAAGGTTTTTAGAAGGGTCTTCTTCAATGTTATCGGCAAGGTTGTATAATTCGAATGTGCCCGGGGCATTGTAATCGAGTTGTTCTCTGGAATGATCAAAGTGTGTGGAGTCAGACCAGTTGTAAACGGTATCAGCGTATGACTTTATGAGTTTGTAGCCGTTACAAAGCACGGCAGAAACCGGATTTCCGCCGGCCAAAGGATAATGCCAGAAGATGGCATTATCATCAGCGGGTTCGCCGGGTTCGTTGAGCCTGGTAAACGGGCGATTTTCAAAGAGGGGTACCAGGTCCTGTCCATCGATGGCAGTATGGTCAAATCCATGGTATGTTTCGTTAAGACGGCTGATTTCTATTCCCGCAATCTCAAGGAATGTCGGCAGGAAGTCGGCGCTGAAAACCGGCACCGAGCATGTGCTGTTCGGTTTGATATGGCCGGGCCAGGATACTATCATAGGCACTCGTATGCCCCCTTCGTATATTCCACCTTTGCCTCCTCGGAGAGGTGAATTATTGGTGTGAGGTACATGCCCCCCGTTGTCACTGGTAAAGACAATAACCGTATTTTCATAGATATTAAGCTGCTTTAGTTTGTGGACGATTCTCCCGACACTGTCATCCAAACTTTTTATCATGGCTGCATAGTCGGGGTTGCTATGCTTCTTTGGTTTACCGAGAGTGGCCTCAAAGTACGCGCGGTAGTTTTCTTTGGCTTGTATTGGCGTATGAGGAGCCTCGTGAGAGAGATATAAAAAGAAAGGTCTGCCATACAAGGAACCATTTGGATCGGCGACACATTCGAGAAATTGCTCTGCCTTTGTGGTATAACTGTCCGTAAGATATTCTTTGGGGTCGTCTCTGTCAGGGTCGCCCCACAAGGTCGTACGGTCGAAGAAGTCACCAGCCATGCCGGGCAGTCCTTTTAGGTCGTAACAGTAAGGGTATTGTTGACCGGCGTGTTCCCAATATTCGCCGTCAATTCTTCTGATGCTGTGTGAATGAATGCTAAAGTCGAAGCCGTTTTCGGGGACACCGGGAGCATATGAATCATGGCTTGGGTAGCTGAGGCAATAGTTTTTTTTCTTTGCGGGGCTGTGAGCCAAGTGCCATTTTCCGATAAAGCATGATAAATAATCGTTAGGGCCATTAGGACCGTTTGGTTTAAGTGCCTCAGCTATGGTCATTTCTTTGTGAGGAATATGTGGCCGGTTAAATGCCGAGACAAGTCGGTCTTCGCTTCTGTACTGCCAGGCAATCTCCGGGGTGATGCCTGCTTTTTGGAATCGCGAGGGGTACTTGCCTGTCATGATACAAGCCCTGGTTGGTATACACACCGGACAGGCTGAGTAGGCCTGTGTGAATCGCATACCCGCGGCTCGGAGTCTCGCGATGTTTGGGGTTTGGTAATAGGTGCTGTCGTATTTCCAGCTATTATCAGAAGGGTTGGCTATGTAGCCTTCGAAAGCGTCAGTACGGCAATTGATGTCAGTCCAACCTAAGTCGTCGGCTAAGATGAACACGATGTTAGGGGAAGAGTTGGCAGCTAACGCAGAGTTGCCAGCAAGAATTGATGAACCTGCGAGGAGCCCCAGTGCGCCGTGACGGAGTTTTGGCAATAGGGTGTTAATATGATTTGATATTTCAGTTTGAGTTTTATTTAACATTAGTTCCGGGACCTTTGTTAGAGAACACAATCCGAGAAAACAGCAAGTATAGCTAAGTTGAATGGTTTGTAAATAGAAAAAGATTGGAGTGTGGCATTTTGGGGGGATTCGGGTAGAATTTGGTGGCGTATCCGGCTTGGCGATGCCGTCGAGTTGGTTGGGTGGCAAGCGAAACCTTGATTGGCGGTTGAGTGATTATGAAGGCACGGCGCAGAAGTTAGGCGGGCCGTTGGGGGCTGTGTAGGAGAAAGTTGTCGATTTTATGTGGCTGCACCGGAGGGTTTATCAACTCCTGGAACCGGTGTACCGGTCGCTTAAGAAGATATACAAACGATTTTTCAAAAGACGTTGAAGCATCAATTAGGCTATCGGGAAGATATTAGCGGTATGGACAAGGATTGCTTACGGAGTTGTGGCCGAGCGTGCCTTGCCAGATCTCATTTGCTATTATGCGTTCGATGACATTAACGGCATTATCAGAGTTAATGTCACAGTCTCTGAGAGTGAAAGGTTCCGCCGCCCCGGTCTGCCAGAAGGTGTTCATAATGATATGGTCGATAACGTTTACCTTCGTATCATTATTGACGTCGCCAAGAAGCGCTATGCCGAATTGTGCCTCGGCCTGGGCCGAATTGCCGAAATCGGCGCCAGTAACGGTTACTCTGACAGTAAATGCCTGACCTGAGTCCGACAAGCTGCGCGGCTGGTCACAATCCGGTGCTGCGAAGGTACAGAACGTGTCAGCAGCTCCGCCGCCGGCTGTTATTGTGGGCGCAATTGTTACATCATCCGGCAAAATGAATTCCCAATCGTATGTATAGCTCGTGTTGGCCAAGGTGTCATACGTAGTAGAAACGGTTGCCGTCAAATTGGAAGCTGTCCGGCCCGGCAGATTCTGATACATCCAGAGGTTATCCATTTGCAAATCAACATCCAGGCGGGTGTCGGCGAGTGTTGTTATGGTTATATACTGGGTTTCGTTTTTATCTGTGAAAAATTCGGTTGTCAGTTCTAAAGTGATTTTATCGAAATCGTAATCAGTATTACCATTTGGGTCGAAGCCGAAGCCGAAAGATGTACCGCCTCCTGTGTAATCAATAAGGTCCAAAATCAACGAAGAGTCTATGACCATAGGACGGTCAACAGGTCCGAAAACCAGCGGAAATCCGAAACGCTCCCAAAGCTTTGAATATTCAACTGCTAATTCGCTGAAGGTGTAAGCTACATCCTGGCCGCCCTGTCTCTGCTCGTGGTGGACTCGCACCATTTGCACTCCTCGCTCCTCGAACGGACTGTTGCTGCCGTCGCCCGTACCTGCAACAAAGCCCACTCGCGGCTCATCCAGAAGATATATGTACAAGGAATCATTTGCATTGTTGCTGGAGCTGCTTAGATTGTGAATGGTTATAACTGCCTCAGTTATGACACTGCCGGCGGGGATAGCTACTGTGTCTGTGTCGATTCCCCATGTGTAGTACCGGCTTGAGCGAATCGTTCCAGCAAAGACCGACATACCGAGTAGGAGGGCTACTGTTATTAGTTTGACCTTTACGTTTGTCAGGGTGCTCATTTCCTCCTCATCTGAAAATATCCTGCTGATTATTACTATACCAGTAGTTTAGGAAAAGGCAAGAAAATAATGATGTATTTGGAGATTTTGCCCACGTGAAGGGCTTTTAGTGAGTGAGGTCGCGGTAAATTTTGGCTAATTTTTGATTCAGGGCTTTGATGTCGTAGTTATCTTCTACGTGTTGGCGTCCGGTTTTTCCGAGTTGCGGCCAGGTTTGAGGGTTGGAGATGAGGTATTCCAGTCTTTCGGCCAGGGCATCGGCATCGCGCTGCGGTACAAGGGAGCCGCTGGTATTATTATTTTCAGGAATATCGCTCAAGGAATATATTTGCCTTTTCCATAACGATGTTTGGGGTCAGTTCGGTCATGCAGATCGGTTTCTGGCAGGTTTCGATGAGACTGCAATATTGACAGGGCCTACATGGCAGGTCAATACTCAAAGAGATAGCTTTGTAGCGAGGGGCATTTTTTAATTCGCAGGTAGGACCAAGCAGTACAATGGAAGGTGTCTGTACGGCATCGGCAATGTGCATCGGACCGCAGTCGTTGCCAATGGCTAAGCTGGCGTGTTTCAGGACCCAAGCTGTCTGCCGCAGAGTAAGATGGTTGCGCAAGTCGATGACTCGCCGGTCAGATGTCAAATCACCAGGAAAATCATCGTCTTGTGTGCCCATAATGCAAATCTGAACCTGTGGATATTCTTCCAGAAGAAGATGGATCAATTCGTTGTAATAAGGCCAGCGTTTGTGTCTCCACATTAATTCTTTTTTGCCGCCAGGGATAAGGCAAATTCGCAAGATGCCGGGAGGGATGTGTTCTTTCGGCAGTTTAAGTGAAACGTAGAGGGGCGGAGGCTCACCTCTGTACCCTAACCGCCTGATCATGTCCACGTTGTACTCCACTTCAGATTTTAGAAGCCATACTCTGAGCCAAACTCTTGGGCAGTGAACCCGACCTAATTCGAATGAGGTTTGCCATTCTGAGATATTTTGCCATCTCCCGTAGGGAAAAAACGTGTGATCATATGATTTTCCCTTCAAATCCTCTGTAGAGGCGATGATGCGGTCGGGCACGGACCAATCGTCAAATAAATCTCCGGGGGGGGTTAAAAGAGTTATAATGGCTGTGGGCCATAACACTCTGATTGCCTGTACGAGAGGCGTGGCTTCCACGGCATTACCTATGCCTATGTTATTCATAGCGACTAACACCCTTGGCCCGCTTAGTGGTACGCGCTGGAGCTTTTTGAGCCGACTCAATTTAATGTCGTGGATAAGATGTTTGCCGCGGATACCTATCTTTCTAAGAGCCTGGGCGAAGGTCATAGTCGAATTCTCGCACAACACTGTTTTTGTTCCATCTCACTTTACTCCTTCAGAGACTATTGTCTCAGCAGAACAGGCGAAGTCAACCCGGAATTGCCGGGCGGCCCAAAATGGCATTGGATAATATCAAACTTTTTGGCCAAAAAGGTGAAGACAAAGTAAAGCAGGTTATATGAGAAACCTTCCGGGCGGGCCAATAGTATCCTGATGGCTTTTGTCAATCTGACGGGCGCTTTTATAAGATTTGAAAGAATCAGGAGCAATGTTTTGAGCCTGCGGATGGTTTTGTTGGCGGGGATAGGGGAGATGTAGGAGGTTCTATCGACAAGATGATACTTGAGCAGGTCGGCATATACCTGGGATTCAGCGGGATTGCGATTGGCGAATATATGGACATCATGGCCCAAATTCAGGAGGCCTGTGATTTGGCTTACGATGAAGCTTTCCGATAGTTTTGGAAACTCGTAAACGATGAATGCAATTTTCATTGTTCTTTTCGACAACAGTAAAGCATAATGCTGGTTGAATTTTTTGAGGTAAACAGCAGGGAGGCCAAGACGGCTAAATAGGCGATGCAGTTTACTATTCGGCTTACCATGACTATCATTTGTCCAAAAGGCTCTTTGTTCTTTTGATGAATGAACACTTTAACTCCCCGCCGAGTGATTTTTCTTTCGAGCCAACTGCCGATAGGTTGTTCATCGATTATTCCAAACCCGACATCAGCAAGGTCCACTTTGAAGGATGCGGGCTCAAATCTGGTCAGGTGGCCGACAAATCTATCGTCCGAGCCCCAGTATTTTTTATGTACGGGGACCGTTAAAATCAAGGTTCCGCCGGTTTTGAGAATCCTGTGGAGTTCGTTCAAGGCGGTTTTGTAGTCCTGGACGTGCTCGAGGACCTCGGAGCAGAAGACGACGTCAGCGAAATCGGCTTCCAGGGGGAGGTTGGTTATGTCACCATGTTTTGTGTTGTAGCCTTTTTTCTCGAGATGCTTGAGTGCCTGGGAGGCACAATCGAGGAACAACGTTTGTTTTGGTTTTGGGGTAACGGGACTTATACCACAACCTACGTCAACGAGGACGAGGTCGGTATTATGTTTTGTGTATTTGCGAAAAGATTTCTTAATCGCTCTTTTTCTGTTCCAGTAATTGAAAGAAGAATTTTTAAAGGCGATGTAGTGCTTATCTAAATAGAAGAGGTCAAAACCCTGCGGGTCTGTCATTTGCTAAATCGCTTTCAAGAAATATTCATCGTTATCGAATCTTTATACCTGTAGTTTTTTGCCATTTGGGTCGAAAAGGGAAGAACGAAGGATGCCGGTCCTGTGGAGGAGGCATTTTAGGGCGGTGAGCAGAACGCCGAGGCCGTACAGGAGGCTTCTTCTGAAATTTATCGAGGAGGCCTCGGGGTCGTAGTTGCAGGGCGAACTGATTTCACCAAGGCGGAGGTTGAAGAACACGGCCTGGGCGAGCATTTGATTGTCAAAGACAAAATCATCGGAGTTTTCCATGAGTGGGAGCTTTAAGAGCGCCTCGCGGGTGAAGGCCCTGTATCCTGTATGGTATTCGGAGAGCTTTGCGCCAATTATTATGTTTTCAGAGAATGTGAGTATTCTGTTGGAGATATATTTGTAAAGTGGCATATTGTTCTTGAGTGCCCTTCCGCCCAGGATTCGCGAGCCTAAGACGACGTCGAACAAATCACTTGCCAATAGTCCTGCCATAGCGGTGATTAACCTGGGTGGATACTGGTAGTCGGGATGTATCATGACAACGATATCTGCGCCGGCTTTTAAGGCTGCCTCATAACAAGTTTTTTGATTGGCTCCGTAGCCGAGGTTTTCGGTGTGCACGAGGGTCTTAATTCCCAGGGATTTTGATATTTCAGCGGTTTTATCGCTGCTGGCATCGTCGGTGAGGATGACCTCGTCGACAATGTCGTGCGGTATTTCGTTGTAGGTTTTTCTCAGGGTCATTTCGGCGTTGTAAGCCGGCATTATAACAACAATTTTTTTCTCATGTAACATTTCAATACTCAAACAACTGAACAGTGTGCAACCGCCTCGAGGCCGATTTTCGCTGCCTGACGTCCATTAGTGTCAACATTCATTTACGGCCGGTTGGTTAATGTAGCGATTTGGCAGCCAATACTACTGTTTCGGCTTAGTCAGGTCAAATATCAAGTATTTTTCTTCGCGAATGAGGACTTTGAATTTTCCGTAGAGAAATTCCCGCAGGCTTTTTTGTCTCTCGAAATCTTTGAGCGTGGCGACGACGAAGTATTGGGGGGAGAATCGGGAGAAATGCCGCTCGAACAGTTCTTCGGCGGTACGTCCCCGATATTCCTTCCATTTAGCACCTGTACCAATTCCCGCGTGTTTCTCGTCGTGGGCCCAGCGTCGGTACGGGGGCCACCCGTGGCCGGCATATTCACCGTAATACCAGAGCGGAACAGTTAGCCCTAAAGTTATAGTTTTTTCGCTGTGGTTTACGGCGTCGCCGATTTTCTGTGCTCTTTCAATAAATTTCGGATAATCGACGCTATACTGCGCCAGGTGTTTAGGCCTCATTCCAAAACATTTGTAGGCGAATGCCATGGAGGGTTTCAGCAATCTGTTCTCAGTTCTGAAAGCACTTGTCTTAATACCGGCGAGCAAGCCAAGAATCGCTATCAGCAACAGCAAGGCGACTGCAAGTGCGGACCGGTGGTGACGAGAGTTTTTGAGCCGGAGCTGGTCGAGGAAAAAAGCAATCACAGGTGAGGCGGCTAATACAACAATGGGGATAATCTGGACCTGATAATAGTCGTGCGTAGCTGTGGTGTAAGTGAAAATTAAGGCGTAAGCCAGATATCCGACGGCGAGTCCTATTAAAATGCTTTTGACTGTTTTGTCGCGAACAAGAAGAATTCCAAACCCCGCTGCAATAATCGGGATAAAGCCGACAACGGAGCCAAGCTGGTTGAGCCAGCCGGTCCAAAAGAACGAATCCAACAGAATCTGAGGCGCCAAGACCGATTCGGCGACCATTCTGACTTCCTCGGTGAATATGGCGAGATAAGAATAGTACATGAACGCCGGGCCTATGCCGAGTATAACGAAGGCTAGGTGCCGACGTGAAAAAATTGTCCTGCGAAGGCTGTTTTTGCAGACACCTGCGGCAATAAAGGCAGCCCAAATTGGAAATATGATGCTGACTTTTGCCAATATGGCCAATCCTGAAACAAGGGCCATGATAAACAAACGCTTTGTTGACGGCTTCTCATAGTAATTAAATATTGTATAAATACCGGCGAGAAACATCATGGTCATGAGTGATTCGGGCTGGAAGCTTCTGCTCATCACTATTCCAAAGGGACAAAGGAGATAGAAAGCTGTGGCGATAGCTGCCGGAACAGCAGTGGTGTACTTTTGAGCAATCAGAAAGACGAAGACGCCGCCGATTAGCCAAAATGCCGAACAAACGAGGGACGGGGCCCAATGATTTTGGCCACCGACGATGCGCCAAATCTGTGCGACGAGATATTCGGTAACAGGTGGCTCCTTGTCATCGAGAGCCTCCTTATTTATGGCGGCGATTCTTTTTGACCATTGGGGAACTGAGTCCGCACTTTGGAAATAGAATCCTTTTGCTATGCAGAAGGAGTAGTATTGGCGGGTGGGATTGAAATACAGTTTAGCGGCATCGATATTGTAAAGTCTGACGGCGGCGGCAGCAAAAAATGAAACCACCAGGATAACACCGGCAATGAGAGACCGGCGATGTAAGGATTGCCCTGTTGAGCTGCCGTGGGTTTGGGATGCGTCATTCACAATAACCAGTCCTCAATAGCCGACCTACATGACATAGCCCAATGATTTCAGTTTTTCCAGTTCATCTTCAGTTAGCTTGGGGGACTTGACTGTGCCAAGCTTAAGCAAATCCTGCCGGCGAAGTTGCTTTAACCTGATTTTCAGCCCCTGTCTGAGCTGACTGTAAGCGGGTTCGTTGACCAGGTCATGTTCTT
>SDBT01004088.1_pt1 | contig 24882 bp, 40 predicted proteins | sample 2277101 | NCBI WGS metagenome assembly SDBT01 (sample SAMN10404973, study PRJNA504765) | marine sediment metagenome | isolation source: marine sediment core GS10_PC15, 103 cmbsf | place: Arctic Ocean: Southern Knipovich Ridge | collected 2010 | reverse complement strand
CATAAATATTCTTATCATTAAGTTGTCCACCTGGAAGGCTTTGGTTGTTCGGAGTTGTGTTTAAAATTCTTAAAGCCATCAGATAATCTGTTCCTGGCCGGGTTAAAAGAGTATCAACTTTCATCTTCATTGGGCGATCAAGTTCATTCCTGTTGTTAGTTGCCGTATGAAGAACATAAATTTGCTGAAAAGATATTGGACTCAAAGTTAACCCTGCAACTGAATTGTAGTAAGTTCCTCCACCCTTATGAGTGTATTCATTCCCAGATAGAGCAAATAGAGGTGTACTGTCAAACAATAAATCACCACTTGGATCAGAATTGTTCAACCAAGAACCATTAAAGATCCAATCACCCGAGAGAGTTCCACCTTCATTAAATGGACGAGCAGCAAATTCTTCTTTGGTATGCTCTGAAGACTCGGCCCATGTAGCGGCCAAACTCTTCAAGAAATTACCCAACTTCATCGTGTCTTGAACGGCTTCAAAAGTTAAACCTAAACCACCGGAGAAAGTCCAATATTTAACATAGTAAGTCCATCCCTGAGACGGTGACTTAAAGTTAATATCTTGACCTTCAGTAGTATGCCTCTCAAGATCCCCTAAACCCAACATTTGCGTATTCTTGTCCCCTGCGCCTTTAACACCTGAAACTATACTATAAACCTGATCTCTCATGCGATCAGTTTTATCAATCACCTCAAAAGCAGCCTTATACATATCCTTTTGATAAATGGCTGGATTGTCCAATCTTACCCCTTGTCCCATAATATTTCTCCTTGTTTAAATTTCCTTTACTTATTTTACTTATTCAACTTCAGCTGTGTAACGTTTAGCTGCGATTAATTGAACGTCTACATAACCATCACCAAGAGTCAACCCGGTAACAGCCCCATCAGTCCAAGCAGCACTGGCAGCCTTGCCACCTACTATACGAATATTATCTTTGCTAGATGCTGAAACATTTGCGTATTGTACCCCATTAAGCAAAACAATATCACAAGTTTCCTCAAGTAGAGCAGATGAATAATTTCTATCATAGGTGCTTGCATCATAAGCAAGAGGCAATCTAAACACGGCTGTTAAGTCAGTGATAACTTTCATTTCTGTAGCCCCTTCGGTAGCAGAAGTAGTCAATCCTCCACCGCCTGCGCCGTCATCCGGGCTTCCTTCGTTTACAAATCCAGAAAGATAAGTGTCGTTCTCGTCTGACAACTCCAGTCTTCCTGAAGCATCATTGGTTACGAATCTTCCACTTTTAGAGAAAAAAGTTTCGCTTGCTCCCATAGGTGCAGGATGACCATTCTCTCCACCCCTAATATGTCCGTATTTAATTTCCATAGTTTACTCCTTTTTCTTTTTGTTTTTCGGTCTACTACCCTGTACTTCTAAATAACTTGCAACTGCTTCGGCCTCATCAAGCGCACCCGGAAACATCAGCCAAGCTTCGTCAATCTGCTTAGGTGTTGCCGTTTGCTTTGGTTTATTCTGAGGCGGTATATTACCCTTATCAATAGGGCCAGTTACAATTTTCCCCTTTGCTTGTCCCCGGGTAAATCCCTTCAGTTCGGCTTCCTTCAAAAGTCCAGCTATTTTTTCAGGGGTGAGATTCTTCCCACGTACCCAATTCATAGAGTGTTCCATATCGAAATTCTCATTGAGAATCGCGCTATCAGGAATTGATTTCAGAAGTTCTTTTAGATCTTCGCTATATTGCTTTTCACCTTCAGGTAAACTAGCAAGTAGCTTGTCTCGTTTTTCGGTGGCTAAGGTTTTAAGTTCTCCCTTTTCCTTCTCGAAAAACGCATCTGATTTAACGTGAATCTCCTTGGAGATAAGCTTTAACACTTGCTCATCTTCCATGCCCTCGGTTGTGTCTTCATTGGCGGCCCTGTAGGCTTCGATCACCATTTCAGCCGTTTGATGTTTACCGGCAGAAGTAACCAAGCCATTTTCGGAGATTACGTTTTCCCACTCTTTAGCTGACTGAGGTCTTCTGGGTTGACTAGCTTCATCCTTAATCGCCAGAATTTCCTCATCCTTTTTTGAAACAAGCCTTTGAAGTCCAAGATTTGCCTCGGCTATCTTCTCAGGGTTATTCTCATATTTTTTTGATATACTGGTTACGCTCTCAAGGGTACTCCTTGCCTCCTCAACAGGAATATCCTTCTCTTTAGCAAAATCAGCAACCTTAACATCAAACGTATCTTTTTCTTCACTCTCTATCTGAAGAAGAACTGTCTTTTTGGCCTCTTTGTCCTTGTCGTTTAAGTCCTCTTCTTTGGCGTCTAATAGTCTTGTCCTCTCAGTTGCCTGGGCCTCGACAAGAACAGTCTTCTTTGCTTTCTGGTCTTCATTTAAATCCTCGTCCTTTGCACCAAGTATTTCTTCATCAGTCTTTTCTCTTTTGCTTTCCCGGTCAGCAACGATAACAGCCTTTTGAGCTTTCTCATCATCACTCAAGGTATCGTCTTCTTTGGCTATCAACTCATCCTCAGCCTTAACCTTATCCTCTTCCTCTTTGTTGCCTACTTCCTCTTTGGCTAAACGCCCAGTCTTCTCTTCAGGAGTCTCATTCTCAATATTCTCCTGCTCCATTTCCTTACGCGCAATCTCGGCCGCATTGTCTTCTGTTACTTCAATTTCTTTACCTTCTGCATCTACTACCATAAATCTCCTTTGTTTTGAGGGTCGTTTCCGAGTACCTCGACCTGAGCCTTTCGGGTGTCAGGGTCAATAAAATAAAAAAACCCAGACTAGGGCTTAGTAGGAGGTTAATCCGTCTTTCCCTTATGTCCGGGTTCTCTTGGAACTCTCGTTTAATGTGCCTCTAGGGCATCTTTATGTTAAAGAACTAAACTTGTGCTATTATTTTTGTCTCTTTAACTCGTGTATTCATTGTGCCACATTTAGGGCATTTAATGTGAACTACTAAATCTTCTTGTCTATATGTTGTTGGCTTTATCTCTGCATCCTCGGTAACATGATCTGCCAACTCCATCATTTCACTTAGTCTTATAGATTCTTCTATCTTTGCTAACAACTTATGACAACTCTTACACTCAAATCTTTTCACTTGACACCTCTTATCATAAGAGTATAATTACTAGTATGCGAGGTAAATATATTAGAACTAAAGAATTTAGAGAACGAATTAGCAATGCCCATATGGGAAAACCTTCTGGTATGCTTGGTAAGAAAATGTCTGAAGAAGCAAAACAAAAAATAAGCAAAGCTCATACAGGAATGCATACACTTTCTAAAAATCAAAACTGGGTTGGGGGAAGGATTAAACTCAAAAATGGATATATACTTGTTAAATCCCCTACTCATCCTTTTCGTGATAGAAATAGTTATGTTCTTGAACACCGTCTTGTAATGGAAAAACATCTTGGGAGATACCTTTTGCCTAAAGAAGTAGTCCATCATATTAACCATATTCGTGATGACAATAGAATCGAGAACCTTATGATTTTTGGAAATGAGTCTAAACACAAAAAATTTCATTATCCAAAAGGAACAAGATTTGGCTCTTAGTTTACATCTAAACTTTTTCAACTATGCACCCTATCCTTGCTATTCGGTCTGAATCTCTTTCTAAGCATTTCTTTGAATTGACCAGGATTAATATTAATTACATTATCTTTAACACTCTTGGCAACTGCTAAAGAGTCAGTCAATATTCTTACAATCTGTTCCTTCACCTTGAATACACTCTCTATGAATAGTGTGCCATCTTTATCAACCCAGATACGGAGCATTAACTTTTTGTCAGGCAATTTTAGGCCTGGTGTTAAATCTTTTTCTTCTCTCATCTAAAACCCCCGTTCTTCTTCAATCATTCTGTTTAAAAACTCCATATCAACCACCAATTATTGGCGTACAGCTAGACCGCACCTTATCAATACATTCAATTACCATATCCATACCTTCTTTCTCAATCGATTTGACTTGTTCTACCGTTGCGTTTAATGATACATTCTTTCTTAACCAAAAAGCTATACCCGCATGAGTGTACCCATTAACCATCAAGGACAATACAGACTGTGCTCTTACAATCCTATTGGTGTTCTTGAACGGTAGATTTTTCTTGGTCATTAAAGATATACCGTACAATAACATTTTCTTTCTATCTTCCGGCATTGCTGTAGTTATCGGGAACTCTTCCATGCTGGCCTTGCGGTCTAGCTTACCTTTTAAATCTTTGACGTAGTTGCCAGCCTCATCCAAGCTTTTGAACTGGTGGTTCTGATCGTTGATTATTCCAAATTTATCTTCGTTTCTATTCTCCTGCTTACTCATCTTGCATCACCTTCAACCTTCTTAAGTAAAGCACCAATAACCTCAGCCCGGGTAAATATTGAATCATACAAATATACCCTCTCGTTTGGATCCTTGATCCTGCGCTTAATATCGATACCCACTTCCATCAATGCTTTTTCGGCCACCAACAACTCATTCTTATACTTCGCGAATGAATCACTGGATAGACATATTCTTATTGTCTCTTCAGCGCCCTCGGTTACCTCTTTGATTCGCAGCTTCTGGTCGGCTATCTCTCTCTTTTCTTCTTTGGTAAAATCTAAGAAACTAAATAAACTCACTTAACCTCCTTTTTCAAACTCTTCTGACTTTACAATGACCCATTCATAATTTTTATCTGACAAAAAACACATACACTCACCCTCACCAACACTTGACCAAACCAACCATCCTCCCGGTACTTTACGCCTGAAAGTGTTATTATCTACTTGATCCCATCTTGCCGGATAAACCTTTTTTAATCTCTTATCCATTAGTTTTGTTTTGCTTCCTCTTTCTGAATTTCCTGTACCTGATCAATCGGCCTAGTAGCCATACTCTGTAACTTATTTATTAATTCAATCAGAGCCTGCGGATCCATCTGTGGTGGTTGTCCTGTTATCTGAGCTTGCTCTACCATCTGCTGGATAAACTGTTGAACTGCCTGGACTGCAATCTGAGCCATTTGTTGATTGAAGTCTTCTAATGAAGGCAACAACTTCTCTTTGTTATTCCTCCATTTTGGATCCATTGAGCTAATGAGGATATTTAAACGCTCCCAATTAGCCTGTGGGTTGTTCATAATTAATGACTCATTTGTTAAGAATTGATTGTTTAAAAGGTCTTGCCTCTTGGCGTCCATCTTATTGAAATCATAAGCCATAGCCTGAGATTGAATCATTGTCTTGGCCATTAAAGCGTTCTTGGTTATCTTCTTAGGCTCGGCCCCGGTGACCTGTTTTTGTCTTCTCTCAAGATATTCCTGTTCATCATCATTCATTTCATAGTAAATCCTAAGGATCAACATTACATCAACATCAAAACCCCTAGAAAATATATCTACATAACCCTTAACACCTCTCCCTGATTCCTGAAGCAACATAGCTGTCTTTCTTGCTGGTGCTTTTGGATCAAGAGGAGTTTCTTTACCTGATCTTAAATCGCTTACTCTGGATATTTGATCACCTATTCTTGAAAGCGTACCGTCTAAAGCCAGCAAACCCCCAACATCTGGCGGAGTCATATATTTATTAAGGAAATCAAACTCTCCCTTCTTGCCATAAAGAGGCATACCATTAATCCATGTATTGTTAAGTATTTGATTAGCCATATCTGACCCTACAGGAACAATCGGAACCATAGTGGTAGCCATCTGAGCAGATTCAAGCGTATGATTTAATATAGCATTTTTGGCTAAATGGGTATCTGTAAGAGTTTCTGCAACCCCCTCTTGATAGAACCCAACACCTGTTATCTTGACATAATGAGGTACATAATAACATTCAATAACCGTAAACGGAAAATAGATACCACCAAGATAAACCATCTTATCCTCATACACCCACATTACGGTCTTGGTTACCTCTCCATTTATGGTGAATCTGAATACACACTCTAAAACATTATAATTTTCGGTAGCGTACCCTTCTCGCGGTTTCTCTTCTAATTTACCATCACTAGCAGTATCATGTATAACCTTGTTTATGTTGACAAAGCTATTTTCCTTCTCAAGCTCTTTAAGTTTAAAATATGAATAATTATGCCTCTCTACTGTTAATTGAGCCTCACAAAGCCCCTCATAACCATTGGTAGATCTGCGAGTATAGAAGTTCTTGTTGTCAACAAACCGGGGAAAAGGATCATTATAGACTATCTCATCATATTGGACGTCAAACTTAACAACCTCTTCTCGGTCTAAACCCTTTAGAATCCACTCATACTTTTTAGGATCAGCAGCAACGTCCTCACCATATTGAAGCATGAAGTCCTCGATGCCTTGGTTCTTAAAGATGGGTTGACCTGATTGGTCTCGGCTAACCAATTCTTTCTTACCGGTATATTTCTCGGTTCTAATCCTTGGCTCTTTTCTGACCTTATGAATCCACTTGATTATACCAACCCTCTTATAAACAGCTGAGTCGGCTGCTAATGTCAATGGATCCTCTAAAGGTATTTTTTCATCTATGGCATAATCTATAAATTCTTGTTGTTGCCCGGCTATAACATAACCATCACCCTTGGCAAATCCCGGTCTTGGAGTAATTGAAACGATTGGCTCAACACCCAATATAGCTTCAACGGCTGTACCTATAATATCACTACATTTAATCTGACTTAACCCGGTATCAAGATTATAGGCTCTACCGGCAGTCTTGGGCATATTACCTTTCTTCTGGCGATCCATCATATCAAGGAAGGTGTCAAAATCCATGCCATCAATATCCTTGCGCTCAGTCTTCATAACATCGAACTCAGCTTTAATCTCTTTAATGGCTTGATTTTGTTGCTCTTCGGATAGATTGAGAGGCTTACCCTTCTGTAAAAGGCTTTGTATTTTCTGAGGTTCTTCGTCCTTCTCTGTGTTCCTCTCTATTATCACATTCTCTTTAGGCATAATTATTCTCTCCTTGGCTAAAATACATAATTTTAGTGCTCTTTCTGCTATTACATGAGAGACACAAAGGCTGAATATTGTTAATATCGTTTCTCCCACCCCTGATTAAAGGTACAATATGATCCTCAGAAAGTTTTATAGTTGGCTCTTTTAGCCCACAGCAAGGACACATATAATTATATTTTGCTTTTAAATCATCCCACTCTATTATGGTGTGTGAGCCAACTGCTCCCCGTTTTCTTCTAATATAATTACTCTTTGCTAAATTTCTATACTTTTGAGTCCTTGATAGCCCATGTTTATAGGCTGGATTCATAGAACCAACCTGTCTTTTACATATTTCGCTTCTTTCTTCCCTCCATTTGTTGGTGTGCCTAAAGAAACCTGTTTTGCCCTTGTTCCATGGTTTATGACCTGTCAGGGCCTTGCTTATGCTCTCTTTATGCTCGTCAGACATACTTTGTCCTTTATTCCACGGCTCATAACCACCCTTAAAAGCATGAGCCGGAACTACACCAGTCTTAACGCCTTTCTTAAACCATCCTGTATTTGCTTTAGCTTTAGTTCTATCGTATATTCCTGTTGGCATAGTATCTCCTAAAATTTAGTCCCCACGGCCCCGGTACTCTGAAACCTTCGTTTAGCCGTTAAATCTCTTGCTCTATTATCTTTTATTGGTTTATATGGGTGTTCATGCCTTACCTGTTGAGCTATCGCGAAGCAAATGACTAGCCCGTCTTGTTTCCCTGGGGCTGCTTCAGCCTTATTGTTCTTAGGATTAATGATAAACGTCTGTATTTGATTGATTATTTCAGCATCTAAGACCTCACAAGAGTTCTCAAGGATAGTCTCAGCGGCCCGGGATAGCATTTCTGGGCGTGTCTTTAGGTTAGTAGCAAAGCCTAGCTTGTCGGTTGTGATCATAACCCCATTGATTTCTTTCTTCTGCCGGTATATATTCCCGTATTCACTGGCTGTATGGCTTACAACGTGACTTCCATAACCATGAGTTTCTGGTGCAATCATGGCATTATTATATAAATGACCTAATTTAATACCCATATCGGCTAGTTCTTCAGGTGGATAGTTACCATTGACTACGGCAGCAGTACGATTAAGCCTCTTGTTTAATACCAATATGCTTGATTCGTCTTGCCCAATCGCCTCGCTTGCGTCTGAAGCTACTATGTATTGCTCCCTAGATACAGGCATATCATAAATCCTGATTCGTCCTTGGGGTAAATCCCTGAAGATATACTTTAGCTCTTCCTTGAATATATCCCCTATTTTCTTAGGTTTCTGCTTCTGGGCTATTTGTTTCATAATAGCCTTAGTATTAAAGAAATTAGCTCCTGATACCTGAAAAGCGTCTTGCCAACAAGCCGGGTATTCCCGGTTAAATGTATCTAAATCACCTTGGCATTTGTTGACTATCGCGTATCTCCTCCAATTGATTTGTTCATCAGATAAACTATACTTAGCTTGGATTTCTTTTTCTTCCTTGAGGAAGGTGTATTCGCTTATTTCGGTGGTGAAATTTATACCTTCTATTGGATAATACCCTTCTGATTGTAAAGGTTTACTGTATTCAGCCATAGCGAACCAAGGGATAAATACTGGTACCCACGAGGTTTTACCCTGAACTGCTCTAATCCATTCATCATAGAAGGCTTCCATACCATTAGCCGTAGTTTCCCCAATAATCATTGTACCTGGTAGATCCGGTACGGTCTGGTTTAAATCGCCTAATATTGTCTTTAAGTCACGGAAATAGGCACATTCAGATAAATGTACTAATTGGAAGGTGTGAGATTTAGCTGCTTCAAGGTTCTCTGCTGTAGCTATGATGATTTGGCTATGAATGTCAGCAAATTCAAGCTTTTTTTCGTTTGATTTCTTTAATGTAGGCGCTAGGAATGGGTGATTCTTCTCTAGTTGCTCTTGATAGAGCTTAGACATTTCAAATAGATTATTGGCGTGATCCTTTTCATCAGCCATTATCAAGGCATTTATATTTTCTGATTGACTGGTTTTGGAATAAATTACCGCCTCTGTATATGTGCTCATCCCTTCCTGGCGGGCTTTAAGTAGCCAGATGCGTATTGGTTTCTTTTGTTCTATTAAGTTTAGTATTATTTTGTGTAAGCTTTGTTGGGCATTGTTCAGTGTTAGGGGTATAAGTTGAGCGTCTTTGGTTTTGATATGCAAGAACTGTTGTTCTACTAATTTTAAAGGTCTTTTGGCTATCCCGGACTGCATGGCTATTATCTGCCCTTCAGTCGTTTGCAAAAATTCCTTCGATACGGTTTGCGTATTCAAGTTTTTGCTCCTTAGTGAAATGGTAATGAGTCGAGTTGTCTACTAACGGCTTATCGCCTTCTACTTCTTTCCTAACTTGCTCTATCAAATCAGCAGGATCTTTCTTGCTTTGTGCTGTTTCGGGTATGCACCTTTGTAAGTAGTGTATTCGCTTGGACTTAGGCCACGCCACTCTTGTATTTAGGAAAGGGGAACAATCATAAAGTATTTGGTTTATACGTCTTACGGTTATTGAGAGATTTCTTTTGACCCTTATTTCTTCGGGTGTATGACCGGCTATGAACTCGAGACATATCTTATAATCTCTCATTCTATTCAGCCCTTTGATTTCTTCTGGTAAACTTCTCATATATAAAAACTATCGGCTTTGAGCTAAGAGATTTTGACAGCTTTGAACCCCTTTTCATTAAACAACGCCATTTATTTCGACTCTCCACCGATTTAATAAAGACAAGCAAAAGGGAAGATGCTAGGCAACTCCCCTAAGCTTTGGTATTATGTCGATGGTAATTGGCTTACAATTCATAGTTAGATTGTATCTGCCCTATCAACAGTAGGCATCTGCTGTCCTATAAACCAGGTTTCCAAGCCACACCGACTAATTATCAAATAAACAGACCAAAGCAAATGCCTTAGTCATATAAAATATAACATAGTTATAATAAACAATACTAGATGTTTTGAAACATCACTAAATTATTGTAGGTTAAAAATGGCGGACTGTTCTTTGTTTGCAAGGTTTTTTTACCTTTTGGGCAGATTTAACTTTTTTTCTATTTTAACTATAAATTCTTTAGTTTTAATTATAATAACGTTGCACTTGGGGAATTGTTTATCCATTAGTTTCTTTTCCATCTTCGCGCCCTCTGGTGTTATCCTTCTTCTTTCTTCCATGACCTTTGTTGACCGGCCTATAGCTTTTATGTACCAGACTTTTGTTATTGGCATTGGCTCACCTCCCCACTTGTTGAACACAATGCCAGAATCCCACACCTTCACTCCGGCAAGCGCCCCATTGGAATACCACCCATAATAGTGATGAAATTACAAATATTGCTACGACTATTAGATATAATAGATCTCTCAAGTTATTGCTACTTTGCACTATCTTACCTCCCCAATAACTCGGCCTCCAATACCGTTGTGACTGTGTTGAGATATTGTTTGCAGTTTTTCTACTTCTTGTTTCAGTTTATCTAGCTTTGTAAATGCCCCTTCTGGGTGACCACCCCAAAGTAAAAATATATTGATTACCAAAGCGATAAATGCCCCCATACAGGCCCCTGTTATAAACCCTTCAAAAGTTTTTTCTTTCATCTTTCTCCTTCTAAACTTTCTATTCTATCATGGGCTTTTTCTAGTTCTATCCATACTTCCTCTATGTCGTTTACTTCTTTGGCTATATTTTTTTGAATTTTATAGACAATGGCTATGAGAATGATTGATAATATTACTATGATCACAACTCCAAGTGTAAACTCTATGCAGTAGTACTGGATAATATTACTCCACTCAACCACTTTTTCTCTAACGAAAACACAGACACCATCGTAGAACCATATATCATAGTTTTTTACAGCTTTAGCGACCCAGTTCATTTAGTGCCTCCTTATATTATGATGGGGGGTTAAACTTCTGGACAACATTTTTCAAATTCCTCAACTATCTTTATGGCTTCTTTAACTTTGTCTATGTCAGCTTGCTCTTCTAAAATATCTTCTGGTTTTAAGTATCCACCGCTACTTAAAGCATACCAAAATCCCTCATTGTCGATGATTCCAGCAATGTTGTCTTGTTGTTCTTCTGTCAATTTTTTAATCTTCATCTGTACCCTCCTTATGTATTGAGTTGTGTAGAACTTTAGCTAGTTCTGTTAAGTTAATATATTTACCCTCTTTTAATCCCATTTTCAGTTGTTTTCTGATTTCAACATCTAATATACCTATTATCTTATCCTTCGTACTATTCTGCTTTAGGTGAGATAGTTGGGTTTGGAGTTTGTCCTTTATCTTTATTAAGTCTTTCAGAGCATAATTCTTTGTTAGATTCTCAATAATTTTGCTATCTTTCTTCAACTCCTCAGTCTCGAGAGTTAATTGTTCTATTTGTTTGTCTTTATCATCCATTTCTAAGCCTCCTATAATGTTCTTTCCTAGTCTCAGATATTTTGTCTCTAGTCTCTTTACTCAGGCTTTTGCCTAAATTACCTCTCCTAGAATTTTCTCTATTCTCTATATATTCACAATTACTAAACTCATAATTACCATCATTGTCCATTCTCTCTAACGAAGGTTTTTCTAAGTTATAAGCCTTATCACGAAACCAAAGAGTCTTTAATTCTTCCATACTTATTAGAAATTTTATTCCCCTTCCTCCGTATCTATGAAAACCAATGTCGCTTTTGGTATTACATCTACACTTTGCACTTAGATAACTAGCATACCAAGGATATTTCTTTTTTCTCTGCTTAGTCCACTCAACATAATATTCATTTTTATGCTTTTGGAGACACATCGAACAAAATCTACCTCTGTTGCCTTTAGTCCCAAAAGTCTCCCCGCACCTATAGCATTTTACTTGTCTTACTTTTTTAACATTATTCATACTAGCCTCCAAAATAAAATGACCCAGGGTGTGATGAACGACAAGCCATAAGGCAAGAGTTCCCCCAGGTCATTAGTTTTGTTTGGTTTTTGGATTTTAGCCTATCATTCATCACGATATAATTATCTCATTTCTGAGGCTTTTGTCAACGCTTATGTTCCTCTTTAATTTCCTTGCATTTACCACAGATATTTTTAGTCATACAATAGCACTTAGGGCATAAAGAGAGAGTATTGTCTTCCTTAATCTTTTGGGCTAGGTCAATGAAGAAGGAGAGGGCTTCGTAATATTCTACATTTTCCTCACAGTTGATACCAGTTTCTCTGTGGTAAAATTCTCTGAGTTCTTTGAGTGTCTCAATATGTTTAGTTATATCAGTCATTTGATTACCTCCCAATCTGTTCCTGTCCATTGTTTTGAATATTGTTCCTTCATTACAAAAGCTAACCAGAGTTGTTCCATAGAATCATATGAAGCTTTGTGTAAATTACTCCACCAGTCAGCAAAATAAGCTATTAAATAACTTAGATTCCTAGACAACATTTCCTGCAACTGGTCTTGACGGGGGAGCCAGATATAAGGCGGTTCAACATTAGTTAAATCTCGTTTGTTAAAATTATCCATGTCAAAAGATTCAATTAAATTTATCTTAGGAGGAAATTTGCAAGAGCTACAATCACATAAATAACTATCTCCAGTTTGAGGTTTGTGTGAATATTGTATCTCCTCAGCCTTCTCACACATTAAGATATATTGTTTAGTTATGTCCATTATAGCCTCCTCATCTATTTAATTTTTTAGCAACTTCAACCAAGGCCTCTTCTACTGAATTATGAGATGCTGTGTCATAAAAATCATTACCCAGCTTATAGGAACAACACCATTTAATTGGTTTACCTTTCATATGCAATCGCCAAATACCAATAAGTTCTTTTTCTACTTTCTTAAATAATCTTTTCATTATCTCTCCTATCTTGTGTATGTATTCAAGTTTTTCATATCACAATGTTCAAATTTAGGCAAACACCATAAGTTTTTATATCTACTATTCGACAAAATTTGTAAACCGTTACTATATCTCACCCAATAAGCTCTGTATCTTCCTCTCAACAACGTTATTCCTGCTCTTTCATTGTTTATTTTAATCCTGCCTTGCTGTACAAAAAAGTAGCTGAGCATTACTACTATTAGAATCAACAAAAAATACTTCATTCTTCCTCCTATCTTGTGTATTGGGGTGGGCAGTTGGTTCTGCAATTCAGCCTCTACATTCTTGGTCACTTTGGGCTGTCAAGTGAAACACTTGCGTAACATCGCCAAGCACCCTTCTTAGCCTATTTGGCTACCACGCCACCACCCCATTGTTAAAGAACCTTTATCTATACCTAGCTAAATCTCTTATTGTTTTCCCAAATCTTTTTAAAAAATTAACACCACACCTATCGCAACCTATAACTTTACTAGTATTATTTTTTACAGTATCACAGCAATCTAAACACACATCTTCTAATTGTTCTTCTGTTATTCTTGGTTCCTTCATCTCCCTCCTATTCAGGCTTAGTGTTGGTGGTTAAGTCTTAACATGCTCTGGTATATACCCTTCTTTAACACAAAGGAATCTTCCTGTTATTCTGGCGTATGAAAGAAATTTATTCATTTTCTTAGTAGCTTCTCCGAATGTTCTCCCTTTAAAAATATGAGTTGATTTTTTCCATTTTCCATACCAAAATCCTTGAGAAGATAAACTCTGGCTCCACCACATATTATAATTATAGAATTTAATCATCCTTCCCCCTTTAGTTTATTTCTTATGTCTGCTCCTCGTTGGTTGTTGCCTTGGTTCTCTATTTCACAAAGATTATCTTCTTCTAAATACTTACAACCACACTCCCCATCTTCTTTATGGTTATTGACCTTATCCTCCCCTATAGCTTCATTGAAGAGTGAGAGTATTTGGCCTGTGGCTCGGTCAACACCACAATCTTTTACTGTTACGAATTCATATTTTCTTGGGAAAAATTCTTTTAGCAAAATGTTCTCTATTTTCTTTCTCATCATCCCTCCTTAGTATTAGCCTTTAACCATTCAACAGCATCTTCGACTTTCTCAAATTCCTTTTTAATTATCATTCCCTCTACATATTTTATTTCTATTTTAATCATCTACTCCTCCTTTAGTTCTGATAACTTTTTAATCCTCTCTTTGTAATCGGCTCTCATATCTTGTAATTCTGGTATTGAATATTTATGTAATTTATGTTTTTCTAAATGAAGTTCGTCTACTCTTTCTCTGCCAAAAGTATCTATCATGAATAAAGTGTAGTTGTCTAATTGACCGCTTTTATATTTATTGCAATATACGCATTGCCCGTGCTGGTTATCTTCTAGGAAATCTAACCCATGAACGTAATGTCCTGCATTGGCTTCTTTGTAATGTATTTCCTTATCGCAGGTGATACATCTTAACATCCCCTCTTTGTTGGAATCTCTTAATCTAATGTACTTATTAAAGTCTGTGTTTGTTTTCTTTAGCCACCAGCTATGTTTATGTTTGATAGCAGCCTCCTATTTATTAGCCTCATAAAATGCTTTAGCAAAACCTTGGGGGGTTATTGCTCTGCGTTCTTGTCTTGTATATTTACCGTAAAACTCTGGGTGTATTTCTTTTGTTTTTAATCTATCGAACTTAGGTTTATCACACTTGATGGGTGCTTTCTTGGGTTCATTAAACCAGCCCCATAGATGAGTACGCTTCTTATAATTATCTCCAAAATCATAAGGGTTAAATTCAAAGGATGGTCTACCAAGAAATCTTTTAAGTAATCCGTTGGGGTTTTCTAAAGCCCAAAATTTAAGAGAGGTTGTTTTTGTATAGGGCGATGTTGGATTGTATTGAGATGCCCAAATTACTTTTAAGCAAGATAATACTGTTTTCATACCCATAAATAATTGTCTGGGTGCACCCGTTGTTTTAGCAAAACTAAATTGGTCACAAGGGGGAGCCGCTAAAATACCATATATCCTATCTGCGTCAATAGTAACTGTATTAATCCCATCAAAATAAATAGTATCTGAATCATAAAATGTTTTATTTATATTATATTGTGGCAAAGTAATAACCCTCACATCATATCCTGCATCCTTATAGGGCTTGCTCCAAGCCCCCGTACCTCCGCATAGGTCTAAGATTATTTTGTCTTTGTTATTCATCCTTCTACTGTTCCTTGGTTGGGGTTAATATTCTTACCCACCTATCACAAGATGATGGATAATGCGTTTCTCCATATTCGTCAATGAGCCTACCCATATTATTCCAAGCATGAATAAATCTACCTCTTACAATCTTAAAAACTTCATAGCCCTTCTCTTTGCTTAACTTATAATCTCTGAATATATACTCTACAGTTGCTCCGTATGGTGGTAATTTAAACCCATTTGGGCCCGGCCCGTGAACACAAGTTTCATTTACATAACCCTTAGAGCTTTCAAGCCAGTCTTTATAATTTCTACCAAAGCAACCCCAGAATTTTGTTATTGACTCTTGAACCTGAACAGGAACCCAGTCATCAAATTTATAATCGCCAAAAGTATTCTTCTTTTCTTCCATACTACTCCTTGTACTGGTTATTGGGTGTTCTATATTTCTTCTATGGTTATACGGACTTTAGTATGAAACCAACCATCTTTACCATCTTCTTGTTTATTCTTAAATAGGAAAAATACTTTTGCAGTTTTTCTAGGCTTCCAACCATCCAATATGTAGAGCAATATATTATTTTCCATCCATCCTGTTAATTCTTGCTTCTTCATACTCCCCTCCCTGTGTTGGTTAATCATTTATCCAAGCCTCATCGCATTGAGGACTACAAAATTTTCCTTCGTTTATATGTTCCCCACAATATTGGCAATATCTATCTTCCATACTCTACCTCCCCTGTAATGCTTTTGTTATCCTACATTCTTAAAATCTTGCTTGGACATTCTTCTTTTTGGATCGAATTTCTCTTTTCTGCCGATAAGACCTTTAATGATAAAGTGTATCTTATCTAAATAGGCATTGGCTCTTTCGTATGCTTTATCGTCTTTTTTGTTTTGTCGTATAAACTCCCTAATCTCTCCACAATATCTTTCAGCTACTTTACCGTTTTTAATAGGTATATTCTTTAGCTTGCAGTATTCTATTATTTTTTGTTCAATATTCATTTCTCTCTTACTCCTGCCGGGCAAGTACACCTGACCTCATATCCTGTTGGGCTTGAGTATTTTCCTTTGCCTTTGCACTTAGAGCATAATTCCTCTGTAAAGGTAATCCAGTCCGCCCAGTTACAAAACCAAGTCGCCCCGTTTTGCACGAACCCTTTAGCAACCCTCTCGCTTTTAAGATAGTTGTTTAAGGCTGTGCCTATGTTTTTAAAATCTTCTTCTGATTTGACTGAGGCTGTAAAGTGTCGTTCCGCAGACTTCCTCCCTAGTTTCTTTGGGTATCTTTCCCAAATGTCTTTAAAGGGGAATGCACATATATTATTCTTTTCTTTCTTATATTCTTTACTTTCTTTATTGTGGTTTTCTGTTGGTTGTTCTGTTGGCTGTCCCGCTGTCCTATCTTCTAGCTTTATCTGGTAATTTATGTAATTAAGTACCGTAATTATTGAATATTTTGTTGTTGCTTTGATGTCCAAAAACCTTGCTTTCTTGAGGAGAGTGAGCTTGTTGCGAATTGTTGATTCCTTGATACCAGTTTCTAGGTGTAAGACGTGTCTGCCGGAAACAAATTGTCCTATGTCAACTTTGATTATTTGGTTACCAAGTGTTATCTCATTTGGGAAACGGTTAGCTTTTATTAAGCAATGAATGGCTAGGTGTAAAGCATAAGAATCTTTATAAAAAGAAGTTTTTCTAACTCTTCTAAAGAGATAAATGTAAGTACCCTTATCACTCATTAAGAAGCCTTTTAAAATTGGCAGAGCAGACGGAGATGGCAAAGATTTCCCCTTGAGGGAAAGACTTGTTTCCGCTACTCCACCAATCTTGTGTTTAGATTCAATTTTAATATCTTCGCCATCAATCATATTATAGGGGATTCTATTCTCTTGTCAAGACTTTATTCTACTTCTCCAGGCTCAGGGATATTAATATTTAAAAACTCAGCAGCCCATTGCCTTATGTCTGACATATAAGTTTCAAATTGAACTGTGCTTAGGTCTGTGGTTGATATGGGAACCATTAATTTATTTGGTTCACCGGACATTAAAAACTTAGCCCTAAGTGCATAATGAGCATCATCTTGGCCGTAACCCAGTTCATCTGCTATTATCTTTATCACTACTCCCCAATAATATTTATTTTGTTGTCCTGATCTTGGAGTTCTTATTTTTCTAAAAACTATCTCTATCGGTTTACCATTGAAAACATTGAGTATTTTGTGATACTTCTCACTGTTGATAAAACATAATTTGTTATCTTCAACCTTACCTCGCAAAATGTAGTCCATTATTTCAACCCCCAAGCTATAGAAAGCCTGCCTGTTACCCTTGATGGTCTTTTCTCTTTGGCTTCTAAGATACCTAATTTTACAAGTTCGTTTACTCTGCCTGTTACTCGGTTGATTTCCCAACACAGTATCTTAGCTATTTCGTTATTGCAGATTGTTCCATAAAGTTCTATGGTATCTAAGACTGCTTCTTGGGTTAAAGCTAAACCCTTCTTCTCCAGCTCTGCGTATGCGTTTAATGAGGTTCCTTGCATTTGTGTCATATCTACCTCCTTAAAAAAACAAGCCCCCCATCACCTAGGACTCAGCCGAAGCAATTTGTCCTTTTTTAAATTAATGTTCACCTTTTTATTGGGCTCACTGTTTAATGATGATGAGGGGGTCATATTATATTGCCTCTGTTGGTTCTTTTGGTTCTTGATCTGAAATCTCTTGACCACCATTTGCTGGCTCAAGATAAATAACCTGCTTTAAGGTTCCTCTTACATTCTGCTTAACTAAACAAACCTTAGCAGATTTACCTATCCAGTTTTCAGACATTGGAGTATAAGCTTCACTTAAAGAAGTTCTTGATGTTTTGTTTGGTGAAATTAATTTTACTTTACCATCTGGTAGTTTTACATGGATTTGAAGTGCAGACTTTATGTCTGATCCATCTTTAGCCAAAGAATAATCAACTTCAACTATTTCTCCGGCATCTTCAAAAGTAATAACATCTCCGTCTCTAACATCTTGTGGTGTTATGTAATCATTCAAATCGTTAATGTTGGGCATTTTCCCCTCCTTCTTTTTCTATTTCTATAACTAATGGATAATCCATTTGTTTCGGCTTTGCTTCTGGGTTCTCATTAACCCAAATATCTCTTGCCACCTGTGACATTTTAGGATTATGCTCTACTGGTGTCCACTTGTAACCAGCCTTAGTTAATTTATTACCTAAACCTAATACAGCAAGCTTTCTATCTTTCCATTCCTGTTCTGATATACCTAGAAGTTTATAATCAATATTAGCTTCGCTATACATATTTAATTGAATCCTATGTGATTCCCAAACTTGTTGTGATGTTTTTTTATCAATTATGTAGATACCTGGTAGGATAATATTCTTTGAATCTACCTTAACTTTATCTTTAACTCTCCAAATACAATCTACAGTTCCAGCTTCGTTATCACCAAAAACAGTAATCTCAGATGCCAAAACTTCTGGTCTTACTAATTCAAAGAATCTCTTAAAAGAAAATATTGCTTCGATCTCTTCTGGTTGTAATTCTTTTTTGACTCCTTCTATTTCAAAAGTTGCTGTCAATGGCACAACTCCACCCTTCTCTAATATCTCTGTTGCTTTATGTACTGTAGTTCCACGATGCCCGGCCTCAATCATAATTGTTTGAGATTCATCCCATCCTTTTGATGCTAACCATTTAAAATAACCAATACCTTTTGGATAATAACCAGATTTCCAAGTAACAGAGGGATAGAATTTATAAAATGGTAGTCCTGTTTTTGGATCAATTTCACTATTAGAGTACCATCTTTCATTTAGTGTTGTTATCCGTAAAATTCCTTTTGTCTCGTCAATTACTCTAATTTCCTTCTCCATCTTCCCCTCCTTTATAAAATTTTACATCTTCTCCACAAAATGTTATTAATACTTTCCCTTCGTTATCAAAGACTTCCAAAGCCCTGTTGTGATTTCTTTTACTCCCTAAGTCTTGGACTTCTATCTCGCTTAGGATTATCTTTTTTACATTGTCGAACTGAATTATCATGCTATATCAATATCCTCGCTTAAAACAGCCTTCGTCAGCTGCATCTTGCCTACAATGACTACATATTATTTTCCCATCATCATCTGCTTCTAAGTCTGAGGTCTCTTCGCAGACTTCACATGGTGGCTCTGGTTCTTTGAAGCCGTCAATTAAAGTGTTGCCTGAAGGAACGCAAGAGTTGAATCCATTATCTCTCATTCAACTCCTCCTCTAGTTCTAAGCGTATCTGTTTTATATATTCTGCGTGTTTGTTTATGAGTTGTATTTCTTGTTTGGGGGTCATTTTTTCTCCAGCTCATCTAGGGCTATTTCAATACTTTTCTTTATAGTATCATCGTAGATGCCGGATATGTTTGCTAGTCTTTCTCTTTTGGTTACTATTCCGTTTTTATTTGTGACCATTTTTGTTACTAGTAAACTGACTAGATATTCTGTGGTTTCTTTCATTTTGCCTCCTGGTTTCACAACCATGCCTGCAATGTATATATAGCCTCTCTTAAATCACTATTTGGTTCATCTTTCTCTACTAGGGTAATTAGCATTTTAGCAGTTCTGATCATCTGTTCTCTTTCTTTTTTACTCATTTTATCCCCCATTTTTCAAGTCGTTTAGTAAACTTCTCCCATAAATCGATATTCCCGGTTATCATACAGAAGGCTAAGAATAATCCTATGGCTAAAATAATACCTAGTACCATCATGTAGATTGTTAGTATTATCTTCATTTTACCTCTTGTGCTTTATACCCATTATAAATCTGGGCTATCAATCTTCTAGCTGAGAATGGCGGCTTGTTACCCTCTGGCTTACCCTCAATCCATCTTCCAAGAGTTCTTGGTGATATTCCTAGCTTATGAGTTAGCAAACTTTCTCCGATTTTTTCTTCTAATTTTTTCAACATTTTTTGTTCTTTTGTAATCATTTTTAATCTCCTTTTTTTAGCTCAAGAAAAGTATAACATAATTTTGGCAGAATGCAAGCTTTTTGCAAAAATAATTGAAAATAATAGCTCAAGCCTAGTATAGATTTTTAAGTTTTTAGAAAAATAGTTTTGGAAGGTGCAAGAAATTACCGTCTTATGAAGCGTTTTTTCCCGGTTAATTCCTCGTAATATTTTCTTACTTCAGGGGTCTTGGTGAAAGATCTAGCTCTGTTAAATTTGCTTTCTAAAATTCTTTTAACTTGAGCTTTTTCTTCCCTTGTAGCAATGGCATAAACGTTGAGAGCGTCCTTAATGCTTAATCGGTTAAATGAGTCAGCAAATGGTGTCCTCTTGGCTTCCTTTAATAATGTCTTGTAAGAAGTTTGTCCAAGTCTGCTGATAGCCTCTTCTCTGTCAATCCTCTCGCCTTTTCTGAGACGGTTTTTGAGAGTTCTTCGATATGTAGACCTTTCAAATTCTGCCTGGGTCTTGCTCTTAGGTGGTATTCTCTCAACTATTAGCCTAGTCATTAGCTTTTGGGCTGGGCTTTTAGTTATATAGGAAGGGGCCGGAGATATGCCTGTTATTGAGATCCAAGGATTACTGGCTCTATTTGGCGATACCCTCTCCATTTTTTCATAGTTTCTCAGGGATATTGACTTAAAACTCTCTCCAATATGCTTGGCTACTTGCCCGGCCTGTGCCAATAATGGATCCTCGGTATGCCTTATCTCTACATTGAAAAAGTCTTTATTGGTGCTTAAATCGCCTAATAAACCCCATAATGGGTGTATTTTATGGGTGGCTGTCTTAAGTGGCTGATGACTCCAAGCGTACCAATCCTTAGCATAAGTCGGCAATGAAAGTCTCTCGTCTGATCCGTCTGTATTTTTCTTCCCGGTTCTCGGAAATAAATAGTCCTTTGGTTCCTCTGGTGGCTCTCCTGTAAGAAGATAAGTGATCACTGCCCCAAGGATTGAATATATGGTTACGGCTCCAATCGTATATGCCATTTTTTGACTAAGCCAAATATCTCCTCTCTTGATTCTTTCCTGGGTTGTGGCTACGTCTACCACTGCGCCCCCGAACTCTCTCCATGATCCTAAATTCCATCCTACTGATCTAATGGCAAGCATAAGGGTATCTTTTATTGTTTTCTCCCAGAAAAGATTGTCATAGATTAACTGGCCCATTCTGTTATCAACTGAATCCCAAGATTGAGTTAGCCTTTCCCAGAGTTGATCCTGGTCTATTTGCTCCGTCTCTGCCCTTTCTAATTCATGTTGGGCCAATTTAGCGAACAGTCCTATCTTGCCGGTAGGTACATACCACTCCATCAAAGGCTTGGCTAGTCCCTCTAAGGTAGCCCCAAACAGGTTAAATGGGAGTTTTAAGGTGCTTTTGACCTTGGTGAAGGCATCACCCCTAACTATATCTGAGAAGGTCTTCTCCAGGGCTTTCATCTGGTTATTATAGTAGAAGGTGTCCATCCTATCTCTACCCCCGGCTGCAATAACAGCCTCTACCATCTGCCTTGTTTTTGGGTTAGTAATTTGGTCTACTTGTTGGGTGTATGCTTTTCTGATCCTCGCGCCATTCCATACATTTATAACTGGAGCTATGGCAGTTGAGGCTATATCAGTCAGCCCTTGGATCCTCTGACCTCTTGTATTTAGTTTCCTGATTCCTAAACCAAAAGTTGAGGCAGCCATATCACTTGTTACGTTGAGTCCGTGAAAAAGACTGAGAGCTAACTGAGCCTGGTTTAACACGTTCCCTGCTCCTCTCAATAAATTATAGCCAGTACCTATGATCTTATTCTCGCTATTTCTTAAGCCTGGAGATAAGTAATTGTTTAATAGCCTTGCCGTTGGTTCTGAGACGTAATAACTTCCTAAAGTAGTAAATCCGGGTATCTTAATCTTAGCTTCATTGGCTCCTAATACTAAGGAAGGTCTTATATCTAATATAGGTCTCAGTTCTGCATTGTTATTTAGGAAAGTAGTAAACATTTTATATAGATCAGGAGCTACGCTTTTAAATTCTTCTGGAGCGTGCATTAGAGCTTCAAGCATGACGGCTTCTTTCTCTCTAGCATTTCTTACGTATTTAAAATAGCCTGGGAATTTTTTAGGATCCAAACCTTTAGCCCTTGCGTCTGCTAAGTCTCTCCATTGTTGGTCTATTTTTTTTCTATGAGCTATGGCGTCTTCACTTGGTACAAAGTATTTTTTCCCAACGTTCTTACCAAACTTCCTAGTCCTCCATTCCCCATCATTACGTCTACCCAGGAGGTCAAACAGATTATACCTTACGCCTAAAACGTGTCCTATTTCGTGAGCGAGTACACTTTCAGGGCTGGCAAACTTAGTCCTTATCCTTTCGCCACCTTCTTTGCCCGGGAACCACTGAGCGAATCCTGTTCTCTTACCACCAATACTTACAAAGCGTTTTGTATCGATACCTAAAGCTCTGGATATATCCATTAACTGATCAACCATATTCTGATCAAAGTAATCTTTCTTGGTTATTTCTGGTGGCATATAAACGGTGAAGGCATTATCATTTACTTTAGCGTAACCTTCAGGGACTTGACCTCCTCTTGAATAAACGAATTTTATAAGTCCTCTTGATTTTAGATCCTGAATGATATTCTGAGACATTATGTATCGATCCATTTCATGTAGTTTAAGCAAAGCTATATCTACCGGGTTATCGCTTACTGGCTCAAGACCTTTCTCGATACCCTCTTTGACTGATACTATGACTCTTTTCTTTAGAAAAGATTTTGTACCCTCTAACCTTTTTTTGCCCATGATTGAGGCTATGACGTTCTTTGCCTTGGCTGGATCCTTCCATATATGAGGGAAGTAATTCTCTATAAAACTTTCAAGGTGTCCTTTGCCTAACCCTTGCACGTCTGCCCTTCTACCATCTAATAAGTCTCTTAAAGTTTTCGCTACTTTTTCTAATTTTTCTGTTTTTTGTGGTTTGCCATTTTCCATGTTGTCTATGAAAGTAAGAGTATCTTCTTTATTCATCCAATTAAAAGCTCTATGGGCTTTCTTTAAAGCCTCTGAGGCCACTACGTCTTTATGCGCGAGATCGGCTATGTTTTTTCTAAGAATCTTCTTACCAATCAAAGCACCCTTACGCTCTGCCGGAGAAGTGATTTTTAAAACCTCATCTATTATCCCGGCATTTTTAGGAAGAGCTTCGTCTACCTTTGAGTAGTCACTCTTTGCAATCTTACCTTGTTTGGCTCTTTCTGCTGCTCTCTCGCTTGATTCTATAGTACCGTAACCTTTTGCCTCAGTTACTTTAGCTGGAGCAGTTGCCCCGGCTGCTGGTGATGGTGGTTTTGGTTCTTCTTTTTTAACTGGCTCTTTTGGTTTCTCTTGAGCTTTGTTGTATATGTCAGTGAGTTGTTTTTTTATTTGCTCTTCTGCCGTTGGTTCTTTGTACCCTGTTCGTGATACAAAAGGTCTCCCGTGAAACTCTACTGACCTATCAACAGCTTCTTTTAAAGTAGGTGTTTCAGCAGCTAATGTTCCATCCACCATAACAGTATATACCTTTAGTTTTTCATCCCAATTTATTGTGTACTCAGCCAATTTTTTACCTGCTCCTGGTATAGTGGCACCAGGAAATATATCTTTAGCCCCCATTCTCTCCTCGTACCGTCTTAGATTAAATTTAAGTTCTTCTTTTACAGGAATATTACCTTCATAAACATTCTTACTAAACTCCTCAACTGTCTTATACTTCTTGGCTTCCTCGGTTAAAGGCTCTTCCTTGGATAAATCTACCTTCTCAGTGACCTTTTTTTGGGCTTTATCGAATATCTCAGTTACTCGCTTATCATTTTGTTTATCGGCTGGAAAATAGATCTTTATTGTTTTCTCTCCAGCGTCAAGCCTTTGATAATATCGATTGTTACCGTCCTTTATCCCTAACTTGCCTTCAGCATTAATAAATACTGCTACTGGTTCATCGGGGTGTCTGGATTCTATCTTACCAGCTACCTTGATTATCTCCTCTCTAGTTACTGGAGTGGTTACTGTGTCTATTGGGACTGTGTGGTCAGCACTTAGAAATTCATCAGCAGTCTTGAATTTTTTCGCTTGCTCTTCTATGGGTTCTACAATAGCCTCTTTATCTGCTTTCTTTGGGGCTTCAGGCTCTACAGGAGAGACTTTAGGGGCTTTTTCGATCTCAGCTTCAGGTAATTGCTCTTTAAGCTCGTTATCAACGATATTCTCGGCTTCTTCTCTTTGTTTTAAAACTATTTGATTAGCCATTTGTTTAGCTTGCTTATCATTGAGACCCCTGTCTTTTAATTCCTTTATAATACCTCCCCTCTCAGCAATCGATATAGAGACTCCAACTGGTAATCCTAACATCACTCCGATTAATGCTGACCTACCGGTTCCCTCAAGAAGACTATCCATACCCGTGAACTCCCGGACTCCTCCGGCCTGGGTGACTATATTCTCCCCAAATTGCTGAAGCCATTCTTGGACACCTTCAGAACCGGCCCGGATTAATGTACTTTTTATAGATCCACCAAATTTAGAAAGCATAAAGTCTAGGCCAACATACTCAAGACCACCTTCTATTACCCCGGCAACGGTTGATAATTCACCTGCCTTTTTGGGTGTTAATCCTTTTTCTCTGGCTTCTTGGTATATATTTCCTTTTTGATAAAGGCCAAACACTGTTGAGGCTGCCGTTGGACTCTTTGTTACTATCGATAATCCTACTGCTCCGGCCAAAGTGGTAACTCCAGATCCTACATCAAAGGCTAGACTCTCGTAACCTTTTTTACCTTCTGGAGAAATCCAGCCTTCGCGTTCTCCAAACTC
>SDBT01004087.1_pt1 | contig 24888 bp, 18 predicted proteins | sample 2277101 | NCBI WGS metagenome assembly SDBT01 (sample SAMN10404973, study PRJNA504765) | marine sediment metagenome | isolation source: marine sediment core GS10_PC15, 103 cmbsf | place: Arctic Ocean: Southern Knipovich Ridge | collected 2010 | reverse complement strand
TCCTCAGCGAAGCTCGCCGCAGTCTCCGGCGTCATCCTGATCGCGGAGATCATCGCCAGCAGCCCGCCACAGACGATCAGGCCGAATAAAGTCGTCACGCCCACCCACTCGGCGAGATAAGCCGCAGCCAGCGGCAGCAAGGCCAGCGGGCTGGTGACGGTATTGAGGAAGCCGACATAGGATATGCGGCGGTGCGGAGGAGCGGAATTGATCAAGAAGCGATTGCCCCCGATCATCATGGCCTGCGAGGCGGCGCCGATGGCCGCCAGCGCCAGCAGGTATACGCAGAAGGGGAGGTTGATGGGGACGGCCAGGCCCGGAACGGACAGGCTGAACGTCTCTGGAAGCATCGGGGCAGCCAGGGCCACCAGTGGCGCGAGGGTAAAGCCCACGCCCGAGCCGATCAGACAGACATGGTAACCTCGGTTGTCGGCAACCCGGCCCCAGACGGCGCTGGCGATGACCCGGCTGAGCTTGAAGACGGCTACCATCAATCCCCCCAGCAGGGCGACGCCCGTACCAGAGCCCTCCTGGCCGAGCCGATCCGCGCCATAGGGAATGAAGAACGCAAGCCCGAGGTGATTGATGCGGAAGGCGATACGGACGAGGAAGAACAGCCGATAGTTTCTCTCAGTGCGAATCCAGTTGAACCCGCGCCGGAGCGACTCGGTGAGCGTGGTTCGCCTGCTGGCCTTTGGGCCGGGTTGTTCTCGGATCAGAGCCCATAGCAGTTGGCTGAGGAACACCAACCCCATGCCAATGATCGTCAGAACGAGGTAGCTCTTCGGCAGCTCGATGCGGCTGAGGATCGGCTGAACGATGGCGATGCCGGCGAAGATCGAGAGAATCCCGCCCAGGAAATGCCGCAGCCCGAAGAATGAGCCAACTCGCCGGCGGGGGATGGCTCGGCCGACCATATCGATGAAGATTACATGCTGCGAGCCGCCCAAAACGGAAAATACAAGGTAGGCCCCGAAGAGAAAGGCGAGATTCTTGGTCTGGGCATCTTCCGTCAGCAGCCACATCGCCGCCGCCATAGCCCCGACGGCGAGGGTTCGCATGCAGGCAACCAGTATGAAATAGGGCCGCCGCCGCTGGTGGTGCTCGATAAAGCTGCTCACCAGAAGCTGCGGGGCTAGCGACGCACCCTTGTTGATGATCGTCACCATGGCGACGAGCACCTTCGAGCCGGTCATGGCGTAGACCAGGCCGGCGAGTATCAGCTCAGGATGCAGGAAATCCTGGGCCACAGCCCCGGCGGTTCCGCTGAGAATACCCAGCACGAAATTGCGGTTGTCGGGTTTCTCAGCCGGTGCGGCGGTTTGCAGAGAAGTCTGTTGATCGGTGGGGACACTGCGGTTCATGGATTCATGCGTTCCGGGTCTTCAAAAGAAGTTGAGCTGTGGCCGGGAAACCTTCCGACCGCGGCCGAGCCTGGCGTCCTCACGTCTCGATCCGCCAGGTCCCGGCCAGGTTGAGACGACCTCGAGGGATCAGCCTTCGATATATTCCTTGAAGGTCAGCAGACCTTCCTCGATCTGATCCACGTCGATGCCCGCGTAGGCCAGGCGAATGTAGAGGTTTTGTTCTTCGCCCGACGGTCGGCCGAAATGGAGCCGCGTGCAGAACGACACGCCGGTTTGCGCCAGGGCGTCGGCTCGAAAGGCTTCGTAATCCGAAAAGCCCTTCTTGGCCATGGCCTCGGTGGCATTGGGAAAAAGGTAAAACGTTGCCCGCGGCCTGAGGCACCGGAGGCCGCTGATGGTATTGAGCAGATCGACCGCCTTGTCGCGCCGGGCCTTGAGCGTCTTGAGCAGTTGCCGCGGGCCGGACTGATCGCCTCGGAGCCCCTCGATGGCTGCGTATTGGATGAAGTGATTCGAGCAGGACTCGTCATTGACGTTCAGATTGGCGATGACGTCGATGATCTCCCGCGGCCCGACCGCCGCGCCCAGGCGCCACCCGGTCATGGCGAATCGCTTGGAGAAGGTATAGAGAATCACGCACCGTTCGGCCATGCCGTCCAGCGAGGCCAGCGACTTGGACGCCCCCTCGTAGCGGATGTCGAAGTACGCCTCGTCGCAAAGCACCAGCAGATCGTGTCGCAGGATAAGCTCGCCCAGTCGCTTGAGCTGCTCGGCGGAGGCCTCGGCGCCGGTGGGGTTCTGGAGATCGTTGACTATAATCAAGCGGGTTTCCGGGGTGATCGCTCGCTCGATTTCCTCCACGTCGAACTCGAAGGTCTCAGCCCCCTCGACATACTGATACGGGACGGCCTTGCCGCCGTGGAACTCGATCTGGGATTCGTAAATGGGGTAGCCGGGGTTGGGATAGAGCACCTCGTCGCCGGGGTTCATCAAGGCCAGGATGAACTTGCCGATGACCGGCTTGCCGCCCGGTTGAATGGCGATATTCTCCATGGCGTAGTCCGTACCGTGAGAGCCGTTGATATCCTCGGCCAAGGCCTCTCGCAGCTCGGTGACGCCGTAATTGGAGCAGTAGCCTGTCTTGCCGTCCCGCATGGCGCGCGAGGCCGCCTCGATGAGGTTCTCCGGGGTCCTGATGTTCATGTCGCCCAGGTGGAACGGGTAGACCTTGTGGCCCGCGGCGGCGTGGGCGGCGGCCTCGGTGGAGACGGCAAAGGCTGTTTCCGTGCCCAGCCGCGAGAGACGGTCAGCAAATCGGTATTTGGTCACGGTGGCTCCTTGCTTGGACTGGATCGGCCTGTTTGTGAAGTTCTCTAGGGTAGCCCAACGGGCCGATGCGCTCAAGCTTGGAAGCGCCGAATCTTATCTCCGGCCAGCCGGCGCCGCGAAACGACTTGTGAATGTCCGGAACTGCGATAGAATCAGCCGAAAGGCCCTCGATGGTCGTGGCCTGAAGGCTATCCTGGAAATCCCGGAAGAGGAGAGATGAGATGAAACGCTGGATGCTCTTCGCCGTTGTTGTTGGCCCGATGCTCGTGGGATGTTCTGCTGATCCTGTGGCCTACAAGACCGAGATCACAGTAACCCCTGTCAAGGAGTCTGGCCAATACATTGTGGAGACTAGGATCTTCGACCTCGTCAACGATTCGCTGTTGGCTACTCCCCGTCTTACTGTTCTCGAAGGGGAAGAGGCCGAGATTTCCGTCAACGACGAGGGCAAGCGAGTAATCGTTACGGCTCTCGTGGAGAAGAACGAGAGGGGTACCTCAGTGCGGACCTCGGTGGTCTTGGAGAAGGACGGCTCGGCGCTATGGTCTGGGCAGCAGACCGTCATGGTCCATAGGTAGCCAAGCTGAACCAGCCAGCAGGATTGATTGTCAGCTGAGAGCCACACGGGGTCCATCCACGCTTAAGACGCCTCCAGCGCGAAAGGAGACGAGAGCCATGGCCGGGAAACGTCAGCGGGGCTCCGAAAAGGCGGGGCCGCCGCCGGGGACGCTCGTCCACATCGGGGTCTATATGTACCATTGATCCTTGGCTGGTTCTGGGTTGGCATCGTGCAGGTCGGCTGTTGCTTGACGTGATCACAGAGAATTACGAACCAGTCGCTCCAGAGGACGCGCGCACGCACCTCTGAGCTCGGCGTTAGGCTTTGCCCTCCCCACCTGTCCCTCTGCCCCCGCCAAGCGGGCGGAGTGGAGGGACAATCGTGGTTGCGTTGCTTTCGGCTGTGACGGGCGCGACGGCAAGGCCTGATTCGGCCCGCTAAATGTCCCGGCTTCGAATGATGGAGATCAGCAGCCAGATGCCCAACACGGCGGCGATGATGTAGCCCAGGATGCCCAGTGTCTGGTAGCTAACCAGGCGCAGGACCTCCCCCTCCTGCGTGACCAGTTGGCTAGAGCCGACCAGCAGCCCCGCGATGATCAGGCCGAAGCTGATCCGGTTGGAGCTCTTATCCATCGTGCGCACGAGCTGTTCGAGATGCTCATGCTGAATGTGCATCTGAAACTGGCCCCGCTTGAACTTGGTGATGATCCCGGCTAGGTCCTCCGGCAGTTGGACGGCCAGATCGCCGGCGTCGCGCATCGCCCTGCGGAATTGCGTCCAGAGCCGGCGAGGGTCGAACTGTTCCATGCCGATTCGCCAGGCGTACGGTTTGATGTAGTCCAGAATCTGAAAATCCGGGTCGAGCGTGGTGGCCAGCGTCTCGGTGGTCATCATGCTCTTGAGCATCATCGTAAACTGCGCCGGCGGACGGACACGATACTTGCGAATCAGCTCGAACGTGCGACGCATCATCTGCCTGAAGGGAATCTCCTTCAACGGCATGTCGTAATAGGTGCGGAGCATCTCCTCCATGGCCCGGCTGAGGCTTTCCAGATCGGTATCCTCTTGGACCATCTCAGCCCGTTGGATGGCCCGCACGAGCCGCTCGGAGTCCTCGTCGGCGACGGCCAGGAGTATCTCCCCCAGCCAGCGCTGATCGGCGCGGCTGAGTTGGGCGGCTTGGCCGAAGTCCAAGAGGGCGATGACGTTGCCCGGCAGGACGAAGAGGTTGCCCGGATGGGGGTCGGAGTGGAACATGCCCAGGACGAAAATCTGCTGGAGGATGAACCTTGCCCCGCGGCGGGCGATGAGTTTCGGGTCCAGGCCCGCCTGCCGCAGGACCTCTGCGCTACTGGGCTTGACGCCCGTTACGTCCTCCATCGTGAGCACGCCGTCTGTGCAGTAGTCCTCAAAAGGCCTGGGAATACGCACTTCGCCGCTGGAGGCGAAGAACCGGGCGAACCGCTTGAGATTGCGCAGCTCCTGGCTGAGGCTCACTTCCTTCGAGACCGTCTGGGTAAACTCGCGAACGATCCGGACCGGCTCGATGGTTTCGTTGCGCGTCAAGGTTGATTGCACCAGCCCGGCCAGGTCCTCCAGAATCTCACATTCGGTGCGGATGGTCTCGACGATGTTCGGCCGACGGACCTTGACGACGACTTCCTGTCCGTCGGTAATCCGCGCCCGATGCACCTGGGCGATGCTGCCGGCCGCCAGCGGCTCGGGGTCGAACGTCTCGAAGAGATCCTCCAGCTTCCCGCCCAGCTCGGCCTCCACTCTCTCCCGGATTGCCTCGAACGGCACAGCCGCGACTTGGTCCTGAAGCTTCTGGAGTTCCTCCACATATTCCAGGGGCAGCAGATCCGGTCGTGTGCTTAGGAGTTGTCCGAGCTTTACGAACGTGGGGCCCAGCTCTTGGAGAGCCAGGCGCACGCGCTGCGGGCGGCTCCGCCGGTCGGGTTTTTGCTGGGCGGGCTCGGGGGCGGTCTTCTTGCCCAGGCGCAGCCGCACCGCGTGGGTCAGCCGGCCCGACAGCTCATCCAGCCCATACTTCATCAGGACGCCGGCAATGTGCCGGTACCTCCGCAGGTGGCCCACTGTGCGGTTGAAGCGCGACGTAAAGGGCGCCATCGGCGGCTAAGACTCCTCGCAGTTCAGGCCATCCAGTTTGGCTTCGAGGCGCTCGATGTCCTGTTTTGTGGCCAGGTTGAGCTTCTCGACGGCGTGGTGGACCTGCTTGGCGACCAGGTCTTCCAGCTCCTTGCGCGTCTTGGCGGAGGCCTCCATCAGATCGGCGACGAAGCCCTCCCGGCGGTCCTTTTCGGCTTGGCCTCGCTCAACAAGTTCGCCGTAGAGTTTCTCGGCGCGTTCGCGGCTCATGATCAGCGCGCCCAGCCCAGCCAAGACAAGTTTCTCGACACTTTCCAACATGATTGTTTTCTCCCTTATTGCTGAAGAGCCTTGTGCTCCCTCTCATTGTAGCATCGGCGATCATGCCAACCAGACTTGCCTCGAAGAAGCATTGGCGGAGGCCAGCCGATCGGCGGGCGGGACTGTCCCCCGCGGCAACTCGGAAGAGGTCCTACCGCCAGCCCTCGAAGGGATGGTAGGGGGGCTCGGAGGCGAAGAAGGCTTCGTTGATCTCGACCCCCAGGCCGGGGCCTTGGGGCAGGCGGATCACCCCGTCAACGATCTCCAGCGGGTTGCGGAGCACCTGCCGGGCGATCTCGGCCTCGGGTTCCGAGCCGATGGTCTCCAGGATGGTGAAGTTTGGGATGGCCGCGCAGACCTGCACGCTGGCGGCGGTGCAGAGCGGACCGTTGGGATTGTGCGGGGACATGGCGACGCAGGCGGCCTCGGCCAGGGCGGCGATCTTCTTGAGCTGCGTGATACCGCCGCAGTTGACCACGTCGCACTGGAGCAGGCTCAGGCCGGGACGGGCCAGGAACTGCCGGGCGTCGTAGATCGTCGCCAACCGCTCGCCCGAGGTGATGGGGATCGGGCTGTGGTCGATCACGAACTGCAGTGCCTCGGGATCCTCCGGCGGGACGGGCTCCTCCACAAACATCAGCCCGCTCTCGGCCAGATCGTTACAGAGGCGGACGGCGTTGGCCGGGCTGAGTCGGCCGTGGCAGTCCAGGGCGATCTCCATCTCCTCGCCGACGGCAGCTCTGGCGGCGGCAAAGAACTCGGCGACCTGCGTGAAATACCGCGTCGGGAAGTACTCGGTTTCCTTGAGACTTCGCTGGTGCGCCGCCGAGTAGCCGGAGTAGCCCTTGATGCTCTCTTCCTGCCCATACAGCAGCGGCAGGGTTGTCTTGAAGGCCTTGAACCCCCGCCGCTTGGCCTGGAGGGCGTTGGCGGCGAATTCCTCCGGGCTGGCGCCGCCGGGAACGTGGCAATAGACCAGGATTTCCTTCCGGCATGGCCCGCCGAGGAGGCGGTAGACCGGCACGGAAAGGCTCTTGCCGAGGATGTCCCACATCGCGATGTCCACCGCGCTTAAGGCCGTGGCGTGCAGCGGGCCGCCGACCCAGAACGAATCGCGATACATCTTCTCGAAGTTGTCCTCAAGGCAGGTGGGATCACGCCCGACGAGGAATCGGCCGAGCTCCTGAATGTGCGTCGCGACGGTCTTGCTCTTCCGCCGCAGGACCACCTCGCTGATGCCGGTGATCCCTTCGTCGGTCTCGATGAAGGTATAGATACCATTGCGAAAACCGATCGGCATCACCCGTGCGCGGACAGCCGTGATCTTCATGGAATCTTCCTCTTCTCGGCCGCGCCGAGGGAGTTCGCCTGATCAACTGGATCGCAGCTTGGCGATCTCAGCGAAGCCTGAGCTCAGAATAAACGCATCGCCTCCGCAGCAGACAAACCGCATTCCCTTCTCGATCCATTCCCTTGCCGAAGCGGGAGTGCCGACGGCAATGCCGGGAGCGACGCCGTGGCTATTGCACGCCTCGATGAGACGTTCGGTGTGGCGAAGTTGCTCGGGGTGGGAGAACTCACCAGGTCGGCCCAACGCCACCGACAGGTCGCCCGGGCCGGCCAACACCACGTCGACGCCATCGACGGCGAGAATGTCGTCCATGTTCTCCAGGGCCGCAACCAACTCGATCTGCGGGATGACGAAGTTGCTGCAGTTCTGCGATTTTAGATGTCTTGGGAAATCCGGAACCACATAGTCGGTCTGACCCTTCAACGTAACCATGCCGCGGATGCCTTCGGGCGGGTACTTTGTGCAGCGCACGGCCTGGCGGACGGCCTCTGCGTCGCTGATTCGCGGCAACAGCAGTCCCCTGGCGCCGGCGTCCAGGCGCGGGCACATGTACTCGTACGTCGCGGCGATCACCCGGACGATGGGGATAACGCCCAAGGCACGGGCCATCTTGATCAGATCGGCCACCGTCTCGGTGTTGAGCACGCCGTGCTCGGTATCGATGATCACGAAGTCCAGATCGGCCGCGGCGACAAGCTGGATAACGAACGGCGAGCGGATGTCCTGAACGAATGTGCCCAGGACGACACCTTTGGCGTCCAGGCGGGCTTTCAGATCGAGTTCCATAATGGATTCCTTCCGGGAGGCTGGCTGTAGCATGTTCGCGATGGCGAGGCTTTGGCATCGCCCATGAAGCGGTCCCAGAATACCTACCGTTCTAGCGGACATCTGGCAACCTTATTCCTCCCCTGGGGGGCCACAATGGGTGGATAGCCGATCGGGGCGCAATCTCATGGGGTTGTCCTTGACCTGAGGGGAGCGCATCTGGTTGTCTATAGCGTTCCGAAGAGGGCCTCTTGGCCGGAAGGAGCGTATCAATGGTTGTTATCATGCAGCGCAGCGCCGGGGATGCGGAGATCGATCATGTCGTGGAGCGGATCAAGAGCTTCGGCATGGACGCGCACATCAGCCGTGGCGAGGAACGGACCATCATCGGCATTATCGGCGACGAGCGCGAGCTGGACTTCGATTCCATCGCCGCGCTGCCGGGCGTCGAACGGGCCATCCCGATCCTCCGCCCGTATAAGTACGTCAGCCGTCATATCCATCCCGAGGGGCGGAGCGTACGGGTCGGGGACGTCGAGCTTGGCAAGGGCCTGGTTTTCATCGCCGGGCCGTGCTCGGTCGAGGAGGAAGACACGACTCTGCGCATCGCCGAGCAGATCGCCGAGGCCGGCGCGCAGATGTTCCGCGGCGGGGCGTACAAGCCTCGAACCTCGCCGTGGTCGTTCCAGGGCCTGCGGGAAAAGGGCCTGAAGATCCTCACCAAGGTCAAGCGGCAGCTCGGTCTGCCGATCGTCACGGAAATCATGGACACCCACGACATCGACTTGGTCGGCGAGCATACTGACGTCTACCAGGTAGGCATGCGCAACATGAAGAACTACGCGCTGCTTACGGCCTTGGGCAAGGCGCAGAAGCCCGTGCTGCTGAAGCGAGGCGATTCCGCCAAGCTGGAGGAGTGGCTGGCGGCGGCCGACTACATCGTCCGCAATGGCAACGAGAACGTGATCCTCTGCGAGCGGGGCATTCGGACCTTCGAGGATTACACACGCAACACGCTGGATCTGGGCGCGGTAGCCGGGGCCAAGAAGGAGTCGCACCTGCCGGTGCTCGTCGATCCATCTCACGGGACCGGGCGGAGCGACATGGTGCCGGCGATGAGCAAGGCCGCCATCGCCGCCGGGGCCGACGGGCTGATGCTGGAGGTCCATTTCGACCCCGACAAGGCCTGGTCCGACGGCACACAGACTATCACCCCCGACGTCCTGAAGAAGACCATCGAGCAGTGCAGGCGAATCCGGGAGATCGGGTAAAATTTCACAGCCGTCGCAAGGGCAAATCCTGCATCTCCGGCATTGCCCTGCCGGCGGATCACTCCCCGACCGCATTGTCCGCTTTTTCTCTTGTAGCTGGCCGCACCACCGGCAGAATACCTCCAGAAGAGGTGGCGCATGCGAATCATCTTTTGTGGCAGCGGCAGCTTTGCCGTGCCCTCGTTCCGGTGGCTTCTTGGCTCGCGGCATGAGGTGGCGACCGTCGTCACCCAGCCGCCGCGCCCGGCGGGTAGGGGAGGGCGACTGGCCCCGACCAACGTGGCGAAAGTCTGCGCCGAGGCGGGGCTGGAGGCCTTGGAATGTCCCGACGTGAACGCCTCGGCCGTCCTGAGCAGCCTCCGCCCCCTCCATGCTGATGTGATCTGTGTTGTGGATTTCGGCCAGATGATTCGCGAGCCTTTCCGGCAACTGGCCCGGCACGGAGCGTTCAACCTGCATGGGTCGCTGCTTCCGGAGCTTCGCGGGGCCGCGCCCGTCAACTGGGCTATTATCCGCGGCTACCGACGCACCGGCGTGACCACGTTCTCGCTGGTCGATCGGATGGATGCCGGGCCGATCCATCTTCAGGCCGATACGGAGATCGCCGAGGGCGAGACGGCCGAGGAGCTTCGCGTCAGGCTTTCGCGAATGGGGGCGGAATTGGTTTCCAAGACGGTCGAGATGCTGGAGGCCGGTGGGGCCCAGCCTCAGCCACAGGACGATGCGCTGGCGACACTTGCTCGGCGCCTGAAGAAATCCGACGGGCGAATCGACTGGCGAAAAGACGCCCTGGCGATCTGCAACCTGATCCACGGCACTTGGCAATGGCCCGGGGCGCAGACGGTTCTTCAGTTGGCCGGCGGCAAGGACATACGCGTGACCATCGCCCGGTCGAAACCGGCTGACGGCGAGGCGCCCCCGGGCAGCGTCGAGAAGGCCGGCCGGGTCGGGTGCGGGTCGGGCCGGCTGGAGATACTCCAGATCAAGCCGGCCGGGCGCCGCCTAATGGCGTGGCGAGACTTCGCCAACGGCTATCGCGTAGCCGGCGGGGCGACATTCAAACTATCGGACGCTTAAATTGTCCATGCCTCTCGGACCTCGGGACATCGCGATGCTCGCCCTTAAAGACAGGTCGGGTAACGTCACCGCAAGACTCGAAAGACTTCTGGCCGGCGAAAGCCTCTCCCATGTTGACGCTGCCCTGGCCCGCGAGTTGGCCCTGGGCGCCCATCGCCGGCGGGGCACGCTCGATGCGGTCATCGCCGCCTATCTGGACCGTCCGGGCCGGCCGCCCGGCTTGGTGTGGGAAATCCTCCTGCTCGGGGCGTATCAATTGCTCTTTCTTTCCCGCGTTCCGGACTTTGCGGTGGTCAACGAGGCCGTCGAACTGGCGGACAGGCATCACCATAGGCGTCAAAAGGGCCTGGTCAACGCCTTGCTGCGGACGATATGTCGCTCGATGTCCGAGCTTCTTCCCGGCCGGGCCCCGCACGCGTCGGACATCGTGCCGGTGGATTGGTCCACCCACCGCAGGCTGAGCAAACCTGTCTTCGCCGATCCGGGTGCGGATGCGGCCTCCTACCTCGCCGGGGCGTATTCCCTGCCCGAGGAACTGGCGGCACAATGGATCCGCCAGTTTGGTTCGCTGGCAACGGCCGTCGATGTGGCCGCGCATGCCAACGCCCGGGCGCCATTGATCCTGCGCGTCAACAGCCGCAGAAGTTCGCCCGCCGGGGTCATCGCCGCGCTCAGCGAAGAGGACGTCGCGGCGACCGCGCACGCCAACGGCCTGAGCGTCGTGCCTTCCCACCACGTCAACGTCGAAGAGCTGGCGGTTTTTCAACAGGGCCTGATCCAGCCGCAGGATGCCACGGCGACGGCCGTATCCGTGGAGGCCGAGGCCAGGGCGGGGATGAGAATCCTGGATTTCTGCGCCGCCCCGGGCACCAAGACGACGCACTTGGCCGAGTTGATGGACGATCAAGGCGAGATCGTCGCGGTCGATGTGACGGAAGAAAAGCTCGGCCGCATCTCCGGGAATTGCGCGAGGCTCGGGTTAAGTTGCGTCAGAACTATCTTGGCCGAGAAGACCGGTTCCTTGCCGCTGCGGGCCTTTGATCGGGTGCTGGCGGATGTGCCGTGCAGCAACACGGGCGTTCTTGCCAGGCGTGCCGAGGCCAGGTGGCGCTTCAGTGGCGAGGCGCTGGGCCGCCTGGTGGCAGATCAGCGGTGTCTGGCTTCGGCGGCTGGGGAGTACGTTCGTCCCGGAGGCAGGCTGATTTACAGCACGTGTAGTCTCCAGCCGGAGGAAGGTTCCGAAGTGGTGCATTGGCTCATAGGGCGCAACAAGAGGCTCTCACTGGTCCGTGAAGACCTGGTGGCCCCGGCTGGGGCCGATTCGCCTGCCCATTGGCAGGATGGCGGATACTTGGCCGTGCTGGCGGTGAAGGGCTGATTCCGGTGTGTTTCTTTCGACTGGGGCGCCGGGCCGGTGCCGGAAGTGTCTGGGCGAAAAGAGCATCGGGCGGATCGACGAGGCTTCAATTCGCCCCGCCTTCAGCCGACTCCGAATGTGTCTGTTTGCGAAGCTTATTCTTTTTGTGACCGTCAGTTATACAGGTTGACGGATTCGGGCTATCTCGGGTATAATGGGGTCATCAAGCTGGTCTGGCAAGACGAGCATCAATAGGCCGGCCCAGATCATGGAGGAGCAAGTGGCGGCAGGAACGCCACCGGGGGAACGGATGCCCGAAGCCTGAAGATCAGCGGATGCCACAGCGTCCTCAGGAGGAGCAGGCGTCCTGAAATCGGGACTCCGCAGGCAGATGAAGCGCCCGATATCGATCCCCTCGCCCAATGGTATAGAGCGGCTGGCGCACCCGGCCGGTCCGCGGGACGTCGCGCCGGGCGCCCTGGCGCTCCGCGCCGCCGGGCGATCGCTTGCGGCTATTCCACTCCGAAGGCGGGTTCGCGTCACGGCCCGGCGCCGAATGGGCCAAGATGTTCTGCGGGTTCGGGCCGTTCGGGAGTACAGGCAGGGGGCTTATAGCTATCCCATCTTCGACGTTCCGTTGGCCATTTCCATCGAGGTGTAGCGTCCTGCGTCAGCGGGGCCTATCGGGCTCGTGTCAGTGTTCTCTTCCAGGGCGAGCCGTAAGTTCGGCATGCCGGACCTTAGTGTTTGCCGGAGCCCCCCCGCTAGATTCTTGGACCGCGGCGCGTCAGGGTGCTAATATGCCGGCCGCCGCGAAGTACAGGCGGGAAGGCCAACCATGATCAGAACGATAGCCATTTTTCTCACCAAGGAGCTCTGGAAGGTCACGCTCCTGGCGATGGTGGCGTTCACGCTGGTTATGACGGTCTTCGCAATCATCGAGCCCCTGCGTAAGGAGGGCCTCTCGTCCGATCAAGTCATCGCCTTGTTCGCCTACACCCTGCCGGCCATGGTGTCGCTGACGTTTCCGATCGCCGCCTTGTTCAGCGCGACGATCGTGTACGGGCGATTCAGCCAGGACAATGAGATGCTCGCGTGCCGGGCCAGCGGAATCTCAACGCTGGCGGTTTTGACGCCCGGACTGATGCTAGGCATGGCCGTTACGGCGCTGTCGATCGTGTTGAGCAACTTCGTGGCCCCAAAGATGCTTACCTTGGGCGAGGGCGCCGTCAAGAGCAATGTGATGAGCATCGTCGCGCACAGGCTGCGCCGCCAAGGCTACATGGAATACGAGACCTATATCTGCCACGCCCGGGGGGTCGGCCAGAAAGGAGACCTCCTGAGCCTCGAAGGCGTGGTGGTCGCCGACATGGGGCGCCCCGATGACGTGCGTTTTCTGACGACTAGCAGGGCGATGGTGGAAATCGACGTGGATTCCGGCCAACCTTACGCCACGATCTATCTTATCCATCCGACGGTGACCCGCACGGGCAACCGGGACATCTACCAGGAGACGTCTCATCCGCTGGATTCCAAACCCATTCCCAGCATCACCAGCGAGGAACCGTCCTGGTATACCTGGGAGAAGCTCCGACGGGTTTTGAAACGCCCGGAGCAGAACCCGGACATCCGGCGCCGGATGATCGAGATCCAGCGTGCGATGAAGCACGATATACTGGCCAGGGATATCGCCGCGGCGATCAATGCCGGAGAGGCCTACGATGAGCTCCATTACGGGGATGAGTCCTATATGATACGTGCCCGTGGAGCCGAGGTGGACCATCGCCAGGAGGTGAAGCTCCTCTCTGGCTACGACGAGCGGGGGGAGTTCCACCCCGTCGAAGTGCATGTCAGGGGGCCGGTGCCCCAAGTGATCACCGCCGACGGAGGGGCGGTGGGAATGAAATGGTCCGACTGGTGGGACCGCTCGGTCGGGTCCATTAAGCTCTATGGAAACGTGACCGTTCGTATGCCGGGGGCCGGCGGCGAGCCCCAACGCCGATCAGAGTGGCAGGTCGGGCAGCTCGCCATCCCGGCGGGAGTTCAAGACCAGGCTGAGGAGATCACCCTTGAGCAGATATACCAGGCCGAGTCCACCACGCTTAGCAGCGGCATAGGCACGCTGATCCGGATTCTCAAGAATAAGCGGGTGCCGCGACTGATGAACAAGATCAAGGCCGAGATGCACGGCCGGATCGCCTATGGGACAAGTTGTCTGCTGATGGTGACGTTGGGCGCCGCCCTCGGGCTGATCTTTCGCGGGGGACAGATCATCAGCGCTTTCGCCATTTCTGTGGTACCCTCGGCGGTCGTGATCGTCATGATGCTCATGGGCAAGCAGATGCTTCGTAACCCCGGCGTCTCAGAGGTTTGGGGCCTCCTGGCTATTTGGGCGGGGGTGGTGGCCCTGCTTGCGGCGAATGTGATCATCTATCTCCGTCTGGCGCGCCGATGAGGTTGTCCGCATGAAAATCCTTGACCGATATGTCATGCGTAATTTCATCGAAGCCGTCTTGTTATCGTTCGTGGTGCTGATGGCCCTGCGGATCGTGACGGACCTGTTCATAAATATGGATGAGTTCGCCGAACGGGAGCAGCCTTTCTCGGGGCTGATCAAGGACGTTGTGAGCTACTACGGCTATCAGTCGCTGGCCTATATATCCCAGTTAGGCGGGCTGGTGATTGTTTCGGCGGCGGCCTTTACCTTGGCCAAGATGAACCACACAAACGAGCTGACAGCTGTGTTGGCTTCGGGCGTGAGTCTCTATCGCGTCATCTTGCCGATCATCATCTGCGCGCTATTGCTTACGGGTTTGATCGTCGTGGATCAGGAATTGGTGATCCCGGCTGTGGCACCCCAACTGGTGCGCAGTCGGGACGACGTTCAGGGGACCAGCACCTTCAGCGTGCGACTGCTCACGGATCGCCATCAGACCGTGTGGTACGCCAGAAGGTTCGATCCTTCCGAAGACAAGATGACCGGGCCGACCCTGATACTCCGCGATGACCAGTTCCGACAGTTGGCGTCGATATTCGGGCGTGAAGCGACCCCCACCAAACTGGGCGGGCAGGCTGGCTGGCTGATAACCGACGGGTCCATCGCCCGCGCCGGAAGGGCCGGCGCGGATTGGCTGCACACCCCGACCACCGAGGAAATCCCCACGTCTTTGAACCTTGCCGCGCTAGGGGCCGAGCCGGACGGTGAACAGGCATTTGTGGCTGTCGATGGTCGCTACGGAATGACGATCCGCGCCGAGCGTAGAACCTCCTTGCCGGATGGAAAGGGCGGGCAAGTCGAAGGGCTCATTAACCCGAGCTTCACATTCGCCACGGACGGCGAACGGATGCTTGGCGTGTTCTTTGCCAGCTCGGCGACGTGGCGGCAGGACGAGCAAGGAGCGGGCTTCTGGCGTCTGGCCGACGGGGCGCTGTTCTACCCCACGGACCTGACGAGGGATGATCTGATTCTTCGCCAGTCCAGCCGGTGGTTGGACTATCTTTCCACGCGCCAGTTGAATCGGCTGCTGAAGCTTAAGCGGGCGCCCGACCCGCAGCGCGCGCATCTGGCGAAGTACACCCGGGTCACCGATCCGATCAACAACGTCGTCATGCTGCTGCTGGGGCTGCCGTTTCTGCTTTCCCGCGAGCAGAGGGACGTCAAGGCCTCGGCCTCGCTGTGTGTGCTGATGATGGGGACGTTCTACGCCTTCATATACATCTGCCGGTACGTGGGGTTATCTCCGATTGTGGCGGCCTGTCTGCCGGCACTGATCTTCGGGCCGATCGCCGCCGTGATGGTGGATTCCATCCGGACCTGACTCGGCTCGGTCACTGCAGGCGGACAGGATCGCCCGAGCAGTTGAGGTCGACTCATACGAGGCGCACAAAGTAAATGCGCCAGCGTATAGGGCAGCAATGTCGCAAAGGATTGTTCTCACCACTATGGACAGTGGCGGAGTTGTACCGCCGAGCGCATGAATTTAGTGCGCCCGGTATCAGCCGCCCTTGGAGACCGGCTCCAGGTCCGCCAGTGGCAGCTCCATCTCGAAGATCCCCGATTGAACGACCGCCTGTGCCTTGTCCTTGTTGAGGCGGATGAGGGTGGCCGTCTTGTTGAAGGGAACGACATAGACCTGCTCGCCGGGCTGGGTTAGCAGCAGCGCTTGACGCGAAGCCTTGGCGGCCTTGCTGTCGGTCTTGCGCCGGGGAATGGGCTGGTCCTTTCGGCCCGGTCGTTGCCGTGGGTCGGTGTGCGTCGGGCGTGCCTGCTTCCGGGCGAACGGGCCGGTCTGGGGGTACATGTCCTGAAGGGCCAGCTCCAGTTCCCCCTCGTCGGTGGCCACGGTCACCTTCAACCCAGGTAGATCGACTTTGACCAGCCGGCCCTTGCCGGGCTTCTGGGCGATCGGTACCTCGTCCCCCGGCTTCATGCCGGCGACGGACGACAGCCAGGCGTCGAACTGTCTTGCCCGCTCCTTCTGCTGCTGGAGGCTGTGGTGGTAGGTCTGCCGGAGGCGCTCGGCTTCCTGGCGGGCATGCTCGGTGCCGCGGGCCTCTTCCAGGATCTGTCGCCGAAGGTCGTTAATCTCCCGGCGGATCTGATCTTGGCCCAGTTCGGGCATGAGCTCCTTGAGGGGCACTTCGACCTGGATATGGTCGCAGTCGACCACGGCGATCTGTTTGTGAAGCTCCAGACGGACCAGCGTGCCAGGCTTGCCCAGCGACGGGACGGCCACGGGGTCGCCGGGCTTCAGCTCCGGCAGCATAGCCAGCCAGGTCTCGAATTCCACCCTTAGACGGTGCAGGTCGGCGAGCTTGGCCTGGTAGCTCTCCTGCTGCGTTTCGGCGGCAAGTTGGGCAGCTACCGACTCGGCCCGCGCCGCTTCGGCCGACCGCTTGACGGCGCCGGTCGCGCGAATCGCCTTGCGGAACTGCTCGCCCTGGTCGCGAAGGTATCCCCTGGCCCGGGAAATTGTCCGCTTGCTCAGGCCAAGGTGGGCGGCGACGGAGATGGCGTGGCTTTCTCCGGGCGTGCCGATCCGCAGGTGATAGGTCGGCGAGAGGGTCCGCGTGTCGAACTCCACCGACGCGTTGTCGACGCGGTCGTGGTTGATCGCGTAGGCCTTCAGTACGCTCAGGTGTGTGCTGATCATGCCAACGCAGCCGATCTCCCGCAGTTCGTCGAGGATCGCCTGGCCGATGGCCCCGCCCTCGTCCGGGTCGGTGCCGGCCCCCAGTTCGTCCAGCAGCACCAGCGACGACCGGTCGGCTCGGCCGAGTATGTAGCGAATGCGTTTGATATGCGCGCCGAAGGTGCTGAGCGACTGCTGGAGCGACTGTTCGTCCCCGACATCGATGAAGATGTCGCGAAAGACCGGCAGCATCGCGCCGCGCTGGGCGGGGATATGCATGCCGGATTGGGCCATCAGCGCCATCAGCGCCACCGTCTTTAGCGCCACCGTCTTGCCGCCGGTGTTGGAGCCGGTGACCACCAGAAGGTCGAAGTCCTGCCCCAGCCGTACGTCGATCGGAACAACGCTCAGACGCTTCTCGGCGGCGACGCCCGCCTGTTCCTGCTGGTAGGCCTGCTCGATGAGCTGTGGGTGGCGGGCCTGGGTCAACTCCAACGGTCCGTGCTCGCTGACCTCCGGGCAGGTCATCTCGAACTGGTAGGCATATTGGCCCTTGGCCGAGAGAAGATCGATCTGCGCCAGGCGATGCAGCGACAAGACGATCTCCTGGGCCCGCCCTTGGATTCTCAGGCCAAGCTGATTGAGCAGCCGCTGAATCTCCCGGCGCTCATCCTCGTACAGGTCCGACAGCCTGTTGTTGAGCTCGACGCAGGCATTCGGCTCGACGAAGACCGTTGCCCCGGTGTTCGATGCCCGGTGGACCACCCCGGGCAATCGGCCCCGGTTCTCGGCCTTGACCGGCAGCACGTACCGGTCGCCGTGGAGGGTCACGGTGGCGTTCTGAAGCAGTTTGGCCACTTCGCTCTGGTGGAGATAGCCGTAAATAACGTCGCGGACGTGCTGGGCGGTGGCGACGGTCTCGCGGCGTACCTGAGCCAGGCGGTGGGAGGCTTCGTCCAGAATTTGCCCATCCGGAGCGACGATGGAGCGAATGGCCTTGATTTCCTCGCCAAACTCTCCGATCCCCCCGGCCAGGGCGCGGAGACTATCAAACGACTCGGCCAAGGCGTTGAGGTAGCTCTTGACGTTGGCGGCGCCTTCCAGGCAGGCGGCGATGGCGGCGAAGTCTTCGCCCGCGGCCCCGCCGCCGGGGTGCGCGAGGGAGACGGGTTCGATTATGTCGGTCACGCCGCCGAAAGGCGGCAGGCCCACCTCACGAACCGCCTGGACCATCTGCGTGGTCTCGGCGAGCCATCGGCGAACGATCTGCGGATTTCGCGAGGCGCCGATGCGCCGGGCGAGCGACTGTCCCAGCGACGTGCTGCAGAAACGCGCGAGAATCCGACGAATCGCGTCGAATTCGACCTTTTTGAGAGTAAAGGCATCCACCGAAAGGGCCCTTGGACAAATCTTCCAGGATTATAAGCGTTTTGATCAAAGAGTGGAAACAGTTCTGAATTTCCTGATCAGCTCCGTTATCCCGCCCTCATCGCCGCCAATCGGGCGGACGCCGGCGTTCTCAGAGAGAGCCTAACAGCTCGTGGTAAAAGTCATTCTGGCTGCGAGCGAGTCTTTTGCCCGGGGCCCATCGTCGCGAATACTCGACAAATCGACGGATTTGCCCGCGTTTCGCTCCTCGATCCTCGCTCCCGAACAAAATTCTGCGCTCTCGCCGACAAAGCACTTTTGCCTCACCACGGACTGCTAAGGCGACCCGGGGGCCTATTCCTTATCGGCGGGCTTTGCCCATGAGGGGCAAAACTTCCTTGAACTGCGGGGAGGCCGTCGCGATAATACGGGGCGTCGTGGATAATGGTCAAAAGTAAAGAGGACCGTTTGATGGGAAACCGTCTTGAGGCGTTACTTCGTTTACAAGCAATCGAGCGTCAACTAGCAGAGGTGCGGGAACGGCTGAGAATGCGTAAAAGCGGCGTCGTATCTCAGCAGCGGCGACTGGAGCAACTCCAGGAAGAGTTCGAAGCGCTGCATGAGAAGGCGATGACGCGTAGGAAAGACGGGGATATGCTCGATCTGGGGCTTAAGGGGAAGGAGGAGCACGTATCCAAGCTGCGGACCGCCTTGAACAGCACAAGAACCAACAAGGAGTACGCGACGATCCTTACCCAGATTAACACCCTCAAAGCGGATAACGCCAAGGTCGAGGAAGAAGCCCTAAGGGTCATGCAGGAGGCAGACGAGATCACCGCCGAGGGCAAGAATGTTCAAGGGCAGATCCACCAAGCGCAGCAAAACCTGGAGGAGGTAAAGCGCGTCAGCCAGGAAGAGATTACTCGCCTCAACGGCATGCTTGCCGAACTGAGCGTAAGACGGGCCGAGGCGGCCGAGGGCATCTCTCTGGACGATTTGGCGATATTTAATCGCATTGCTGAAACATACGACGGTCAGGCGATGGCCCCCATCGAGGTCCACGGTAAGAAGCCCCCGTACGACTACATGTGCGGCGGCTGTTATATGGCGCTTAACGCCGAGCACGCCAACGCGCTGCACACGCGGGACGAGATTCGCACGTGTGACAATTGCAGCCGGATTCTCTATCTGGCTTCGGAGACCGAGCAGTCCCGAACCGTTTGAGTCTTCCGGCGTCGATCTGTGAGGCAGGCTTGGGCAAGAGGGAGCGAGCGTTGCATTTGACCGTCCACATAGACGGTGGGGCCAGAGGCAATCCCGGACCGGCGGCGGCGGGGGTTGTGGTCCGCTGCGGAGACGACGGGGTCAGCCGCCGCGAGGCCGGCTACTTTCTGGGCAGGGCGACCAAAAACCAGGCGGAGTATTCGGCGCTGATCCACGGTCTGGAGGCGGCGGCGGAGTTTGAAGCCGACGAGGTGGACGTATTCAGCGACTCGGAGTTGCTTGTCCGCCAGATGTCTGGGCAGTACCGAGTGAGAAATGCGGCGTTGCGACAGCTTTTCGAGCGGGCGCGGCAGCTCGCGGGGCGCTTTGGGCGGTTTACTGTCCAACACATCCCGCGGGAGCAGAACACCGAGGCCGATCGCCTCGTCAACCAGGCGATCAACCTTCAACGCGACGTTTTTGAGTGAGGCCCGGGCGGTTTGCGGGCCATGACCAAGCCGGTCCGAAGAGCCGGTAAGCCGGCCCTGAGATATCCGAGAAGGCATCTTCAGCGGGTCAGCGGCGAGCGGTCCATTGGCGAGGTATTCCGAACAATTCATCCAGCAGGTGGCCCAGGCGACAGATATTGTCGACCTGATGGGTAACTACGTTGCCCTCAAGAAGCGAGGGCGAGAGTTCATCGGCCTGTGCCTGTTTCATGAGGATCACCGCCCGTCCATGAATGTCTCCCCGACCAAGCAGATATTCAAGTGCTTTGCCTGCGGGGCCGGTGGCGGTGTGTTCCAGTTTCTGATGCTCTTTGAAAAACTGAGCTTTCCCGAAGCGGTCCGCGAACTGGCCGAACGGGCGGGCATCCCGCTTCCACAGACGGATCGCCCCGGGCCCGCCGAAGGACCTGGCCTGAACAAGGCTGAACTGGTCAAGGCGACTACCTTTGGCGCCCAGTTCTATCGCTCGGCGCTGCATTCGCCTTCGGGCCAGGCCGCCCTGGACTACGCCCGCAGCCGCGGACTCAGCGAGGAGTCGATCCGCCGCTTCGGCCTTGGCTACGCGCCCGAGGGTTGGGACGCGCTGCTGGCGGCCGCTGAGAAAAAGGGATTCACTCGCTCGCAACTGCTGGCCGCGGGGCTGGTTCAGCGTAGTGAAGAATCCGGGCGATGCTATGACCGCTTCCGCAACAGATTGATATTCCCGATCATCGACCCCCAGGGGCGGGTCGTCGCCTTTGGCGGGCGGGCGCTGGCGGCCGAGGAACGCGCCAAGTACCTCAACAGTCCGGAGACGGTTCTATTCGACAAATCCAGCCAGCTCTACGGACTGAACTGGTCGCGCGGGCCGATCAGCCAGAGCGGGCAGGCGATCGTCGTGGAGGGGTATCTCGACGCGTTGATGCCCCTTCAGGCCGGCATCGAGAACGTGGTGGCCACGCTCGGGACGGCATTGACCGACCGGCACGTTCGGCTGTTGTCTCGCTATGCGCGGGAGGTGGTGCTGGTCTTCGACGCCGACGCGGCGGGGGCGGCGGCGGCCAGACGCGCGCTGGAAATGTTCGTTCTCCAGAAGGTCAATGTGCGGGTGGCGACGATCCCCGCGGGCAAGGACCCGTGCGACTACTGTCTCGCGGAGGGCCCCGAAGCGCTCAGAAACCTAGTGTCCACCGCCCCCGATGCGCTGGAGTATGCGTGGCGCGGGGTGGAGGGTCAGTACCGCTCAGAGGGTAGAAGCCTGGCCGATCGTCGTGAGGGATTGGAGGATTTTCTTCAACTGGTGGCCTCCTGCTCGGCCTACGGGGCGGTCGATGAGATTCGCCGAGGTCAGCTTGTCCAGCACATCGGGCACATGCTGAATATCCCGGCGGCGGACCTCCACCAGGAATTGCGGCGTGTGGGCCGGCGTCTAGGCCGCCCAGCGAGCAAATCCCCAAGCGGCGTGCAGGGCGTATCGGGTAGTCTGGCTGAGCGGCAGGTGATCGAAGTGCTCCTTGCCCAGGCGGAACTTCAAGTTGCCGCGTGGGAAAAGCTGGAATGGAACGATTTTCAAGACAGGAACTTACGAAGAATAGCGGAACAGATATGGGCCCGGGCAGATGCCGGGGGGGCTTCGCTGGAGCAATTGCTGGCGGGGGAGGAGTTGGCGGATCTTGGCCCGTTGCTGACGGATTTGGCCCGGGCGGGCGAGCGGCGTGGCAACTATGAACAAACGCTCGCCGGGGCCGTAGAATATCTGCTCTGCAGGCAGAGCGCGCGGCAGATGCAGGAGCTGAAGGCCGCCGGGCTAAAAGACGAACATGCCTTACGAGAGTTGAACCAGCAACTGCGCCAGGCCGATCCCAGAGGATATCCGAAGATCAGCTGAGGTTTTGGTGGCCTGACAGGCGCGCGCATGGATTGACATCGACGAACAGTCCGCTATAATTCGCGGATTTGATATAATCCCAGCAGGGAAAAGTCCCTACCAGGAGCTGGATACATGGTCGACGCCGTTGATGCAAGTGTCACCAAACTCATAGCCAAGGGTAAGCAGCGCGGGTATATCACCTACGAGGAGATGAACGACGACCTGCCGGACGAGGCCGTCTCGCCCGACCGGCTCGACTCGTTGTTGATGGTCCTCGACGAGATGGGCATCGAACTCATTGATGAGGCCGAAGCCTCCCAACGCGAGGAATCCTTCGAGGAAGATAAAAAACCAGAGAAACCTGAGGCGGCAAAGAAGAAGAAGAAGACCGCCAGGGCGATCGAGGATATCGATGCGGGAAAGCGAATCGACGACCCGGTCCGGATGTATCTGACGCAGATGGGGGAAATTCCGCTGCTGACCAGGGATCAGGAGATCGCCCTGGCCAAGAAGATCGAGATGACCCGGATGCATTTCCGCCGACGGGTCCTGGAGAGCGACTACTGCATTCAGCAGGCCACCGATATCATTTCTCAAGTCCACGCCAGTGACTTGCCCTTCGATCGTACGATGAAGATATCCACGGCCGAGAACCTTTCCAAGGAGACTATCAGCGATCGCATGCCGGCCAACCTGCAGACGCTTGGGAGAGTTATCGTCCGGAACCGGGAAGACTGGGAAGAACTCTGTAAGTCGACCGGCCCGGAAGGCAATGGGCGGTGGCTTCGGCGACACGTCTGGCGGCGTCGGCGCCGGGCGGCCAAGCTGCTGGAAGAGCTGTCGCTTCGCGTCTCGCGGATTCAGCCTCTGATGAAGAAGCTTCAGCATATCTGCGAGAAGATGTCAGAGCTTCAGCGAATCCTCGCCCGCGGCAGCAATGACAGGACCCCTGAGGAAGATATCGAAATGATGCGGGAGGAATTGGATGGCCTGATGGACTTGGTCATGGAAGAGCCTGAGCTGCTCAGGAAGCGGGTCAAGGCGATCCAGAAGGTCTATAACGACTATGAACAGGCGCGCCGGGAGCTGTCGGCGGCCAATCTGCGACTGGTCGTCTCCATCGCCAAGAAATATCGCAATCGGGGCCTGAGCTTCCTGGACATCATCCAGGAAGGGAACACCGGTCTGATGAGGGCGGTGGACAAGTACGAGTATCGACGGGGATACAAGTTCTCGACCTACGCCACGTGGTGGATCCGCCAGGCCATCACGCGCGCCATCGCCGACCACGCCCGAACGATTCGCATCCCCGTCCACATGATCGAGACGATGAGCAAGCTCCGCAACATTTCCAAGCGCCTGGTTCAGGAGCTGGGGCGCGAGCCGACCATAGAGGAAATCGCAAGCGAGGCCGGCATGTCCATCTCGGAGACCCGGCGTGTGCTGAAGATATCGCGCCATCCCATCAGCCTGGATTCCCCGGTCGGGGAATCGCAGGACAGCTACTTCGGCGATTTCATCGAGGACGAGACGGCCGAGAGCCCGGTGGAGACGGCCGGCACTGAGATGCTCAAGGACCGTATCGAAGAGGTCCTCAAGACTCTCACCTACCGCGAACGCGAGATCATCAAGCTCCGATATGGAATTGGCGACGGATATACCTATACCCTGGAAGAGGTCGGACGGATTTTCAAGGTCACGAGGGAGCGCGTCCGCCAGGTAGAGGCCAAGGCCATTCGCAAACTCCAGCACCCTGTCCGCGCACGTAAGCTCGAAGGATTCCTGGAGGGTGTGAAGGCTGAGATAGAGGAATAACCGCCGGATCGGTTGTGGGCCGGCGGCAAACCACACGGAAGCTGGACCTGTCGGGGCTTTTCTTGGGGGCAAATCCTTGCAGCGGCCGAACTATTGAATCTTGAACAGCAAACGTAACAAGCGACGAGCCATTCGCCTCGATTTCCGGCCGCGACCAGCCCATGGCGGGTTGCATCTGCAATTCAAAGATCAATAAAGCCCGTCCCCAACCGGACCGATATCTCCTTGGGCGGCATACGTTTATTCGCTAAGGCCGGGCGGGCGGTCTGGTCGACAAGGAGATCCCGGTGAGGAGCGAGCAGAGGCAGATCCTCGTCGTTGACGACGAGCCGCAAATTTGTGACTTGGTCCGTGATCAGCTCCTGACTCAAGGCCTTGCGTGCATCACCATGACCGAGGGCCTCGATGCCAGGCGCGCCCTGCAAAGGCAACGCATATCGGTGCTCATCACCGACGTGGCGATGCCTGGCTGCAGCGGCCTGGACCTGCTCGTCTACGCCCGGCATAATCTGCCCGATTGCAAGGTCATACTCATCACCGGGCTGGACGACACGCAGATTCTCGCCGACGCCCTGTCCCTTGGGGCGTACGACTACTTCCACAAGCCTTTTCAGATAAACTCGCTCGTCGAAGCCGTGATCCGCGCGCTTCAAGACGCCCGGCAGGAACGGGCCTTGTCGTTCAAGGCCGCACGCGCTCTGCAGAAAGAGTTGAAACTTGGCCAGCCCCCCCTGGAGAGTGTTCGGGCCCTGGCCAGGGCCGTCGAAGCCAAGGACCCCTACACCCACAGGCACAGCGAGCACGTGACCCACTACGCGGTGGGCTTGGCCGAGTGCATCGGTCGGTGCGGCGAGGAAGTGGAATCGCTTAGAATCGCGGCCCTGTTGCACGATATTGGCAAGATCGGCATTCCAGATCATATCCTCACAAAGGCCGGTCGGCTGACCGATGAGGAGTTCGAGCATGTCCGCGGGCATCCGGGTCTGGGGGCGGAGATTCTCCAAAGCATTACGTCATTGGCCACCGAGGCCCGCGTGGTGCGCTACCACCATGAGAACTGGGACGGCAGCGGTTACCCCGAGGGCCTGAAAGGGGCGGAAATACCGTTCGGGTCGCGCATCATCAATGTGGCAGACTCGATGGACGCCATGCTCATGGAGCGCACGTACAAGATGGCCTATTCCGTCGAAGAGATGCTCGCCGAGTTGGAAAAGTGCGCGGGCAGTCAGTTCGACCCGGCCGTCGCCGCCGCTGCCATCCAGTGGTGTCAAGACTGCCCACAGGAGCTTTTCGTCCTTTCCCACGCCGCGGCTGTGCATGAACCACTGCCAGCTGAGAGGGCGAAGTAATCCAGCAGCTAGCCTGCATTTCTCACCGGGTGAGGAGATTACGGTTTTAATTGCGGCGGATTGGCTGAAAGAGCGGTTGTGCGGTGCAGGGCAGTGGCTGGTGGGGTAGCGGCGCAAAAACCCCCTTTCCCCCATGCCGGCCGAATCACGTTGTC
>SDBT01004086.1_pt1 | contig 24889 bp, 22 predicted proteins | sample 2277101 | NCBI WGS metagenome assembly SDBT01 (sample SAMN10404973, study PRJNA504765) | marine sediment metagenome | isolation source: marine sediment core GS10_PC15, 103 cmbsf | place: Arctic Ocean: Southern Knipovich Ridge | collected 2010 | reverse complement strand
GGCCTGCGTATCGCATTGATCGTCTGCCAGGCGATCAGCATCGCCATGACGGTGGTTTTCCCTGAGCCCGTGGCCATCTTCAGCGCCAGACGAGAAAGCTCCGGGTTGGCGTCTTTGTTGGCACTGGCAAGTCGCTCGAGGACGGCCTTCTCACGCTTTCCGGATTTCGGCGCTACCTCAGAAAGCCAGATCACGGTTTCAACCGCTTCTATCTGGCAGAAGAAGGGCCGGAAGCTGCTGAAGCGATGGTGGCGCCAATGCTGAAGCAAGCGCGCCGTTTCGGGGGTCACTTTCCAGTCGCTTGGATTCGGGATCATCCGCCACTGGTCCACGAAATTGCGGATGGTATTGATGGTCGAGGTCAGATCGTATTGCTGGTCTTCGGTGGAAAGACCCTTGCCTTCGTCCAAGACCATTTCGATCTGCTTCGCAGGTCCTTTGCGTTTCCTAGGCTTCGGGATCGGCGTGATGAACTCTGCGCTGCGACGGAGCTCAATAATCTGCTGCGTGGGTTGACCCGTGTCATCGAGTTCCCAATGTAGCAAAGGGTACTCGTAGGGAGAATTGAGGATAGGTTGCGTGAAGAATCGATCATCCATGCTAGACTCCTCTCCTCTTGTAGAGCCTCCGCATCAGCCGTATCAGCAATATATCACACCTCTGCTCCTCGAGCCAATCCTGTTCTGTGCTTTTGACAGTTCCGAGAGTGCTGAAGTGCGCCTGCTCAATCCGGGGCGACATTTGTTATGGGCACCCTCACCTAACTGCGCCGTTCAAGGGCGAGCTTCACACCAAGTCCGATGAGGACTGCGCCGCTCGTACGATCGAGCCATCTGAGCACTATGGGCCTGGCACGCAACCAGGATGACAAACTGCCTGCAAAAAAGCCTATGGGAGCTTTGACCAGGAAAGTCAATCCTGAGAAAACAATGCCCAGAAAGATCAGCAGTTGGGTGGGATTGGGCACATCACTGGAAATAAACTGAGGTAAGAAAGCGAGGTAGAAAATGGTGACTTTGGGGTTGGATATGTTTGACAATGCGCCTTCTGTAATCAGTCTTCTAAGTTGGATGGGTTCGGTTTCCTGAAGCCCTAGTTCAGATTTTCGACTGAGAAGAAGGCGCATGCCAAGATAGATAAGATAGCCAGCGCCAACGACTTTGAGGATAGTGAAAAGAAACTCAGACGCCATCAAAAGAGACCCTAGCCCTAAAGCAGCAAATAAGGTGTGACCAAGTAACCCAATGCAGACGCCCGCAGCCGTTACGATACCTGCTCTTGGGCCCTGGGACACGGCTCGGGACATAACCAATATCATATCCTGGCCCGGTGTAATAATGAGAGCTAACGATGCCAAAATGAAGACCAACATTTGCCCTTCAGTCATGTTATGAAGGTCTCCTGGACGTGCGTTTTGCCATCGCGATGAATCAGAGCTCCCACATCAGCCAGGGCAGCAATATATCACACCTCCGCTCCCTGGGCTAGTCCCCTTCTTGCCCCCCCACTCTTGGGCTATAATCCTCATAGATGTTTAAGAGGGCTCTGGAACAGATCTCCAGACGCAGGTAGAGGCGGGTATGCGATGGATTCGACGCGGTATCGGGAAACCGAGATAGAGGATTGGATAAGAACCGGCGTTTACATCGCCATCTTCGTTCTGGCCATTAGTGCAGGCGCCTTTCTTCTGTTGCCCGAATCCTGGCTGGCCTGGGGTGTCCTCTTGGTGGTAGCTTCGGCCGTCCTCATGCTCTGGCACACCAGAACCTTTGCGTATCGCTGTGCTAGATGTGGTGAGGAATTCGAAATATCTCTGCTGACCAATGTCATCAGCCCGCATGGGATAAGCAGGGATGAGAACGGTAGCTGGCGAGGATACAAGTACCTCAAGTGCCCTAACTGTAACCAAAGGTCGAAGGCTACCAGCCTGGCGAAGCGGTGAGGATTCCTTGGGTACAGCAATACACCGGTTCCTGAGACCAATCTCCGTTCCTATCCTCAGTCGTCCTCCTCTGCGCTCTTGGGCTATAATCTCCCTCGATGTTTGAGAAGATGATGGAAAAGGTCAGAGCCTGGCGCCGCAAACGGTGGCTGGTGTCAATTGCCATCGTTTTAGCAGTCTTCATTGCTGGGATGCTTCTCCTCCGCGATCCCCTGGGAGATCTCCTGGGGGGATGGACGGGCGAGGAGGAGCCCACCGCTCAGGTCAAGGCCCTGGGCGCTTTGGGGGCGAGTCTGTTCCAGCCGGCCCGCGACACACAGCCCTACGCCGCCATCGAGCAGGTGGGCGTCAACCCCTACGGCGTCAACACCTTCCTGGAGCAGGAGGTGGAAGAGGCCAAGGTGCGGCGCTCCCTGGAGATGGTCAGGGACGCCGGCTTCGGCTGGATCCGACAGGAGTTCCCCTGGGAGGATATCGAAATCTCCGCCAAGGGCGATTTCTGGGACCACCAGTGGGATCACAGCGCCTGGGATAAATACGACCGCATCGTGGATATCGCCCAGGAGATGGGGCTGGAGATCATCGCTCGGCTGGACAACCCCCCCGACTGGGCCCGCTCCGATCCCGGCGCCGGGGACCGCGCTCCCCCCGATGATGTGAGGGATTACGGCGACTTCGTGGAGGCGGTGGTCAGCCGCTACAAGGGCCGCATCCGCTACTACCAGATATGGAACGAACCCAACATCTACCCCGAGTGGGGCGAGGGGCCGGCGGATCCAGAAGCTTACACGGCCCTGCTCATCGAGGGCTACGACCGCGCCAAGGCCGCCGATCCGGACTGCGTGGTGCTCGCCGCGGGTTTGGCCCCCACGCTGGAGACGGGCCCCCAGAACCTCAACGACCTGGCCTTCCTGGAGCGCATGTACGCCGCCGGGGCCAAGGACCACTTCGACATAATGTCCGTGATGGCCTATGGATTGTGGACGGGCCCGGGGGACAGGCGGGTGGATCCTGAGCGGACGAACTTCTCCCGGCCCATCCTCATCCGCGAGATCATGGTCCAACATGGGGACGAGCATAAGCCTATCTGGGTGTCCGAAGCGGGTTGGAACGCGGCTCCGCCGGGCATGGAGGCGCCTTACGGGCGGGTCAGCGAGGAACAGCAGGCTGGCTACGCGGTGGCGGCCTACCGCCGCGCCAACGAGGAATGGCCCTGGATGGGGGTCATGTGCTACTGGTTCTTCCGCCGCCCCGGCGATTACGAGATCAATCAGCCTTTCTATTACTTCCGCATGGTGGAACCCGACTTTCGTCCCCTTCCCGTCTATGGCGCCCTGGCCGATGCGGCCAGGCGGCCACCCGCCCTGGGCCCCGGCTTCCACCAGGAATCTCACTGGGCCCTGGCCTACTCGTCCGGCTGGCGGGATGTGGCCGTGGCGGAGGCGTCCCTGGGCGGCCTCAGGACGGGATCCCGCGGCGAGCTGGTGAGCTTCAGCTTCTACGGGACGGGGGCCGACCTGGTGACCCGGACCGGCCCGGAGGGGGGGGGCTTGCTGGCCATCGTGGACGGCGGCCCCGCGGCTCGCCTGGATCTGGAAGACCCCCGGGAGACGTACGGCGTCCATGTCCCCCTGGCGAGCGACTGGTGGCCGGGGGAGCACAGGGTCACCCTCGTGGTGGAGGACGGGGCGCCGGCGGTGGATGGGGTGGTCGTTCATAGCCGGACCGAGAGGGTCCTGGGCGCGCTGGCCATGGGCCTCCTGGGGCTGGGCATCGCGGGGGCGTGGGCGCTCTCCCTGGGGCGCGGCGAGGGATGAAAGCCGGGTCCCGTCCCTGGCTGGTCTGGGCGGCCCTGGCCGCCGTCTTGATCCTGGCGGCGGGCCTGAGGTTCTTCCGGCTGGATGGACAGAGCATGTGGGCCGACGAGGGCACCAGCGTGGCCCTCTCGGGGCGCAGCCTGACGGCCATCACCTGGGGGGCGGCGAAGGACATCCATCCGCCCCTGTACTATTATCTCCTCCATTTCTGGACGGCGGCTTTGGGCACCAGCGTGGCGGCCATCCGGGGCCTGTCCGCGCTCCTGGGCACGCTGCTGGTGGCCGCGACCTTCGGGTTGGGCCGCAAGCTGTGGGGCAGCGCCGTGGGCCTGTCGGCCGCCTTCCTGTCGGCCATCTCTCCCTTCCAGGTGTATTACTCCCAGGAGGCGCGGATGTACATCCTGGTGGCCCTCCTGGGCGCCTTGTCCACCTTGCTCATGGTGTGGCTGTTGGAGCGGCTGGGAAAGAGGGGCAGCCCGCTTCTTCCGGCGGCCTTGTATGTCGCGGCCGCCGTGGGGTGCCTCTACAGCCACTATTTCGGGTTTACGGTCCTCCTGGCCCAGAATCTGGGCTTCCTCGTTTGGCTGGCTGGCGGGAGCCGAGGCCGCTGGAGGGCCTTCGCGATCTGGGCGGCCCTTCAAGCGATGGTGGTGGGCGCCTTCGCGCCCTGGCTGCTGCTGACGCTGGGCCAGCTTCGGAGCTGGCCGGCGGTGAGCGAGGGATTCGGCGCCCGCGAGCTGGCTGGTCGGGTGCTGGAGGTTTTCAGCTTGGGGCTTTCGGCGGATTCCGCCTATCTCGCGCCCGCCATGGCGGCCTTCGCCTTCCTGCTGGTCGTGGGTGTGGCGGCCTGGTGGCTGAAGGGGCGGCCCTGGCGACCGAGGGCCTTTCCCGTCGCCCTGGCCGCGCTGTGCTTCGTCGTCCCCGTGGTCGTCATGTACGCCCTCTCGCAGGGGCGGCCCATGTACAACCCGAAGTTCATCCTTCTGGCCACGCCTGGCTATCTGCTCCTGGTGGGCCGGGGAGTGGTCGCGCTCGCCTGGGCAGGGCGATGGCGCGCGCCGCGCTTGATCCTGGCGGGGGCTCTGTCGATGGTGATCGTCGCCACATCGGCGCAGTCCCTGGGGGCATACTACTTCGATCCCAGGTGCGCGAGGGATGACTACCGGGCAATAGCCCGCTACGTCGAGGCGGCGGCGCAGCCAGGCGACGCCATATTGCTCAACGCCCCCGGACAGGTGGAGATCTTCGCCTACTATTATGGGGGCGACCTGGACGTCTATCTGCTGCCCGGGGGCCGCCCACTCGACCCCCAGCTCACCCGGGAGGAGTTGGAGGGCCTGGCGGATGATCACGCAGGACGGCGCGTGTTCGCCGTCCTTTGGGCCACCGATGAGAGCGACCCCGATCGCTTCATCGAGGGTTGGCTGGGTGGGTACGCCTACAAAGCCAGCGATACCTGGTACGGCAACGTGCGCTTCGTGGTTTACGCCTTGCCGAAGGCCCCGCCTTCCAGCCGGCCGGAACATGCGGTGAGCGCCAACCTGGGCGATCAGGTGACCTTGGTGGGATACACGCTGCTCACGCCGCAGGTGCGCGCTGGCGATATCTTGCAGATCGCGCTTTATTGGCAGGCTCGGGGGCCCATCGAGCGGCGCTATAAGGTCTTCGTCCACCTGCTGGACGAGGGCGGGAAGGTGGTGGGACAGCGCGACGCAGAGCCGGTGGGGGGGGCACGGTTGGCCACTACCGGGGAGGAAGGGGAGGGCGTGGAGGACAACTACGGCGTCCTGGTCGAGCCGGGGACGTCGCCCGGCCGGGCGGAACTCGAGGTGGGGATGTATGACCTGGAGACGGGCGAGCGTCTGCCGGTCCTTGAGGAGGGGGAGCTGGTGGACACGCGGGTCCTTCTGGGCGCGATCCAGATAGAGCGGGTGGCGTCCCCGCCGCCCATCGAGGCGCTGCGGATGGAGCACCTGGCGGGAGCGGAGCTGGGGCCGCTGCGGCTTTTGGGCTATGACCTATGCAGGTTGGGACAGCCCTGCGAGGGCAGGGAGATCTTCCACCCCGGGGACGTGGTTCACTTGTCTCTGTATTGGCAGGCTGCGGAGAAGCCGTCGCGGGACGTCACGCTGAGTCTGAGGCTGGTCGGCGACGAGGGGGAGGTCATCGCTAGCCGTCAGGGCGGCCCGGTGGACGGGCGCTACCCCGTCACGGAGTGGGAGGCGGGAGAGGTGGTTCGGGATCAGCATCACATTTTCCTGCCGTCCGATGTGCGGGAGGGAGAATATAGGCTGCTCCTGGGCCTGTCCGGCGGCGGTGATAAATTGATAGAGCTAACTAGGATCAGGGTAGGGATAGTGTTTTGAGACTGTGAGTAGACAGCGAGGGCGAATATGTGTTATCATATCCTGACAAGTGAGCTGTGGCGCTAGGCTTTGGAGGGTTTTCTTGGGATGACTGATCCGATGGGGATCCAAATCGAGCTCTTGCAAGGAAAGACGAAGCGGCCTCAGTTGTGTAGTAGCGTCCGAGAGGAACTGCAGAGGCTTCTGAAAGGTGATCTTAACTTTCATGGCCGAGGTAGTGGCTATGCCTCTCATAACTTCCATGCAGTTCCCGCTACATTCCCTTTCCAGCTTCCAAAACTCTTCATAGAACATTTAACAGCTCCTGGTGCGACTGTGCTCGACCCTATGGCTGGGTCTGGGACTACAGTCCTTGAAGCATTGCTGACAGGCCGTCGCGCTGTGGGTATTGATCTCGATCCATTGGCCATATTGCAGTGCCAGGTCAAAATATCTCTTATCGATCCCGTACTAGTAAATAACGTGGGAATACAAGTTGTGGAGACAGCAAGAAAGGCACTTTGCGACAGAATCGCGATTGATGGAGCTCTGAACTCGCGATTCGAGCCTGGAACCAGGGAGTTTGTAGATTACTGGTTTCTCCTTGAAACGCAGAGAGAGATCATAGCACTGGACCAAGCTATAGGGCAAGTGTCGGACGAAGCGCTCAGGCGCTTTCTATACCTTTGCCTCTCCTCTGTGATTATCACCAAGTCTGGAGGCATATCGCTGGCTCGCGACCTCGCACACACGCGACCGCACCGGGATATTAGCAAGCAACCTAGGAGCGCTTTCGATCAGTTTTTGACTCGGCTGGGTAGGAATGTCACAGGTGTCCGGCAACTAGCGCAGCACTTGGCTGTCAAATCGGAGGTTTATCCTGTAAGTCTTATTCGAGGCAGTGCTGAGTCTATATCCCTGCGCTCGGACTCGGTTGATTTGGTGGTGACTTCACCCCCCTATGCAAATACTGCTATTGACTACATGCGCGCTCACAAATTCTCACTGGTTTGGCTAGGGCATTCCATAAAAGATTTGGCTGCCCTTCGGCGTGAGTACATCGGCATGGATTGGACCACTGGAGCAGAATATGCATTGCTCCCTCCTGCCTCAGCAGAGGCAGTACAAAGCCTTTCGGAAGTGGATTCACGGAAGGGTAAAGTGCTGCACAAATACCTGACAGAGATGACGAGAGTCTTGGGTGAAGTATTTCGCGTACTAAGGTCCAATCACGTGGCCATTTTCGTTGTGGGTTCATCCGTCATGCGTGGCGTCTCTATTGAGACGCATAAGTACTTGGCAGAGATAGCTGTCGCCAAGGGATTCGAGTTGGTAGGGACAGTTGAGCGTAAATTGGATCGTAACAGACGAATGATGCCCGCTCGGTTCGGAGGGCAGACCAACTCGGTTATAGAAGAGCGAATGCACCAAGAGCAGGTTGTGGGTCTTTACAAGCCCTAGCGGGGAGAGGGAGTAGACTCTTGGAACTCTTGAGCCTGCGAATTAACTATCATAGGCATATTTGCAAATCTATACTAGGCTACAAGGAGGGGATGCCTAATATAGCTGACAGGGGCAGTAAGACCAGCAGAGAGCTGGCGGAACGCTTGCTCAATGAGCTTCCCTATCCTCCTTGTTCACAGCCTCCCTCCGGTCAGACAGCAGGAGCTAGGTTCAGTGGCCTGACTAAGAAATTTCTAAATCAAGCCTTTGAAATCTTGGGACACCTTCGACCTGGCGAATGGATCTTCTCGGCAAGTCAAGCCAAATGTGGGATCACGGCCTTTGACCAATATGAGCACTTAGGACTACTCGCTCAAGTGTTGGAAGACAACAAGCAGCTAGCCACAGCCTTAGGAGGGGATTGTCTGGTGACCCCCGATATTGTAATCGGTAGAATGCCGATTACCGACGGGGAAATCAACCGCGGTGCCACCGTGGTGCAAGAGAAGGATGCTATAGCCACCCAAACCCCTCTTCGCATATGCAATAGTCCAGATCCTAAGCCAATCCTTCATGCGAGCGTGTCCTGCAAATGGACTATTCGAAGCGACAGATCGCAGAACACACGCACAGAGGCTCTGAACCTCATCAGGAACAGGAAGGGTAATACTCCCCATATTGTTGCGGTCACCGCCGAGCCTATGCCAACAAGGATCGCCTCCTTGGCGATGGGAACGGGCGATATCGACTGTGTGTATCATATGGCTCTTCCTGAGCTTATGCATGCATTGCAAGAGAGTGGTCGAGATGATCAGGAGGAGATTCTCGACACACTCGTCGAGGGTAGGCGATTGCGGGATATCGCAGATCTGGCCTTCGATCTGGTGATCTGAGTCGCGCTATTGAAAGTTAGCCTTAGCGTTACAGCTGTGATCACCGCCTTAGCCAAAGAGATTCTTTTTGTCTTGTTGCTGCTTGCCAGGAGAGGTGAACTTTGTGCAAGTATGTCGCCTGCCGGTACAATATAGCTCGGCGGGACACATGTTATCTTTGTTGTTCAGGCAGCGGTCTGTGAGCTTCGGCTAGCTGTGTTGAGGGCAGACAAGGCGCCACGAGAGATTATATTAGACAAGGAGGCAATGGAACCCATGGAGAAACAAATCGGGGGAATCATCCCGGCGGTCATAACGCCGTTCGACGAGAACGAGGAGATAAACGAGCCTGCATTCAGGCAGGCCGTCAACTTTTTGATCGATGCGGGCGTCAACGGGATCCTGCCGGCGGGAAGCCAGGGGGAGTTCTATGCTCTCACCGCGGAGGAGAAGAAGAGGCTCGCTGACATCACCGTAGAGGAGGCCGACGGACGGGTCTTCGTGATGCCCAACACCGGTGCCATCACCACCAGGGAATCCATCGAGCTCACCCAATATGCCGAAGCGGCTGGAGCCGATGCGGTCTCCATCATCACGCCGTTCTTCATCACCCCCAGCCAGGAGGAGCTCAGGGAACATTTCGAGGCCATCTGCCGATCGGTCAAGATCCCCGTCTTCTGCTACAACAATCCAGGCCGCACGGGTGGGGTGGCGTTGACCCCTCAGACCCTGGCCTCGATGTCGCGCGAGATCCCGAATTTCGCAGGGATCAAAGACAGCTCGGGGGATCTCACCCAGGTGGCCGAGATGTGCAGGCTGTGCGATCCCGGGTTCAGGGTGATGATAGGCAGGGATACCTTGATCTTCGGTGCCCTCATGTACGGCGCGGCGGGCGCCATCGCCGCCACGGCGAATGTGGCTCCCGAGATAGCGGTCGGAATCTACCGTTCCTTCAAAGAAGGCGATCTGGACAAGGCCAGAGAGTATCAGCGCACCCTGGCCCCTCTCAGGACCGCTTTCGGCTTGGGTTCGTTCCCGGTGGTGGTGAAGGAAGCTATGGAGATGAGGGGATTGCCGGCGGGGCGCTGCAGGCGGCCGATCCTTCCGCTGAGCGAGGGCAAGAGGGCCCAGTTGTGGGAGATCATGCTGGGAATGGGCCTTATCGAGGCATAGCTCTCCCTGCGGGCGGCGAGCAGGGTTGGCGGTGGCGGTTTCGTTGGGTCGCAGGCGTGGAGTGGCGTCGCTTGATCCCCGGTTACGAATAGTGGCTCCCTTTCTCTCGAGAAAGCGGGGCCACTCCGTTGGCTTGGCTGGATGGTGAAGCATTATTTGCGCGGAGATAGGCTGAGAGAGACGAGAGGAGACGGAGATGAGCGGAAAGCCGGAATATAGTCCCAAGGCTATCGCGCGAGGGACGGCCCTCTTCGGGGAGAAGTGGGCTCTGGATCGGTTGGATGATCTGGCGAGGTGGGATGAGGAATATGCGCAGCTCTTCGCCGATTACGTCTACGGTGGGATGTACGACCGTGAGGTGCTCGATCAGAAGACGCGGGAGCTGTGCGCCGTGGCGGCCCTGGTGGTCCTGGGCAGGGATGTGCTGGCGCCTCATATGCGGGCGGCTCTGCGGTGTGGGGCCACCCCGGCCGAGCTCGCAGAGGTGGTGTTCCAGATGAGCGTCTATGGGGGCTTCCCGGTGACCCTGGGCGCCATAAAGACCCTGCAGCAGGTGCTGGAGGAGGAGAACCTCGCGGACTAACCGCGCTTTCTCGAGATGACGACTAGCGCGAAGGGGGGATGGGAAGGTGACGGAGGGGATACTGACGGGGAGCGGGACCATCAAGCGCATCGTGGTGGCTTACATTCCGCCGGAGACCGACTTGGTGAGGGGCATCGAAGAGGTGGTGAAGCGAGAGGGGATAACCTCAGGGATCATCCTGGGAGGCGCCGCCAGCCTGCGCCGGGTCACGCTGCGCAACTGTCGGAACTTCAAGGAGGCTCTGCCCCTTAACGATAACTACCGGGTGTACAGCACGACCGATGGGCCGTACGAGCTGGTGGGGATCACGGGCAACATCGCCACCACCGAGGATGGTGCCTTGTCCATCCACATGCATGCCACGGTGTCGTCGGGCGAGCCCGCCGGCAGGACCTATGGCGGCCACCTGCTGGCCGGCGAGACCTACACCCTGGGGGAGATCGCCATCGCCGAGGTGGAAGGCGTGACCTTCAAGCGGCTGGTTGATCCGGTGACGAGGACGCCGCATCTGGTGCCTGAGCAGGCATTGGTCGAAGGGGGATCGGGCGCGTGACCGGGGGCATGCTGACCGGGGTGGGTAGAATCAGGCGGGTCGTGGTGGCGTACCTTCCACCGGGCACGGATGTGGTGAGGGGCATCGAGGAGGTGGCGCGGCGGGAAGGGGTCGGCTCGGGGGTGATCCTGGGAGGCGCCGCTAGCCTGCGCCGGGTCACGCTGCGCAACTGTCGGAATTTCAAGGAGACCTTGGATCTGGATGACAACTACCTGGTATATAGCACGACCGATGGCCCTTACGAGCTGGTGGGGATAACGGGTAACATCGCCACCAGCGCCGATGGCTCCCTTTCGGTTCACCTGCATGCTGCAGTGTCGGCGGGCGAGCCCGCCACCGCCACCTACGGGGGGCATCTGCTCGCTGCCGAGATCTATACCCTGGGAGAGATCGCCATCGCCGAGGTGGAGGGCTTCGCCCTCCACCGGCTGGTAGACCCGGTCACAAAAGTGTTGCACCTAGTGCCCCGGGTCGAGTAGGGATATCGCCTTCAACCAAGAAAGGGGGAGGCTTTACGCCTCCCCCTTCGCTTTTCCTCACTATACGGCGATGATGTGCTGAAGCCTCACCCCGCCGCACGCCGCATTACGGCGCCTGCTCGCGACCCTTGATCAGGGCCTCCACCACGCTCGGATCGGCCAGCGTGCTGATGTCGCCGAGGTTGTCGGTGTTCTTCTCGGCGATCTTGCGCAGGATGCGCCGCATGATTTTGCCCGACCGCGTCTTGGGCAGGGCCGGGGCGAACTGGATGGCCTCCGGCGTGGCGATGGGCCCGATCTCCTTGCGGACGTGCACCACGAGCTCTTTCTTCAGATCGTCGCTTTCTCGAACGCTGCTCACCAGGGTCACGAAAGCGTAGAGAGCTTGACCCTTGATGTCGTGCGGTATCGGGCAGACCGCTGCCTCCGCCACCTTGTCGTGACTGACCAGCGCGCTCTCCACCTCGGCGGTGCCGATGCGGTGGCCGGAGACGTTCACAACGTCGTCGATCCGCCCCATCAGCCAGTAGTCGCCGTCCTCGTCCACACGGCAGCCGTCGCCGGCGAAGTAGATGTCGTTGTACATGGTGAAGTAAGTGTCGATGAAGCGGTCGTGGTCGCCCCACATGGTGCGCATCATGCCGGGCCAGGGCCGGCTGATGCAGAGTTTGCCGCCCTCGTTCGTGGCGCACTCGCTGCCGTCGTCGCGGAGGACGATGGCGTCGACGCCGAAGAACGGGCGATTGGCGCTGCCGGGTTTCAACGTGTGGGCTCCCGGCAACGGGGTGATGAGGATGCCGCCGGTCTCGGTCTGCCACCATGTGTCCACGACCGGGCAGCGGCCTCGACCCACCTTTTCATGGTACCACATCCAAACTTCAGGGTTGATTGGCTCTCCAACGGTTCCCAGGATGCGCAGCGAGCTGAGGTCGTACTTGGCTGGCCACTCGTCGCCCTGCCGGATCAGGGCCCGGATGGCGGTGGGGGCCGTATAGAACTGGGTGATCTTGAATTTGTCGATCATCTGCCAGTAGCGGCCCGGATCCGGGTAGAGCGGCGTGCTCTCGAACATCACGCTGGTGGCGCCATTGCACAGAGGCCCGTAGACGATGTAACTGTGGCCGGTGACCCATCCGATGTCGGCGGCGCAGCAGTATATGTCGCCTTCCTGGATATCGAAGATGAGCTTGTGGGTCATGCTCACGTGCAGCAGGTAGCCGCCCGTGGTGTGGACGACGCCCTTGGGCTTGCCCGTGGAGCCGGACGTGTAGAGGATGAACAGCGGGTCCTCCGCATTCATGTGTTCGGCCTCGCACGTCTCGGATGCTCCGGCCATGAGTTCGTCGTAGTGCAGATCCCGGCCCTCGGTCATGGGGCAGGTTTCGTCGGTGCGCCGGACCACGACGACTTTCTCGATGCTGGGCGTTTCCTCCAGGGCCGTGTCGGCGATCTTCTTCAGTGGAATCGACTTGCCCGCGCGCAGCGACGCGTTGACCGTGATCAGTATCTTGCAGTCGGAATCGTTGATGCGGTCCCTGAGCGCGTCGGCGCTGAACCCGCCGAACACGATGGAGTGGATGGCGCCGATCCGGGTGCAGGCGAGCATGACGATCGGCAGCTCGGGAATCATGCCGAGGTAGATGCAGACCCGGTCGCCCTTGCGGATGCCGAAGGACTTGAGCACGTTGGCGAACTTGCAGACCTCGGCATGCAGGTGCTTGTAGCTCAGCGTGGCGTCCTCGTCGATTTCGTCCCCTTGCCAGACCAGGGCAGCTTGGTTCTCTTTCGCGGTGCCCAGGTGTCGATCCAGGCAGTTGTAAGAGACGTTCAACTCACCGTCCGCGAACCAGGTGTGCTGGATTTTTCGCGCCGCTGTGTCCCACACGTACTCGAGGACCTGGGTGGGTTCCTTGAACCAGGTGAGCGTCTTGGCCTGCTCGAGCCAGAACTCATCCGGGGAGTTGATCGACTTCTCCCACATCCGCTGATACTGTTCCATGCTGTTGATATGGGCGATAGCCTTGAGCTCCGCCGGCGGCGGGAACGTCCGCCCTTCGGTCATTAATGAGTCGATCCCTTTTCTCGCTTCAGTCATGGTTACACTCCACCGTGGGCTGTGAGGCCCTGTCTGAGATTTCTTGGCGTGGATCGGGGAAACGATCTTCCTTCGGGGTTCGGCCCGTCGTTTCCCATTCCGGTTGCAGCATTTCGTTCTCCTGGTTTGGCTGTTTTTGAGCAGGACAGCTCGCTCCGTGTAAGTGTTATATCACCACTTCCCTCCGATGTCAACCGCGCCGCGGAGGCTCATGCTGGGATGCGCCTGGAGGGAGGGGTGAAAAAGAGCGTCTCAGATCTTGACGGACCGCAATGCTGCCTCGCTTCAAGTTCTGAATGGGCGATTCACAGGGAGAGCGCCCGAAAAAACCGACGTTTATGGGGGGTCTCCCCACCGTCGTGAGGCCGATGCACCTATTCCACGCCCTCCCTCGTATGGCGTTGCTGGGTCGAGGGCGTTGTGCTAAGATCGATATTCCATGGACGGGGAAAGTGGGTTTCGGGTCGGGGGCGCCATCGGGAGCGCGATGCGGGAAGTTCGCTACGTGACCAGGAGGAGCTGGTCTCTGGAGGACGTAGGGCGCTTCTGGGACTCGGTGACCGACTACGACGATATCAACCGGGACGCCTATTCCTACTATCGCCGTTTCACCAACTCCTTTCGTCTGGCGGGGGAGCTGGTCCCGAAAGATTGCGTGGCGGTGGAATGTCAGGCTCGCACCGGGAATGGCATCCGGTTCTGGGCGGAGCGGGGATACATTCGCCGGGCGCACGTGGTGGATTTCTCCCCCTATATGCTGGAGCTCGCCTCCGCCAACCTGGCCTCCACCGGCGTGGACTTCCGGACCCACCTGGTGGCCGATTTTCCCCTCCCCTTGGAGAGCGAGACCTGCGATCTGGGCCTGTGCTATGAGACCATCGAGCACGTGTGGGATCGATCGGCTCTGATGTCGGAGCTGGCGCGGGTCCTCAAGCCTGGCGGATGGATGATCTTAACCTGCCCGAATGTCCTGTGGGAGCCCGTCCACTGGTTTTCGGCCATCTTCGGCATCCACCATAGCGAGGGCCCACACCGATTTCTTCGTCGCGCCACCCTGCTGCGGCTGTTCGCTCGAAACGGCCTTCGGATGGTGCGCGAGAACAGCACAGTGCTTCTGCCCTTCTCGTCCGAGGGCTCCGATCGGCTGGACTCCTGGCTGGAGGAGCACGTGCCGGAGGCCGTCAAACGATCTCTGGCGCTTCGTCGAACGTTCGTCCTCCAGAAGGACGGACTCGCCTTGCAGTAGCTGAAATTTTCCAAAGCAGCTTATTTCCGCTGCTTTTTGTCCAAGCCTGGATGTCCGCCATGGACCCGGGGTCGGTGGCAAGCACCTCCAAGATGCCGCCCACCGAGATGCTCTTCATCTCCTGGCTGGTCTTGACTACGGGCATGGGGCATTTCATCCCTCGTGCGTCCAGGGTTTTCTCCGGCGTCAATTCGCTCACCGGCTTCCTCCTTAGTCTGTGTCGAGCCTCGATCTAGATAAAAAGCGTGATCTGCGATTCCATCGACTGGGCGACGTACGTGGCCGCGCCTACCGGGTCGGTGACTTCGTCGATCAGGTCATCGCGGGCGATCTCCATCAAATCCATGCTCATCTGGCACGGCTGCAGGCTCACGCCCAGATCGATGGCCACCTGGCGCAATTTCGGAAGGGAGGCGACTCCCTTGTCTTTCATCATCTTCTTGAACATCCATCGTCCTATTCCCCCTATGTTCAGCCGGGATGGTCCGAGGCGGTCGATGCCGCCCCGGTTCATGAGGCTGAGCATCTTGCCGAAGAGCCCCTCGCCGGTGGGATTCTCCTTCTGGATCGCTTTGAGGCCCCAGAACGTGAAGAACATGGATGTCTCTATCTCCATAGCAGCGGCGGATGTGGCGATGATGAACGCAGCAAACACCTTGTCCATGTCCCCGCTGAGCACTATGATGGAGCACTTTCTCGTCTCGTCGCTCATCTGATTCCTCCTGGGGAGCCTTCTTTTCCCCCGCCTGGGGTGGCTCAAGTGTTGAGGGCGTTCTTCCGGCGGCCCTGCGCCCGGCCAGCTTACTCTGGCCCGCATTCCGGGCCGCGCGTCTGCGAATACATACCCCCTATGGGTATAATATACCATACTGGTATGATTTTGTCAAGTAAGCGCATTCTATCTTAGGCAGTTGCGAAACTCGCTAAATGCTTATCTCGTGGACGATATAAGATCAGCAGGGGAAGATTTCGAGGCGGCTAGAGCTCCGTAGACATAGTAGCTATCCATCCATGAGGCACGATACAGACACTATATGGCTCCTACTTAGTTGGTGCTGTGGGGCTCTCGACTAGTCGATGGGCTCCAGCGATATATGAGGCGGACTTCAGAAGAAGACATGAACGATCTTATTCGAACTGAAGTTTGCTCACTTCATGGGCTTCCTTCCTGCAGAATCAAGCTTGGTGTTTATTTGGTCACGCTTATGTTTAGCAAGGGCCGGTTTAACGTAGTAGTGGTCAAACAGCATATCGAGCACGTCAAGATTCCACTCAGCCTCTCCTGGTTCAACATTGACGATCTGGCCACTGGCTTCATCTTTTGTAGTGTGTGTTGCAAAGTTACCAACATTTCGAATATGATCTACACTTTCAGCGATATAGCTGGGAAGATTTGGCATCACAGCGTCAATCTGTTTCGATAGGTTATGTTGGGTGGCGCCTCCTGCCTCGCGCAGAACGGTCTGCAAACACCGTCTTGACAACGCGGCACTTGCCTTGGGACTGAAATTCAGCACCAACGCAGCTTCTCCATAATCCGCTGCTATGTGCTTAGGTACTTCCTTTGGCACGGGCGGGCGAGCGCTTTGAAGAGGCCAGACAGTGAATTCATCTCCGCTCTGTTTCCACCCACTGCTCTCTACGAATTCATAGGGCTCGATCGTCAGGACCAGCTTTCCACATGCTGGGCAACTGGCTCCATAGAAACGAAGCCGCTCGTCTAGTTCTTTCGGGCCTTGATAAGATACAACAGCGGGCATTTCCTCCCCACGAGGACCGACTACATGTTCAAACTTCACCACAGTGAGGCAATGCGGACAACTGCCTCGCGAGTCGCGCATGGTGGCTACCATTTTCCATCCCTTTCTTAAACAGTTAGCTTGTGACTTCCGCAATTTACAGATGTTCAACTCGAAAGCGGTTCTCTGGAAAAGCAATCTGTATGCATGACACTTAACGGCTTAACATATACTTCTACAGAACTATTCTGCATAAGCAGGCCTCCTAGGTGACTATAAAGAGCAGCTCTGTACAGGCAGCAGCGAGGAGGTTCAATCATGTAGGACGGTCATGTCCGTACCTCCTGCACGTTCGATACCGCGTTTGGGCGATCCCCGGAGGAACCCAGTTGACCTGCCTCCCTTTCTACCTAATCCTAACTCAAGATCTGGATCAGTTTTTGGGGGGCAGGTCACTTTGTCAGGTGCTGTTATTATGTTCCAAAGTAACGAAGGCCCTATCCCTTCGGCATGGGTTATATTAGGCAGATTCAAGAGCACGTTTTTCCCACTGTTCGACGTCTACACCCTTAATCAAAAGCCATAAGCCAATTGCTACTTCAAAAAGAGCGACCGGTGGACCGAATATCATCATCGCTGTGTTGTTGGGTACGAGAATATTTACAAAGGAGCCTATTAGCGCTAGCAAAAATGAAAATATCCCAAAGGCGGCCAATATTCTGGGAATGTACTTCGACTTGAAAAATAAATAACAAAAGACAATCGTTCCTAGGCTAATAAATACAAAGAGAATTGTTACTACGGCCCATTGTACGTCGAGAAATAACCTAACTAGAGCCTGCAACTGTTCTGTTTCAAATGCTGCCGAATAATTCTCGCCATTTAAGAGCTGCAAAACAATTAAACCACTAAGCACCGAGATGCACCCTAGAATGGCCTCTACCAACCTCCAAAGCAGCGCAAGCAAAGCAAGATTCTTGTTTACCGGTTTGAGTATTACATACAGAGCCCAGGCTAGTATTACGACACTCGCATACATGATTAATTCGTAGGCAGAACTGATACGAAATAGTAACTGATTAGCCATAAAGTTATTGAATGTTGCTGCGTCATTTCCTGGCACAATGAGTTTGAAGGATCCAAAAGTCGTGGCGAGTAAAGAGGTTGTTATGATAAGTAGATACGCGAGCCCTGCGACTCTTGCAGTCTTGTGTTGCGATGTTTCGGCGCTTCTTGCAGTCTTTTTGTTTGAATTCATAATTTTACTCCTTTTTGTTTTTATGTTCCACAGTTATGACTACTTTTCCTTGGGAATGTCCTTCTCCATAGTGCCGGAGAGCTTCAGCAGCCTCGCTTAATGGGTAACATCTATCTATAACAGGTACGACCTTGCCCGCTTCAAGAAGCTCTTTCACAAAAACCAAATCCTTTTGTGTTGATCTCGCCACCAGGTTACCCATTTTCTTGCTCCCTGTCATTGAAATGAATGGTCCTAGGAACATGGCTTGGTAGATTTGAGCCCCGGAACCTCCGGTCATGACATAAATTCCCTGGGGACTCAAAGCACGCCTGTAATCGAAAATCGAACGATATCCCGCAGCAGCAAGAATCAGGTCATACCGCTGCCCACTTTGGGTGAAATCTTCTTGAGTGTAGTCAATGACCTGGTCTGCCCCGATCGAGCGCACCATGTCCAAGTTCCTCGTGCTGCACACGCCAGTGACTTCAGTCCCGAACGATTTGGCAATCTGCACCGCAAACGTACCGTTACCACCAGACGCGCCATTAATCAGAACCTTTTGCCCTGGTTGAATCTGTCCTTTATCGCGAAGACCCTGCAGGGCGACGACTGCCGCTTGAGGTACGGCCGCTGCTTCCTCGAATGTCGTACTGGTCGGTTTCAATAGCAATGCATTTTCACGAGCACATACATACTCGGCAAAACCGCCCCAACCACCCGGACCAGATAGGTCCCCGAATACCTCATCACCTGGCTGAAACTGCTTTACGTTTCTGCCAACCGCTTCAACCCGCCCCGCTATGTCAGATCCGAGTATCTTGTATTTTGGCTTTAGAGGCCCAAATTCCATTAGGCGGGGCCATAACATACCTATCAGGAGACCCCAGTCAGGAAAATTTACGGATACCGCATGAACTTTTACCAGTACTTCATCCTCCTTGGGAGTAGGTTTTTCTACCTCTTTGAGCTGAAGAACATCTGGTGGTCCGTATTCTGTGTATACAATCGCTTTCATGAGTATCCTCCTAATTTACTTTGATTCGGCCATTATTAGAATCGTACTTTGTGCTCGCCACTATGCTATACGTTAATTATAGTGCGGAATAGCGGTCGGGTGTCGCAGATCCCGCGTTCTTGGCGGGGCAGCGCTTTGTTAGGTTTTGTTTTTATGTTCCATAGTTATGACTACTTTTCCTCGGGCGTGTCCTTCTCCATAGTACCGTAGAGCTTCAGCAGCCTCGTTTAATGGGTAACATCTATCTATAACGGGTTTTACTTTGCCGGCTTCTATAAGCTCTTTCACAAAAGCCAAATCCTTGTTTGGTTTCACCATCATACCACCCAGTTTCTTACTCCCGATCATCGAAATAAATGGTCCCAGGAGCAAACCCTGGAAAACTTGTGCCATGGAACCTCCGGTACTGACATAAATTCCCTTGGGACTTAATGCGCGCTTGTAATCGAAAATTGAACGATATCCCGCAGTAGCAACAATCAGGTCATAACGCTGCCCCTTTTGAGTGAAATCTTCCTGTGTGTAATCGATAACATGATCTGCACCAAGCGAGCGCACCATGTCCAAATTCCGCGTGCTGCACACGCCAGTCACTTCAGCCCCGAAGTATTTGGCAATCTGCACTGCAAACGTACCGTTACCACCAGACGCACCATAAATCAAAACTTTCTGCCCTGGCTGAATCTGTCCTTTGTCGCGAAGAGCCTGCAGAGCGACGTGTGCCGCTTCAGGTACAGCCGCTGCTTCCGCAAACGATATATTCGCTGGTTTCAGGGCTAATGCATGTTGAGGAGCACATACATACTCGGCAAAACCGCCCCTACCAAGGTCGGATAAGTCCCCCCATACCTCATCACCTAGCTGAAACTGCTTTACGTTTCTGCCAACCGCTTCAACCCGTCCCGCGATGTCAGCTCCGGGTATCTTCAGTTTTGGTTTGAGAAGCCCGAAGCCCATCAGGCGGCCCACGAACGGTTCTCCTGTCACGAGCGTCAGGTTAGAATAAGTCACGGATGCCGCATGAACTTCCACCAATACTTCATCGTCGCCTGGGGTTGGCTTTTGGATCTCTTCAAGTTTAAGAACATCGGGTGGTCCGTATTTAGTACATATTATTGCTTTCATAAGGTATTCCTCCTGCAAGTTGCTTTGATTCGACTATTTTCAGAATAGTTTACGACTATTCACACCGGTCGGAAGGGGAAACTTTCGGCCCGCTCCGGTTTGAGGACGTTGTTCCTTATCAGATTAGCAGCGGCCCTTATAAAAGTAATTACGGCAAACACTATAAAGGCCGTGCTGTAGTCGATTATCTTAGTAAAGGGAAGCAGTATAGGTATCCACCATACAACATTATAAGCCACAAAGGTGAGTCGGTTAGTGAAGCTCTGTTTGACTGAAACATAGTTAGCTGAATTTTTCCTAAGCCATGCGAACCGCATGTTTGAATGTTGTTCGACAATCGTTCAGTAAAGCACCCCGATAACCACAAGCCCGATAAAGCCCCAAAAGTCTGACAATACCGAAGTGGATAAGACGACGACAACATAAATCAGAGCGGGAAGTCCCAATGCCAGCGTAAGCCAATTATTCCAACGTACGGTTAAAAACTGTTCCTTTGTCATAGCGTCCCTTCTTTCCGCTTATCTATTTCCAGATAGTTGAGAATGCCGAGAAATCCACGAAACCTTAGCGCGCTCTGTGTTCTCGACGATGAAAGTGCCGGTATGTTCTTGGGGTAATAGAGCAACTTGCTGTCCCTGCAGATCACCTCCTTTCTCCCCTCGTATGCAATTGTATGCATGCGGCAGAGTCCCGTCAATACTTGAGCTTCCTTGCTACTGTGCCGTGCGTGGAGGTGATCAAAGAGGCGGAGCTACTGCGAGTATCAGTAGCCAGTTGCGAAACTCGCTACAAGCTCCTCTCGTGGACGATGTAAGATCAGCAAGGGGAGATTTCGAGGCGGCTAGCGCGCCGTAGATATAGTAGCTCTCCAGCCCAACGGCACGATACAAATACTGTATAGCGCCAACTGAGCTAGTGCTGGTGACTTCGAATTAGTAGGTTGTGGGTTCGAATCCCGCCGAGCGTGCTACCCAACGGTACTGGCTTCACCGGCGCGGCGGGTGCGCGAACAAACTTTGGCCACAAGACACCCTGAAAGCGTATGTGACCGCCGATTTCGAGCTGCGATAGCTTAGTCGGGTGCAAGCGGTGTTGGGCGGCCAAACCATGTTCACTACTACTGCTTAAGGGCTCGCGTTGTTCGCACTGGCCTTTCCGAACCTCCCCTCCATAATGCGGCTGTCAATGAGTGGCCAAAACATTTTCGTTCCGTTTACCAGTTCTTGAATATCTTCCAGGTCAATCACGACGACCGCAGTGCCGTCCCTCTGGAAGGCCAGCTTAAGCAAGTGCTTCGCATATCTGCCTTGTGCTTCCTCATCTTTGGAACTACAGCCAGAGACGTTTTTCCTAGCAAATAGAATCCCTACATTGACTCGATGAAAGTGCATACGGTAGAGAAAATATCCAGTATCGGAAACGCTGAGAGTGTGATTTATGTTCTTGCATTCAGCAAGAATCGCTCGGCTGTGGGCACTGGAGATTGCTTCAGGCTCGCGCATGTAGCGTGCAATCAAATCGCTGTCCATTCGGGTTCTGTCAGCGTACACATTCTTTGTGGGCACCCACCCTGCAAGCAAAAGCATGAGGTATCGCGCAAGTTCCTCCAAAGGTTTTCCCTCTGGTTGTTTCTCAACACGAGAAAGCATAGTCGCTGCATAGGCACGACCGATTGGGAACTCCACTAGAGATGTAGGATATGAGAACAGTCTTGAATACTCGTGCCTTAGAGATAGCTGCATTACCACATGCTCAGCGAATAACGTATGCGTTTCATTGCTACTCAGATTCTGTTCAACGCACTCTTCCATATAGTCGAACGCTCCTTTATCAACTCCGAAAATCAGCCGAAGCATATCCTTGGCAGCTCCTCCCTTTTCTGGATGTCGATCCAATAGATCGTCAACATGAGCGTGCAGAAGCCACCAAATGGCTGCGCCAAGTTCTCCTTGCAGGTAGATCTGACCCAAGTACATGCCTACTCCTGCTCGGCAGATATGTCTCGGTGTAGCTGTTTCATAGTTGAGAGTGCACTGATGCCGACCTAGCTCGTTCCACAATTCGGTAAGAATCTCCGTAGCCGCAGTTTGCAGGAACCTCTGATTTAAGATCTGCGCCAGACCACCAAACCAGTTGATTATCTTCTCTCTGGGATTCTGGGGCATGCCTTCGTCTACTCCAAGGTCGGACAAATCCTGCAAAGTAGCAATCCGCTTTGTCGCCGTGGAGACGATTCTGCATAGGCCACTGAGCTCTGTGCTCTTATTGCGGGCATGCGTCTGGAGATTACGCATTGGTTCTTCAAGAGCACTTACTGTGGTGGCGGATAGGACAGCCTCACACGCTGGTTCGTAATTGCTCATTTGTTCTGTTCTCACTTTCCTTGGCTAGGGGTCGCCGCCCAACATATACTTCTACAGAACTATTCTGCATAAGCAGGCCTCCTAGGTGACTATGGAGGAACCAGTTGCCCTGCCCCAAACAATAGTACCACCACTTATGTTAGACTCACCTGCTGAATCGGTGCGAATGTCACCGCAAGAAGCGAGCCTTCCATGGAAAGCCCTCCCTGCTTGACCTGAGGCGTGCTTGCCGAATACGCCCGCCAAATGAAAAGTGCTAGCCTGTATACCATTATATCAAAGAAACACAGCGAGTCAACCCCCTCGGTGCAACTACTTCGCATATTTATTGCTACTTCCGAAACTATCACTGCATCACCCGAATGGATACGCGAACCGGCAGGCTCGCTCACATGGCCCGCATCGCCTCCCCGGCGGGGTGCCACGGAGGACGGATTATAGCGCACGTGGGAGGGAGACATCGCACAAAGGGGCCTTGCCACGGGGCCGGCTGGGCGCTATAATTGCCTATGGAATCTCGCTTCGGAGCACCTGAGCTCGGCTACCCGCGGCCGGGCTCCTTTTCGTGAGGGAGAGAATGAGACAGGCCAATCTGAGGAATATCGCCATCATTGCGCACGTGGACCACGGGAAGACCACCCTGGTGGACGCGATGCTGAGGCAGAGTCACGTGTTCCGCGACAACCAGGCGGTGGTGGAGCGCGTGCTGGACAGCGGCGACCTGGAGCGCGAGCGAGGCATCACCATCCTGGCCAAGAACACCGCCGTCACGTACCGGGGGGTCAAGATCAACATCGTGGACACGCCCGGCCACGCCGATTTCGGCGGCGAGGTGGAGCGGGTCCTGAACATGGTGGACGGGGTGCTTCTGCTGGTGGACGCGGTGGACGGGCCTATGCCCCAGACCCGCTTCGTGCTGCGCAAGGCCCTGGAGCTGGGGCACAGAGCCATCGTGGTGATCAACAAGATCGACCGGGCCAACGCGCGGCTCAACCACGTGGCCAACGCGACCTTCGACCTCTTCCTGGAGCTGGGGGCGTCGGACGAGCAGGCCGAGTTCCCCATCGTGTACACGGACGCTGTCCGGGGCCTTGCCACACTGGCGCCGGGCGAGCCCGGCGCGGACCTTCAGCCGCTGTTCGACGCCATCCTGGAGCACATCCCGTCGCCGGAGGTGGAGCCCGACGGCCCTGCCCGAATGCTGGTGACCACCCTGGTCTACGACGACTACAAGGGCCGCATCGCCATCGGCCGGCTGTTCTCCGGGAAGCTGCGGCGGGGGCAGGCGGTGGCGCGAATCGGGGTGGACGGCGAGGTTCATCCCGGCAAGGCGGCACAGCTCTTCGTTCACCAGGGACTGGGCCGGCTGGAGGTGGAGAAGGTGGAGGCGGGCGAGATCGTGGCTGTGACCGGCCTCCCCGCGGCGGGCATCGGCGAGACCATCGCCGATCCGGACGACCCTCGCCCCTTGCCTCCCATCCGGGTGGAGGCGCCCACAGTTCGGATGAGCTTCAGCGTGAACACCAGCCCCTTCGCGGGCCGGGAAGGGACCTGGGGCACCTCCCGGAACCTGCGCGAGAGGCTGATGAAGGAGCTGGAGCACAACGTCAGCCTCCGGGTGGAAGATACCGATAGCCCAGACACATTCATCGTCTCCGGTAGGGGGGAGCTGCACCTGGCGATCCTGATCGAGACCATGCGCCGGGAGGGCTACGAGTTCCAGGTGGGCAAGCCGGAGGTCATCCTGCGCGAGGAGGACGGGCGCTGGATGGAGCCGGTGGAGGAGGTGTACCTGGAGGTGCCGGAGGAGCTGATGGGCACGGCCATAGAGATGCTGGGCAACCGGCGGGGCCAGATGCTGGACATGCGCCACGGCGACCGAGGGACCCACGGAAATCACCTGGTAAGTGTGGACTTCACCTATCTGGCGCCCACCCGCCACCTGCTCGGGTTTCGGGGGGCCTTTCTCACCGCCACCCGGGGAATGGGGGTGATGCACACGCTGTTCCACGGCTACCAGCCCATGGCGGGCGAGGTGGCCCGGCGCGAGCGCGGCTCGCTGGTGGCCTGGGAGGAGGGAATCAGCACCTCCTACGCCCTGCGCAACGCGGAGGAGCGCGGGGCCCTGTTCATCGGCCCCGGCGTGGAGGTGTACCCTGGGATGATCGTGGGCCAGAACTCGCGGAGCCAGGACCTGGCGGTGAACGTGTGCAAGAAGAAGCACCTCACCAACATGCGCTCCTCCAACGCGGACATCATGGTCCGGCTCACGCCCCCCAGGAATATGAGCCTGGACGACTGTATCGAGTACATCGGAGACGACGAGATGCTGGAGGTGACCCCGACCAGCCTGCGCCTGCGCAAGCGGGTGCTTTCCGCCGAGGCCCGGCGCAAGGCCGCCGCCGGGGGGGGAGATTGCGAGGCGGCTAGAGCGCCGTAGACATAGTAGCTATCCAGCCCAACAGCAGGCAATGGATACTGTATAGTGCCAAATGAGCTGGTGCTGGTGACTTCGAATCAGACGGTTGTGGGTTCGAATCCCGCAGGGCGTACCACAAAGTGCTATGGACTTGGAAAAGCCTGACCTCCCAGACTGATTCAGAAATCCCCATGATTTGAATCAGTAAGACCCTCGATTGCCGGTCGTTCTTCGAGAGCCTCTCCCGTCAAGAAGAGCAAACAGTGCTCACCTGGCTCGGTGCTCCATTTCTATGCGATTGGCAGAGCCCATGGTTGTTCAGCTTCACGCAACTTCTTGGTGGTTTGGCCCGGCGTTTATTGTTTCCTTGGCATTTGACCTGCCTCCCTTTCTGCCTAATCCTAACTCAAGATCTGGATCAGTTTTTGGGGGGCAGGTCA
>SDBT01004085.1_pt1 | contig 24890 bp, 22 predicted proteins | sample 2277101 | NCBI WGS metagenome assembly SDBT01 (sample SAMN10404973, study PRJNA504765) | marine sediment metagenome | isolation source: marine sediment core GS10_PC15, 103 cmbsf | place: Arctic Ocean: Southern Knipovich Ridge | collected 2010 | reverse complement strand
TTATAAGCTTGCGTTCCAGATGTATCTTAAGTGCCTGGAACTGGATATTAACAACCTTGCTGCGCTTCTGGGTCTTTTTCAGACATCGTGCAGGATGGGGTCTTTCGAGCAGGTGATATATTTTCTGCAGGTGTATCTGCGTATGCATCCGGGGGACACATCGGTGATGTTCTGCCTGGCGACGCTTTACATCAAGCAAGGCGATTTGCAGCAGTCACGGCGGATTCTAAAGGAGATTCTGGTTCTGGATGCGGCAAACAAGGACGCGGCAGACCTTCTGGAGGAGGTTGAACATAATCTGGCACAGGGCCTCGAACCCCGACAGGGGCGTTTCTGCGGGGCCGGCAATGATAACGCAAAGGAGTTTTAGTTTATGGACAATGAAACCAAAGACGTCGAACAAAAAACGCCGCAGTCTCAGTTTACATCGAAGCTGGATGAATTGGAGGCCCTGCTGGAAAAGCAAAAGGAGCTTATACGCAAGGGTGACTTTAGAAACATAGAGACATCCGCTCAGCAGGCCGGGTCGATTGTAGAGGAAATGGTGCAGGCAGGCGCGCTTGCAGCACCTGAAGTGCAGGCCAGAGGGGAGGGCCTGTTGAAGCTGTACGGGGAACTGGTGCTTATGGTCGGCGCCGAGAAAGAGAACGTGGCCCAGCAGCTGGAGCATATTCGTAAAGGCGAAAAGACCCTGCAGGCATACCGCGGCGAAGGCGGTTCGGACAATGAAGGCACCAGCGCATAATGCCGGCAGGCTGTTTTGGGCGTTTTTTTTTTATGTGTTTTGCTAATATCAGCGATTTTACCGCCGTGACCGCAGGCAGTAAGAATTTCCGCTAAATGAGGTAAATACGGTTATGGTGCGTTTGATTTGGCCGATAATAAAAAGCAGGTACGCGTAAATAGAAAAAATAAGACTGAACAACGGTACAAGATACCGATTGGGAGGTAATTATGTCGACTTTCCAGCTTCCGGGCCTGGCTACGGGTATTGACACCAGTAAAATGGTGCAGCAGCTGATGATAATCGAAAGCCGCAGGCTTGCCAGGTACCAGGTTACAAAGAACGATTACGATGCGGTAACCAAGGCCTTCGACCTGCTGCGGACAAAAATCAATGCCTTGAAAACGGCGGCGGGCTATATCTCGGATTCTGACGAGCTAAACTACTTCAATATCACCTCAAGCGACACCACTGTTCTTACCGCCAGCGCCACCGCCCAGGCCAGCGAGGGCTCACATTCGGTAAGAGTCAGTCAGCTTGCAACGGGTGAGACGTGGATTCAGGATACCAGCACTTTTGATTTTAAAACCAGTTACGTCGGCGCGGGGACTTTTATCTATTCATATAATTACCAGGAAGTTGTGGTACAGACAACGGCTGAAACTACGCTTGAGGACCTGGTGGGGTTGATAAATAACGATAGAACAAATAATCCGGGCGTAACGGCCAGCCTGTTAAAACAGGGCGGCAAATATCACCTGATGCTGACCGGCCGGCAGACCGGGACCGATTACCATATTTCCATAAACAGCAGTACTACGGAGGTATTGGAAAGTACGACGGTCGGCGGTGCATTCACTGTTGAGAGCACCGGCGAACATGCCACGCTCACTACCAAGATTACCGAGCTTGACGAGTTTGATAGCGGTACCACAGGCCTTAAAGGAGATGAGCATATTACAATAAGCGGTAAAAATTACTTCGGGACCGATTTAACCGACCTGGATATGGATGTCAAGGAGGAAACTACAGTAGGTCACCTGATACAGAAAATTAACGAGCATTTCGACGGTGTCGCTACGGCGGTGTTTATAAACGGGGAAATACGGCTGACCGACCATATATCCGGCACAAGCGGTTTGGAAATCAATTTAACCTACGATGCCGGCATTCTGGGTGGCGATACGGACCTGACTTTACCAACAATAAGCAGATTAGTGGAAGGCGGTGTTGCGGGGGGGCTTGCCCTTCTTGACCGAGACAGTTTTATCGAGACTCAAAGTGCCCAGGATTCAAAGCTGAAACTGGACGGGTACCCGCTGGATCCCGACGTAAATGACAAGGAAAAACAGACGCTTACCTGCGGCAGTCTGGCAACCGGCGGCACGTTTACGCTTACTTATAAGGGCGAGACTACCGACCCAATTCTTCATACTGCCACAACTACCCAGATTAAAGATGCGCTTGTACTGTTATCTACGGTTGAGGACGGAGATATAACCGTTGGGGGCACAGGCCTTGACCAGGCAGGCGACACTGAATTTACGTTCCTTGCCGAGTTGGGTGACGTGAGTATGATTTCGATAGACGCCACTGGGCTTACGTTTGCGGGCGCAAGCACTGTTGAGATTGCAGAGACCACGAAAGGCAATGATGGCTGGATACACAAAAACAGCAACACCGTCACTGACGTATTGACGGGTGTTACACTGCGGCTTGTCGATGTCTGCGAATACGACACGGAATATGAGCCGATTCAAGTAACAATCAGCAGGAACACCAGTACGGTCAGGAGCCAGGTGGAGGGTATGGTAGCCGCTTTTAATAATCTGGTGGATTTTCTGGCAGAATATACCGAGTACGACAGGGAAGAGAAAAAGATGGGCATATTGAGCAACAACCTCGCGGTCAGGCTGATTAAGAGTCAAATGAAGCTGCCTTTTATAGGGGTAGTACTGGGTTTTGCCGACCCTGATAAATTTCTTGAGGCCCGGGACATAGGTTTAATTGTTACCGGTGATGGCAAACTCGAGCTCGACACAGATATATTTGAGGATGCTGTAAACCAGGAAAAGGGGTTTGAAAGCGTTATCGATTTGCTTGGGGCCGCAGCAAAGGGCGACAGCGACAGCACGACAATAGAGTTTTACGCCGCCAGCGACAAATACACCACCGTCGGCACCTATGATGTAAAAGTTACAATCACCGGCGGCGTGATTACCAGCGCTGAAATAAAGCTGACAACCGAAAGCGAGGAACAATACCGCGAAGCCGACATACTGAAGACAAATCTTTTTATGGGCAACAGCAAATTCGACGAAGACGGCCAACCTTTGTACCCGGAAAACGGTCTGCAGATTACCGTCAAGTTAACCACCGACGGCGACTTTGAGGCCAAGGTTCGCGTAAAGCAGGGCTGTGTGGGGACGCTTGAGGACCTTCTTGTTGAAACGGTCGAAAGCGGCGGTCGGCTGAAAATCGCAGAAGATATAATAGCCGACCAGATAAAGGCCATAGGAAAAAGAATCGTGAGCGAAGAAGCCCGGCTTGAGGATGCCAGGGACAGACTTGTTGAGAAATTCGCACGTCTGGAACGGACATTAGCCATGCTGCAGGAGCAGCTTAGCGCGGCTGGGATGCTGTATTCGATGGTTTTCGGGGGCTAACCGGTGATGAGGCAGAGGGGGCACTAAACTAAAATATCATTATTGAATTGTCTGCCAGCAATTTGCACAGACGGCCCAAAGAGCGGTTCCCGGAACCGGTGTCTGAGCCAAAGAACATTGCCGCATCGAAACAGCGGGCAGTTTTTTCCCAGTAGCCAAAGGGCCTTGCGGCAATACGAGGGGCATAGATAATCACATAATCATAACTGCTGTTATAATCAGAGACCAGTTTCCCAAGATTTTCCACATCGAGCGCAGCCGAGTCGGTAACCGGAGACAGCCAGATGTTTTTGATGCATGTTTGAACGGGCCGGTCCTGGTTCAGGTTCTCGGCGTTGAGGTCGAAGGCCTTTGCCACGGCGGACCTTTCAAAATCAAGGTCGAGCAGCAGGCACTTTTTGTCTTTTTCAGCTATGTTCATCGCGACGTTTACGGGGATGGTTACAGGCAGGTGCTGAAAGCTTTCGGCAGCCATGATTATGGTTTTGGTTTGGGGGTCGGATTTGGTCAGGATTAAGTTTGCGAGCCGGTCGTAGTATTTACCGTCTTTGATTTTTTTTGCCGACCACAAGCGCAGCTTCGGCGAGGGCGTCGGTGCGGGCCGGGCCGGCGACCTGGCAGTGACTTCGCTGGCGATAACGCGTATCCTTTTGGTGCCTACAGGTTCGTTGAGTACGTAACAAGCGCTTTTTTGAACCAGGTAGCCGCTGGTGACGGCGACAATCACCGCGGAAATATGGGTAAATAATCCTGCGCCAACGACCCCGGTGGCGTAGGCGTCGACAGAGATTCGGGCAATTGTCGGCGGGCCGGCAACGGCAATCAGTATTGCCATGATATTGACCGCGACCAGTATCAGGCTGACCAGGGCATCGGCAAATATGAATCGCCCTGCAGCATTCATGGCAAAGAACAGGCCTGCATGGGGATTAATCCGGTCCATGGAATTGAAGGTGCGGTTGATTATTCTGACGATTTTGCAGATAAAGCCAAAGAAAACCACAGCCAGAACGACAAATATTATAAGCGCCGGAATACGATTTTCTCCGACAACAAGACCGCCGATGAGATTAACGACATCTCCGGCATAACCCTGTGCGATAATAAGCTTGCAGCAGGCAACGCTTAAAGACATTCTCAAAGCGGTGGCCAGCAGTACCAGGGCGGGAAAGCCGGCCAATTCGCCGGGGCTGCGTGCTGAGAGGCTGACGATAACCACCGCTGCCGTTAAGAATATACTGAAGATAAAAAGCGCATCGATAATGTGAGAAAACGGCGGGAAAAGCAATCCCGATACGATGGCGATTACGCCTGCGGCGCAGAGAAAGTCATTGCGCAATATAATGCCTGAGGCGCTTTTAGCGTGTAACAGCCGGCTGAAACCGCCGTGTGTCGGTGCTGCGTTTGGAATTGCCTGACAGTGTGCCGTCATAATAAATTCTCAATGCAAAAAAACTTTTTTTCAGCTTAGCATCGGTTATTTTCTATGCCGCAATCTGTAAATCAAGGCCAATACCTCCGCAATAGCCACGTAGAGTTCCTGCGGTATGAGGCCGTCCAGTTTTACGGTGGAATAAATTGTCCTGGCCAGTTCCGGTCTTCTGATAACAGGTATGCCGTAAGCGGTTGCGATTTGTCTGATTTTTTCGGCGAGCTCGTCGGCGCCCTTTGCCAGCAGTATGGGAGCTTCCATAGTCTGTACGTCGTATCGCAGTGCCACGGCCACGTGTGTGGGGTTTACCAGTACCACGTCGGCCTTGGGCACTTCCTGCAGCATACGCTTGCGGGCCATGGTTATCTGGATTCTTCGAATTCGTGCTTTTACTTCGGGCATGCCCTCGGTGTCCTTTCGCTCCTGCTTCAATTCATGCTTTGTCATTTTAAGGTCCTGGCGGTGCCTGTGCTTTTGATAAAACACATCGGCAGCGGCAATGACTATAAGCGCCAGGCACACGCGTATCATCACGCCCATTATTATCTTTGCGATTACGGCTATTATCTGTGCCGACCAGGCCCATCGCAGCGACGCGAGTGTTTCGAGTTTGCTGTTCAGATACACCCATACTATCAGTGAAACAAACAGCAGCTTTGCGATGGATATAATCAGGCGTACCAGCGAGCGGCCGCTAAACAGCCTCTTAAATCCCCTTACCGGGTCTATTGCCTCGAACCGCAGCTTAATGGCCGCGGGAGCAAAATTCAGGCCGCTTACGGCAACACATGCCAGCACCGAACCGACACAAAGCGCAAGATAAATAGGAGTAGTTGCTGCTATCGAACTTATTATTTTAGTGTTAACAAAACCGATGAACACTTTTGTATCCGTAAAGACGGCCGAGTTGCCCGACAGGCCCTGCTTTATCTGCGCAACAAACCAGTGCATCAGCGTCGAGCCGGTAACGGCCATGACCATTACCATGGCGATAATCGTCGCGGCGGAGGGCAGTTCCTGGCTTACGGCCACCCGGCCCTTTTCTTTGGCTTTTTGCAGCCTTCTTCTTGTCGGCTGTTCGGTCCTTTCGCCGGCAGGTTTGTCAGGCATAGGGTTAAACTATCCCAAATAGACAAAACATTTTACTGGGTTCCCCAAATGCATTCTTTTGCGTTTGAGGGCCCCACTTCAGCGCAGCGGCAGTATTTCAGCGGCGAATTCGGCAAACTCTGCTGTGAAGGTGCTGATAAAAGGCAACATGACTATTATCATTAGCAGTCCCAGACCAACTCGTATAGGCAGACTGATAAACAGTATATTCATTTCGGGAACTATACGAGCCAGGACCGCCAGAATGACCGACATCAACAGGAACGCGGCCATTATCGGCGCCGCCAGTCTCAGGCTGGCAATGAACATAGTGGAACCGGCCTTTGTTATGCCGGCTGTCAGAATCGGTATCGTTGGTATAGTTCCAATCGGAAATGTCTGGTAACTTTTGGATATTATCAGCAGAAAGAAATGGTGACCGTTTGCAGCCAGGAAAATTATTGTGAAAATCATTTCGAGCAGACTTCCGAGCGGTTTGGACTGTTCGGAAGTCAGCGGGTCGATGATTTGGGCCAAATTCAGGCCCATTTGTCTTTCGACGATACGCCCGGAGATTTTGACAGCGGAAAACATGGTTGTAAGAACCAACCCCAAAGACAGGCCGTAAACGGCTTCGTTTGACATCAGAATAATGACCTTCATCGCCGACAGCGGCTCAAGATGGGCGGGTACGGCGGTAATTGTCGCAAAGAACACGGTCATCATTACCGTTACAGCGACCTTAATTTTGACAGGGACACTTGCCCAGCCGAAAATCGGAAGCAGCAGAAAGAATGTCGAAATTCTTGTCAGAACCAGTATAAAGCCAAATATTTTTTCGTCCATGCGGTTTTATATCGTTTCAGCAGACAATGGCCAGGCCATGCCCCAGGCACGGCTGCAGTGCCGCTTTTGTTCAATCAGTGTCCGAGATTCTGAATGTGTGTAAAAATCTCATTCGTAAAACGCAATGTAATCTCGAGCATCCAGTTGCCGAAAAGAAGGGCAACCAGTCCCATAGCCACAAGTTTCGGAACTATCGTCAGGGTCATGTCGCGTATAGAGGTCACAGCCTGAAACAAGGTTAATACCACACCTACTACCAGACAGGTGATAAGCAGAGGCGCCGATATCAGCAAAGCCGTCTCCAGCGCCGCTCGACCTACATATAAAGCAAGGCTGGTGTCCATACGATTACACCCACTTTCCGGTTATAGCTTATTGAAAACCAAGGCTGAGACTTTTTGCCAGCAGGGCCCAGCCGTCAACGAGAATGAACAATATCAGCTTAAAAGGCAGGGAAATCATCACAGGCGGCAGCATCATCATACCGGCACTGAGTAAAATACTTGCGATAACCAAATCTATCAGCAAAAAAGGAATGAACAAGAGACAGCCTATCTCGAAGGCCGTTCGGAATTCACTTATAACAAAGGCCGGTGTAACTATGTGCAGGCCTATATCCATCGGTTTTGCGGGCGGGGGGATTTTTGCCATCTGCACGAACAGGGCCAGGTCGGATTTTCTGCTGTGGCGGAGCATAAACTGTTTCATGCTGTCAACTGCTGTTGTACCTGCGGTCTTAAAATCGACCTGGTCGGCGAGGTAGGGCTGAATGGCGGTCTGGTTTATCTTTGAAAACGTCGGGGCCATTGTATAAAGCGTCAGAAACAGCGCCAGGCCCATGATGGTAATGTTGGGGGGGATGGTTTGAGTGCTTAGCGCACGGCGGATAAAGGCCAGGACGATAACTATTCTCGTGAAGCTGGTCATAAGCGCCAGGACGGTCGGCAGCAGGGCCAGGGCGCCGAAAATAATCACAAGCTTTACCGGCGTTGACCACTGGTTGCCTTCAGCCTGGGAGGATGTGACTTTGTCAACCAGTGTTACCAAATCATTGATGCTGGGCACGGCGTTATTTGTCGGTGGAACGTCGGCCTGACCCGCCCAGCAGACCACGCCGGAGGGTATGAAAATAAGCACAAGAAACAGTATCTTAACAGTTCTACAAGACATTGGCTTGCTCGGTAGGGTCGGTTTGATTTTCAGACTGATACGAGGCATTTGTCACGTCTGCGAGCATGGAGATGCGCTCCGGGCAACTGGCTATAAGAATACGGCGGTCGCCGACGGCAACAAGATGCAGGGCCTTTCGGTGTCCGAGGCTGACAGTTTCGGTAACTCGAATGTCTTTGGCGGCGACATTTCTCACTGCCGGCAGGAATTTTTTTGCCAGATAAATGGCTGCAACGCCTAAAATTGCCACAAACACGACAGCCTTGAAAGTCGTCCAAAACAGTTGACGAGTTGTTTTTGATTCAATCGGGTTGTAAGAGGCGGTGTTTGCATCATTGGGGAAAAGGCCGTTGGCATCGGCAAATATGTAATTTTGCGATTTTTCCGCCAGGGCGGTCTGCGGTACAGCGGCACCGCAGATTACCGCCATTAGAAGCGCAGCAGTAACTATACTGTTTGCCTGTGCTGTCATGGTTTTTAGTAACTTCAGGTACAATCTACGCACCCGAGCGATTTTTCGCTTCTGAGGCACTTTTTCCAAACCGACAATTAGGATATGAGCAAACGGCGTGCCGAAAAGGCAAAATGCCTGTTTATCAGCTGTTAAAGGCGCTTTTTTTGTAAGACCAATGGAGCAATCAGGCAGGTTGTTAAAAAAATTGACATCTGTGACAGGCGCGTTCAGTTTGCTCTCAAGACGGCAATCAGAATCTGTGCCTGAGCATAAGCAAAGCTGCTTTGGCCAAGCCATGGGCCGCCGCGTGCAGCGCCCCACGAATAGATTGGACATCGGTTTTTTGCAGCAAAGGCGCTGTTAAGAAAATCGGCGGCGGCTTTTGCGCGTTTTGCCGAGAGCAAAAAGCATTCCCGGTCGGTTGTCGCATCGGCTGCCACACCGATTACGCACAACTTGATGTTTTTGAGGTTGGGATTTTCCGCCAAATCGGACGCGAATTTTGTTAAGTACCTTTGTGCAGATTTGTCAATGGCGGCATCGGAAGACAAGAAACGAATGTTTGTAACGGCAAGATTTTTTTGTTTTCCGGTTATCTGCGAGGGCATCGTTTTCATAGAGCGCTGCAGCTGTTTGAAATCACGGCGGGCCTGCTCTTCCATCGCGTTGAGGGTTCTGCCGTCAAAGTTTTCATCGGGCTCGGTGACGGTATATTTGGGCTTGTGATAACTGAACCTGGGTTTTGGCTTTTTGCCCGTAAAAAAGCCCAGTCCGAGTAAATTAATCGATTCAACGAACGAATCTCTGCCTTGATGAAATAATCCTTCGTCCTTGACGGTGGCAAAACTCAGCAACATAACAAAAAACGTCAAAAGCAGGGTCACTATATCTGAAAAGGTAACAATGTAACTTGGCACGCAAGGTCCGCGGTCTTCGGTTTTTTGGCTCTTACGAATCAATCGTAAATGCTCCTTTCCAAAAGAACAATTTCCAGTTTACGTTCGGATTGATGGTCCGATTCGTCTGACTCGTTTTTTTTTCGGTCGATGGTGGAGTCGGCAGCGATACTGAACCAGTTCTTGTCGAGGCTGGCTTTTTTTGTTAGATAGTTCAAAACCACCCAGGCCCTCGACAGGCCCAACTCGAGGCTTTCGTCATCGTTTTGGCGTCCGTTTTCGCTGATAACCACGCAGGCCGGAGTTTTTTCGAGGAAGGCAGCCATGCTGCTCAAGGTTCTGCGGCCCTGGAACGAGATGATTTTGCCCTTTTTACCCCAAAAGATATTGTTTGACGTGGTTGAGAATACTTTCAGTGTGCGGAAGTCTGTCAAATCTGTATCTCTTTTTGAACCGTCCTTTGTTTCGGTGGCCAGAGTGGGTTTTTCACTGCCCTTCTCGGGTTCTTTTTTGTACACGAGCGTGGGTGTTTCCACAAAGGCTTCGCTGTCATCATCTTCCGTTGTTGTGATGCCCCCGAACTGGCCGCGAAAAGTTGATTTTAGTTTATGAAACGTTTTGTCGTCGAATGAAGAAAAGCTAAGAAACAGCACAAAGAAAGTTAACAGGAGCGTCATGCAGTCGGAAAAAGTAACCATCCAGGTAGGGGCGCCTGCAGGGGCGTCGTCTGATTCCGGAGTTTGCCTTTTTCTTTTCATACGGCGTTTATGTTACTTGGAGCCTATGGTGGCCTTTACTTCTTCTCTCCTGCTCTGGGAGACAAAGGCCTGCATTTTTTCCCTGACGGCGGTGGGGTTTTCCCCTTGCGCAATGGCGCATACGCCTTCGACAATCATCTCCATAGCGGTTGTTTCGGCTTTTGAATAGATGCCGAGTTTCCCTGCCAGAGGTATAAAAACCAAATTCGCCGCCAATGCGCCGTAAAAAGTCGTCAGCAGGGCGACCGCCATACCAGCGCCAAGCTGACCCGGGTCATTAAGGTTCTGCAGCATCTGTATCAGGCCTATAAGCGTTCCTATCATACCGAAGGCCGGCGCCGCAGCACCCATAAACTCCAGTATTTTTTTGCCGTTGACGTGACGCTGCTGCAATGTCTGTATTTCGAGAGACATCATGTCCCTGACCATTTCTACGTCCTGGCCGTCGACCAGCATCTGCAAACCTTTAACGAAAAACAAATCGTCAACCTTATGGATTTCCTGCTCAAGGGCCAGAGCGCCGTCGCGCCTGTTTATGGCCGCGAAGTTGACCATCTTCTGTATCAGTTCCGAAGGCGGTGGTATTTTGGTGAATATGGTTTTTTTAACCACCGAAAATATCTTCAAAAACTGCGGCAGTGAAAAATGAATAAGTGTAGAACACAGCATGCCGCCAATGGTTATTGCAAGCGACGGGACATTGAAGAATGCCTGCCAGCCGCCGCCTGAAACGATGGCAATGATGATTACAAGGAAACCGAAAACTACGCCTGCTATTGTTGCAATATCCATAACGCTAATTCTCCTGGACAACTTTCTTTAATCGCTGACACAGAACCGCCGCAAGCTTCGGCTCGGCGACGGCAAGCTCGGCCAGCAGTTTTGCTTTGGTTCTATCTGACATGTAGTACAGGATTTTTGCGGCTTCATCGATACCGCTGACGGTATCGGTATTTGTTTTACTGATATTGACCAGTATTTTACCGGCACTGGCAGAGTCCATCTTGTCGTAGGTTGCGGCGATAGAGACAAGATTGGCTTTTTCTATTTGATTGATATCGACTTTTGTTTTAGCCAGTTCCTGCTGCTGCTGTCTGAGGACAGCAACGGTTGAGGCCAGCTCCAGTCTTAGATTTTCAAGTCGGTTTATGTCTTTCTTCAGGGTTTCGTGCGCAATTGCCAGTCTTTGCTTGCGCAGCTGCAAATTCTGCAGATTGTTGTCGTAGTCCTGCCTTTTTTGCTGCAAGTCATATACAAGTTCCTTAAGCTTCTTTTGACTCGGAGCTTTTGCTGTATGTGCTTGTTGCGAGTCGGTAACCTGCACCTGAGGCGATTCGGCGAAGGTGTCAATCGGCGCACTTGCCGGCTGAGGGGCGACAGGCGGGGGACTGGGGGCCGGTTTGGTAAGCCAGCCGATAACAAAAGTTGCGGCAAAGCTGGCAACAGCACCAACAGCTATGATTATTATAAATTTTTTACTCACGGCCTTTGTCCTTTATTATTTACCGATTATCTTTCGCGCAAAACGAATGGAAGCACCTTCGTCAAGCTGTTTCTGCTCGAGTTTTTCCTCGGATTCTATAAATTCCCGTTTTTTCCGGGCTCTCAATTTCTTTAATCCTTCGTTGAAGCGCCTGATTTTCAGGACCTCTGTAATTTTTTCCTTCTGTTTTAATTCGAGCTGCTGAACTTTGTCTTTGAGTTTTTTAATCAACCGGTTATTTACCGGCGCAGATTTCAGCAGCAGTTCCTGTTCGAGTAACTTGTTTTGCGGATTCCCGGCCGCGACATCAGCGATTGCCTCCTTCAGAGTGGTCTGCCGGATAAAAAGCATCGCTCTTGCCTTGCTTAGTTTCTCCGTTATATCCAGCAGTTCCATTCTCTTTATCTGCTCCTGCTTGGTCTTGATGTCCAAAACGCGCTGTAATCGCCATGTAAACCTTTTCATAGCCCAACATTGGCTTTGTCTTTGAATTCTACTTATCGCTCAAGAGCTGGTCCCATGATTGCGTAATGGCAATCAGCCTTTTTACCGTTTCTTCGAAACACGTTCTGTCCCTGACGGGCTGTGTAAGGAACTGTCTTATTCTGTCAATTAAAGCCATTGCCCCGTCGATACGCCTGTTACTGCCGGGTGAGACGGCTCCGATATTTATCAGGTCCTCGGCATCGACGTAAGTAGCGTAAATTTCCTTGAACTTTTGGACGGCTTGTCTGTGCCGGCTGCTGACCACAGCGGGCATGAGTCTGCTTACAGAGCCCAGTATATCCACAGCCGGGTAGTGGCCCCTGTCGGCCAGTTTTCTGGACAGCACTATGTGGCCGTCAAGCAGGCTTCTTGCCGTGTCGGCCACGGGGTCTGCCAGGTCATCGTTTTCCACAAGGACCGTGAGAATACCCGTTATACTGCCGTTCTGTGAGCAGCCGAGGCGCTCGATGAGCCTTGGCATGAGACTAAAGACACTCGGACAATAGCCCTTCGTTGCCGGCGGCTCACCGGCGGCAAGGCCGATTTCCCGCTGGGCCTGGGCGAAACGCGTAAGTGAATCCATCATAAACAAGACGTTCTGGCCCTTGTCCCTGAAGTACTCGGCGATTGTTACTGCCACAAAGGCGGCCTTTACCCTTTGTACGGGCGGCGAATCGGAAGCTGCAACCACCACAACACTGTGGGCCAGTCCCTCCGGGCCAAGGTCTTCTTCGAGAAACTCGCGAACCTCGCGGCCTCGCTCGCCTATAAGCGCCACGACATTTACCGCCGCGTCGCTGGAGTTTGCGATGTCACCTAAAAGTACGCTTTTTCCAATACCGCTTCCCGAGAAAATGCCCATACGCTGTCCTTTTCCACAGGTAAGTAGTCCGTCAATGCTCCTGATACCCAGCGGCAAAGGCTTGGTAATTTTTTCTCTGGTCAAAGCCGGGGGACTGGTTGCGTCAAGCGGCTTTTTTTCCGTAGCCTTCAGCGGACCCTTGTTATCAATGGGTACTCCAAGCCCGTTAACCACCCGGCCAAGTATGTTGTCGCTGAGATTAATGTACCGGGGCGTTATACGAGCTGTTACCTTGTCACCCGGTGATATACCGTCGATATGTTCCAGCGGCAGCAGTATGAGGTGTTCGTTTGCAAAACCGACCACTTCGGCCAGTACCCGGCGTCCGTGGCAAAGGTGGATACCGCACAGCTGGCCCAGTCCGACAACCGGACCCGTGGATTCAACGGTCATACCCGATGCGCGAACCACATGGCCATAGCAGTCAAAGAGTTTGACGTTTCGCAGTGCACTGTGCAGCTGCTCAAAATCAATCTGTTGTTTTAACAGGTTATTTGCAGCCATAATTTACTGAGCCTGTTTAAGCGCTTCATTGATTCTTTGCAGTTGTTTTTCGATAAGTGATTCTACTATTCCTTTCGGGCTTTCCAGCACGCACTCGGCCGCTCCGACAGCGGGGTCTGCAACAAACTCTACCCCCGCAAAATTCTCGGCGTTTTGCTGCTGCCTGAATTCTTCCAGCTCTGCCAGGTCCTTCGGGTTCAAACGCACCACGATATTTGCGGTTGTCGGGGCGTTTTTGATTGTTTCATTAACAATGGATTGAATACTGTAGTTGCCCTCCTGGACATCCCGAACAAGTATTTTTCTTGCTATTTCAACCGCAAGGTCGGCGATTTTCTCGCTATGGCCGGCAAAAAGCTCTTCATGGAAGCGGCTGAGTTTATCACAGAGACCTTGTAACGTCCGGCAAAGCTCGAGAAGCCGGGTCTTTTCGGCAGTCAAATCCTGAATTTCATTAACGCCGCTTTGTACGTGGGCATCAGCTTCCGACGGCTGGGCGCCGGAGGCCTCGATGCCGCGCTTATGCGAGTAATCTTTCAATATGGCTGCCGAGCGGAGGGGTTTTGCAAGCTCGATTGTAAGTGTCTGTGACATATTAGGCCCCTTGTACGTATCTCAACGTGCCCTGTCTATTGGCTTCGCGCAAGGGCGCGAGAATCTGCTCTCTGGCCTCATTAACTTCTTTTTCGAGCGGCTCCTGCATGAGCGAGGTTTCCTCATCGAGCATAGCCGCGGCACGTTCGGAAATATTTAAACGAATTTTGTCTATAACTTCCTTCGTTGCACCAAAGAACGCCATTGCCAGTTTGCCCGGTTCCACGCCCCGCAAAACTTCCTGCATAGACCTGTTGGCTATTCTCGGGATGTCCTCCCAGACTACCATCAGATCTTTGACCATTCCGCAGGCGTCCTGGTCCTGCTTGCCCATTTCATCAAGCAGTCTGTTTCGCAGGTCGCCGGGCAGGCCGCTGAGCGTCAAGGCCAGCTTTCGCAAAGTCTGCTCTCTTTTTTCGGGCAGGGTCTCGCCCCTGAACAGGCGAAGCTGGTCGCTGACTATAGTGGCGATCCGCCTTTTCATTTCCGAGCCCACCGACTCAAGATTTATCATCCGGCAAACCGTTTTGTTTTGTGTGTCTTTGTTCAGCAGGGCGAGCACATCCTGGCTTTTGTCCAGACTCAACTCCGACAGCACAACCGCAATTGTCTGTGGATGTTGATTTTCCAAAGCAAGGACCAGTTCGTCGGTACTGGCGTTTCGAATTGTTATAAACGGGTCTCTTTTTTCAGCTATTTCTTTTATCTGAGACTGAATCTGCTGTGCTTTTTCCCTGCCGACGATTTTCTCGAGTATTTCGTTGAAAAAGCCTTTTATATTGAATTCCTGGGTTTGCAGCCGGTTACAAAACTCCTGGGCGACTTTTGTACGTTCCTGTTTAGAGGCCGTCGATGCGTCGATTTGCGCCAGTTCCATAGCCAGGTCCTGAATCTTTTCAGAGGGTAATTCTTTGAGCAGCTCGGTGGCTGTGGTCGTGTCCAGGGTCATTAAAAGCGCCGCTGCCTTGCGTTTGCCGGTTAATGCCATTTTTCTACCTTATATTATTGTTTGCTGTTAACTTTCCTCTTCCAGCCAGGTGGAAAACAGTTGTTTGGCCTGTTCAGGATTGCCTCGTAAGGCGTTTGCAATCTGTTCACGCAGTATCGCGGGGTCGGAACTTACCGCCTCAGCCGGCAGCAGTCCCGCGGCACGACCGCTGGCGGGAAGTTCCGCTGTACCTGCGGCAACCGCGGTCTTTTTCCCGGCTGAGCCGAAAATACGAAAAGCAAAAAGCGCACAAATTGCCATAATCCCCAGCGAGCTGTGCTTGGCAATTGCAATATAACGGGACCAGTCCTCTGGTTCGGCAGCAGGCAGTTCGACCGGCCGATGAAACTTTGCCTGGGCAACTTTAAGCGAGTCTCGGCCGTTGAGGTCGAGACCAAGAGCGCTCTGGATGATTTCCTCCACTTGTGACAATTGCATTATCTGTTCGGCCTGGTTGGGGTCGGTCGGCGACAAGTCAACCAGCGCCGCTACGGACAAGGATTTTATCTTGCCGGGTAATGCAACTCTCTGCTCGACGGTTTTACCGACAACCATTTCAGTAACGATTGTGCTGTCTTTTTCCGTGCCCCCGGCAAGAGGTGTCTGGCCCTGAGCAACTGCTACTGCGGGTTCGGTTTTGGTCTTTTCCTTAATCTCTTCTTTAGTAGTCACACCTTTTGGTTCATACTTTTCGGTTACGATATTAATGCTTGTCATGTCGATTTCAGCGCTGACCTTTACCGAGGCCCGCCCGGGCCCCAGCGCGATTGTAAGCATTTGTTCGACCTTGTCTGCGAGGTTGTGTTCGACCCTTTCCTTATAATCGGCGACTGTACCGGCACCGTTATCGAAGGTTTCGTCGCCGGTACGAGAAAGAAGCTGACCTTTGCTGTCGATTACCGTTACTTTTTCAAATTTAAGATTTGCCACGCTGCCGGCAACCAGATGTGTAATCGCAGCTATATTAACCGGGCTGAGACGGTAACCCGGTTTTAATCGCAAAACAACTGATGCGGTTGCATTGTCCTGTTCTGATATGAACAGGGTCTTGTCGGGGCTTACTATGTGCACTCGCGCATAAACGACACCATCAATCATCTGGATGCTTTTGGCGAGTTCCTCCTGCAGCGCCCTTTGAAGGTTGACATTCTGCACGAACGGGCTTATGCCGATTTTATCGTTGTCAAAAATTTTGTAACCGCCCTGGTCGCCCGACGGCAGACCTTCTTTTGCCATGTCCAGACGCAACTGGTAAATCTTGTTCTTGGGAGCCAGGATTGTTGTGCCGCCGTTGCGTAACTCGTAATTGACGCCCTGCTGGCTGATTTTGTCGGTGATTTTGGCGGCTTCTTCCGGCGCAAGTTGCTGATAAAGCGTCTGCATCTCAGGTCTTCGCGCCCAGTAAACGAGCATGCCGGCAACAATCATAAATGTCAGGGTTATTGCAAGCAACAGCGCTCGCTGAACCAGGCTTACATTTCGCAAGACGGCGATAATTTTTTCGAGGAGATTCATTGTTTTTCTTAAACGACAGAAATCCTGCAACAAGCACTATCAGAGCAACCGGTGCCGAGCGTAGTATTACATTTCAGACATTACATTTCTTACAAAGGCATATTCATAGTTTGCTTGTAGGCCTCAATTAACTTGTTTCTGACACCCACAAGAAGCTTAAAACTCATATCTGCTTTTGCCACAGCCGCAACTACGGAACTGATGTCCTTGGTTTGGCCGCTCAACAAATCTTGTATGGACATATCCGCCATCTGCTGATGCTCGTCAACTTTGGAAATGTAATTGTCCATTGCTTTTACGACGCCGTTAAAACCGGATTTTTTATCTGTTTTTCCGGCTGTGAGCAATTCGCTTGCGTGTCGATTGGCTGTTTGAGAAATCGAGCTTATGTTCGCATTCAGGTTAATCATAACATTTGTCCTTATTATTTACCCGGCCTGCATACGGCCCCTTTAGCGCAGGGTGCTTACCGCAGCAGTTCCAGTGTAGTATCAACCATTTGCTGGTAGCGTTTCAGCACCGCTACGTTGGCCTGATAGGTTCGCGCCGCGATGGTCAAGTTCAGCATCTCGATAGGCAAATCAACATTGGGCATCTCCACATAACCGTCCTTGTCGGCCCGGGGGTTACCCGGGTCGAAAATCTTTTGCAGCTGGCTCATGTCCTTAACTATGTCAACGACGCTGACACCGCTGATTTCGTCCGCGTCGGAGTTGAATATGGCCTGTAGTCGGCGATAGGGCCGGCCGTTCCCGGCATCGGTGGTCCGGGCGTTGGCTATATTCGAAGAAATAACTTCCATCTGTTTGCCCTGTGCCTGCATGCCGGAAGTAGCTATGTCTATGGGACCAAACATATTGTTAATTTCCATGCCGTTACCTTTCCAACAAATTTACGATACGGTACGGCCGTACCGCTTGCTATTAGACCTTTATTGCCAGATTCAACTGGTCGTACTTTTTGTTAAGCAGCCTGACATAAGTTTTGTGACGAAGGATATTCTTGAGCATCTGGCCGATTTCACCTTCGAGGTTTACATCATTGCCGTTGGACTTGACCGGGGTCTGTTTTGGCTGGTAAATCTGCGGCTGGATTTGGCCGGGTCGCACCGGACCGGCAGAATCCAGAGCCTTTTGCAACAACTGCTCAAATCTGACATCGAGCCTGCGGTAACCGGCAGTCTCGAGATTAGCAATGTTATTGGCGATGGCGTTGTGGCGCAGGCCTGCCGCTTTCATACCAGTCTCGAGAAAGTCCATTATGTTGGTTACTTTTGCCATATTTTGTTTTCCAGCGGGTGCGTATAACGGTTTTGGACTAACGTTTTTTTCAGTAATGTAGCAATAATCGTGCCAAACATCCCCAAAGGGGCTTTTTCCTACCACTAACGCGGTTTTTAGGCGGAAAATTGCGGTTCCGAGATGTCGGCCGTATTTGCAGATAGTCAAAATCGTAAGATTTCTATACAGGACAGCGAGTTTTTTTACACTTGCCGGTACCGCATTTTGTCCGTTTTTTATGCTGCCGGGCGGAAAATGCTGCCGCATTGAAGGGAATATTTCGCCGCCGGAATTACCAGCGTTTTTGTAACTAAGGTTGAACCGTAATATTCTTGTTTTTCTAACTCTTTTGGTCAGCGGCACTTATGCCTTGCAGGAATTATCTGTCCGAGAATTGGCACAATAGTTGCTCTAAATAAAGTTTGACTTACAAGGACTTTCTATGAACAACGAGATGTTTAGAATTCAAGCTATGCTGTTTGCGGCCGCCAATGGGTCTGGCACAGCGGCAAGTGTCGGCGATAAAGTGGGTGTGAATAGTTCGGCCGGACACAGCGCAGGCACCGACTGGACTGGAAAGCTGACAGGGTCTGATAATATAGGCAATCCTGCCCTGAAAACGGGTGATGAGGGGGCTTTGCAGGATTTCAGGAATACCCTCAAGAACACAATAACCGCCCAAACCCGCGTTAGAACCCAGGCACAGGCAAAAACAGCAAACAAACAAGGGCTCAAGAACGACAAAATTGCAGGTCTGTACTCGTTAAATCCTGCACTTTTGGCTGAAATCGCGGCTGCTGGTACCGGAAAGGTGAAAGCTGCCGTGGAAGCTTCTTTAAATGGCAAATTGGGGTTAGGCCCGAGCAAATCTGGTGGTAAATTGCAGGCAGCTGGGTCCCAGGCTGTTAATGTCAACAGCACAGTATCCGGTGTGCACGTGGTATTACCTACCAGCCAGGACGCTGCCGAAAACATAAAGGCCTTCTTATCAGGGCTGCGCGACCAATTAGTTGAGGCTGGTAGCGGGCCAAAGCAGGGCAAAAGCACTGCTGATACGGCAAGTGAGCCGGATTCGGCAACACCGGCTGGCAACGATAAAGTTACTGTAAAACCTACGACTGGGACAGCTGCCGGTGTCAATCTGCCTGCTGCGGCGCCTACGGTGCAGGCCGGTGAGCATGCAGATGTAACGGCCGCAAGTGAGATGTCCGGTAAAGCGGCTGCAGGGCAAAAAACCAAAGTCGCAGGCAACCTTAACCATACCGGCCAAAAAACTGACCAAGATGAATCGGCCTTTAAAAGCACCTTGCAGAACGGTAAGGAACTTGTAAGCGATTCGACAAAGGTTGCGGGGGTCTCAGTTTCGAAGGGCGGTGTTTTATCGGACGCTAAGACGCAGGGGTCCAAGACGAAGGGTTTTGACTTGGGCCAAAAATCGGGTACCTCAACCAGGGAATCAGCATCCGAAACCGGCAAAGAAATGACCAATCCGGGCAAAGCATCTGCTGATGACCACGTGCAGGTGTCTTCAGAGATGTTGGCCGGTAATAGTAAAACCCAGCCGAAAGCAGGCCCCAATAAACTTAACATTGAACAGCAGCAGGCCGTAGGGGTGGAAATATCCGGCACGGCAGGCAAGAAAGGCAGTGTGGATATTCTCAGCAAGGGCTTTGACGGCGCAGGCTCCGAGCAGAATTACTCTTATGGTGATTCACATAGTGCTGTCGGGCTGCAGCAAACAAGCGTCTTTACGCAGGGGGTCAAGGTTTCAAGCCAGCCGTTGAACAGTAACGCTGCCGCTGGCGTCGGCGAGCAGATACGGGCTTCTATCAGCAGTTCACTGCGGCCAGGTGCTGCTGAGCAGGAAATCAACATCCGGTTGAATCCTCCGGAGCTTGGGATGGTTTCTATAAAATTTCAGCAGCAGCAGGGCCAGATAGTGGGGTCAGTGAAAGTCAGTAACGAAACCACCCGGTATGAAATTGAGCAGGCCCTGCCGCAGATAGTACAAAACCTTTCCGAGCAGGGTATTCAGATAAAGCGCATGAACGTGACACTATCAGACAGAGATTTGCCGGAGGAGCCGAAAGACCAGTCGCTGCAGAACGGAGCTTTTCAACAGAGACAAGGCTTTTATAAAGGAAGCGATTCAGACTCTCACGAGGACACGTGGTCTAATGATGGGTGGCTGATTAACGATAACAATTACCAGCACGACACTGAATTTGGGTCTATGTCTGTTAACGAAGAATCTTTGAGTGTGTTGGTATAGATAATTACTTACTCAGCCCTTATGGATACACATAAAAACACAGGCCCGGCTGACACATCGCGGGGCAGCGCTAATAAAGATGCGGCGCCGCAGTTTTTGATTGATGCTGCATCAGCTGTCAATGCCGGCAAAACAAAAGAAGCCATAGGCATTCTTGAGGGCGGCATTGAGCAGGACAGCTGTGCGGCGTACGGCGCAATCGGCCAGGTATATCTGTCGTGCAGGGAATATGAAAATGCTCTGCAATGGCTCGAGAAGGCACGTCAATGTCAACCGGATTCCACTGAAATACTTCTGCACAAAGCGCAATCGCTGACAGGCCTGAAGCGCTGGTCGGACGCTATATGTGTTTTCCAGCAAATACTGGATAAGGATTCTGTGCGGACGGATGTTTTGTTTTTGCTGGGCAAAGCACTGAAAGAGACCGGGCAATTGGAGAAAGCTGAAGAATGTTTTAATAAGGTACTGAAGAAAAAGACCACCGCGCCGGTTCTGTATGAGCTGGAATCTATTTCCCGGAAGAAAGGCTGTTTGTCGCAGGCGGTTCAATACCGCAAAAAAGTGCTGGAGCTGAACCCGAATAATCCGCAGTTTCTGTGGTATGCTGCAGAAATTATGGTGTCTGTGGAGCGCAAGCAGCTTGGTATAAATCTGCTGCGAATGGCCATCAAAAGGGCCCCCAAGCGGGCCGAAATAGGCTCATCTCTGCTGCATGTGCTGCATTTTTTGCCTAATCTGGATGCGGAGATGCTTTTTGAAGAGCATAAGCGATGGGGCCGTAATTACGCACCGGCGGACCTGGCTGCAAAATGCCATAATAATGACCCCGACCCGAACAGGCAACTTCGTGTTGGATACGTATCACCGAATTTTTACAGGCATTCGGTTGCATTTTTCTTCGAATCACTGCTGGACGCACACGATCGAAATGATGTAGAAGTTTACGGGTACGGGGACATAAAATTTCCCGACAAGGTCACCGAAAGACTCAAACTCAAGTTCTGCTGCTACCGCGATATCGGCCGAATGAGCAAAAAGGCGATTGTTGATTTGATTGAGCAGGACAAAATTGACATACTCGTGGATCTGGCCGGGCACACCAAGTACAACAAGCTGACGGTCTTGGCCCACAAACCCGCACCTGTTCAGGTTACATATCTGGGCTACCCCAACACCACCGGCATGGAACAAATCGATTACCGTTTTACCGATGATTTGGCCGACAGTGCCGAGTCACAAAAGTATTACACCGAAAAGCTGATTTTTTTGCCGGACGGGTTCTTATGTTACAGGCCGGCCGATTCTGCCCCGCCGGTAACACCTTTGCCGGCAATGCAAAAGGGATATATCACCTTTGGCTGTTTTAACTGCAATCCGAAAATCAATCCTTATGTTATATCAATGTGGGCGCAGATTCTGAAGAGCAACAAAGACAGCCGGTTAATCCTGAAGTTCGACGGCGCAGCCGATGCAAAGGTTCAGCATTTGTACACCCGCCATTTCGCGCGGTTTGGCGTTAGCAGCTACAGGCTGGATTTCTACGGATTAAAGTCACCCAGGCAGCACCTGGCGCTGTACGGGCAGATGGACATAGCACTTGATACGTACCCTTATAACGGCACGACCACGACTTTTGAGGCGTTATGGATGGGGGTGCCGGTAATTTCACTTACGGGCAGCTGTCACGCTTCGCGGATGGGTTTGAGTATATTAAATCGCCTGGGCCTGGGCTTTTTGGTTGCGTCAGGCCCTGCTGAATACGTTGCCAAGGCACTGACGCTTGCGGGAAAAACAGACCAGCTTGCGAAAATCCGCAGTTCTATGCGAGCCAGAATGGCAGCCAGCAGTTTATGTAATGCAAGACAATTTGCCGAAAGTGTTGAAACAGCTTACCGCCGGATGTGGCAAAAGTGGTGTCAGGACCGCGGCGGGCACGATTGATTTTTTAGGGGAATTGCAGATGAGTGCAGACGAAAAAACACAGCAGTGGAACATTTTGAAAACAGACGATTCGAAAAAGCAGGCGCCACAGTTTCTAATCGATGCCTCCGCTGCGATTAACGCCGGTGAAGCTGAACGGGCAATAGATATTCTTACTGGCGGCATCGAAAAGGACAAGTTTGCAGCCTGCAGCGGTCTTGGCCAGTTGTATTTGTCGCTGGCTGAATATGAAAAAGCGCTGGAATACCTGCAGAAGGCGATGGATTGCAACATTGGTTCTATGGCGGTGCTGGTGGATATGGCCAGGGCCCTGGCGGGACTTGGTCACCATACTGAGGCTGCTGACGACCTTTGCAATGTCCTCAAGTGTCAGGACAATATAAGAGATGTATGTATACTTGCCGAGGGCCTGGTAGGAATCGGTGCTGCTGACCGCGCCGTTGAGCTGCTTGAAAAGATAGTGGAAAAGAACCCTGACCGCATAGACGCGGTATTTGAGTTTGCCAAGGCGTTGGAAATGGACAACAAGCTTGAGGCGGCTAAAGAACAGCACGAAAGGATACTGCAATCAGGCGCCCATGTGCAGGTGTACGACAGATTGATAAATATATGTAAAGGGCTGGGCTATCTTTCCGAACAGGAACACTATATAAAAAGGGCAATGGAGCTTCAGCCGGAAAATGTCCACTTCTGGACCAAGCTTGCTTTTCTTTTAATAAGGACCGAAAGGAAACAGCGGGGTATTGAGCTTTTGCGAAAGGCCGTGGAAAAAGAGCCGCACAATCCAATGATTGGCTCCAACTATCTGGGTTTTAGTCATTATATGCCGAATATAGACCAGCGGACTATTTTTGAAGAACACAAAAAGTGGGGGCTTGTTCATGCGCCGGTGAGGTTAGCCAAAACATCTCACAGCAACGACCCCGACCCCCACAGGCGGCTTCGGGTAGGCTATATATCGCCGGATTTTCGCTTTCATGCGGTGATGTTTTTCTTCGAGTCGCTGCTGGATGCCCACGACGGCCGGCAGGTCGAAGTTTACGGATATTCTTCCAGCAAATATGTGGACGAAACCACTGGACGTATCAGACGCAAGTTCGACCATTATCGTGACATATTGTATCAAAGCGACCAGGCGGTAATTAATCTTATTAAAAAGGACAAAATAGACATTCTTATAGATTTAGCCGGACATACGACCTATAATCGTCTTGGCGTTTTTACTCGCAAACCTGCCCCCGTTCAGGTCACATACCTGGGCCATCCCAATACCACGGGAATGCAGCAGATTGATTACCGTTTTACCGACAATCTGGCCGATATGTTCGAATCGCAGAAATTTTACACCGAGAACTTGGTGTTCCTGCCGGGCGGCTTTCTGTGCTACAGGCCCCCTGAGGATGCGCCCGATGTTGCCCCCCTGCCTGCTGAAAAAAACGGGTTTGTTACGTTCGGCTCGTTCAATAACAATCGCAAGCTCAATCCTTTTGTTATCTCCATGTGGGCGCAGATACTAAAGAACAATGACAACAGCCGTTTTATTTTGAAGTGGGCGGGTCGGAGTGATAAATCCCTGCGAGACCGTTACCGCGAAATTTTCGAACAGTTCGGAATTCCACCGCACAGGGTCCAGGTAGCTGAAGCGCAGAGGACTTTTCCAGAGCACCTGCAGCTTTACGGGCAGGTCGATATTGCACTGGATACGTATCCATATAACGGAACCACGACCACCTGTGAGGCCCTGTATATGGGTGTACCTGTAGTATCACTTGTGGGTAAGTGCCATATATCACGTGTGGGGCTTAGCATACTGACTCGGTTGGGATTAGGGTTTCTTGCCGCCTCAACGCCGGAAGAATATATAGCCAAGGCCGGCGCGCTTGCAGGCAGGGTGCAGGAGCTTGCAAAAATCCGCGCCGCTATGCGCCGGCGGATGGCCGCAAGTACACTGTGCAACGCAAAGCTTTATGCCGGCGATATCGAAAAGGCATACCGGATGATGTGGCAAAGGTGGTGTCAGCAGCAGACCAGCGGCGAGGGTGAAACAGTATGCAAAACCGCTGCCCCCGATAAGCCCGTAGTCTGCGCCGCAGAAGCCAGCCCTGCAACTGATACCTGCGCCCAGCCGCAGGAACAACAGACAAAAGAAAAACCTGTTGTTCGTATTATACACAACCTTGCCCGCTGCGGAGGAACACTTGTATCCAGGTGCGTGGGCAGTATGAAGGATATTATCCTGCTAAGTGAGATGCATCCTCTCGGCGGCAAGTGCCTTAAATACCTTGACCCCATCAAGCAGGCCCACGAATGGCATGGGCTTTTCAGCAGCGAGGAACTGGCTGCGATTAGAGAAAAACGCCTGAATTTTGCCGAAATAATCGGTCTTGTACACGCAAAGTCCGCCGCCGCGCATAAGGCCCTGGTGCTGCGGGACTGGGCGCATCTTGATTTTATGGCCGTGCCTTTTCTGCCGGAAGCCGGTTACAAGCTGGGCCTTGCCGATGCTCTTAAAGATGATTTTAAGCTTCTGCAGATAGCGCTTGTGCGACACCCTGTGGACCAGTGGCTTAGCTTAACAAAGCTTGCGGTAGCGCACGGCAAGCTAAGTCTGGCCGCTTATCTGCGCGGATATTTGAAGTTTGCACAATACTGTTCGCAAACCGGTTTTATCCGCTATGAGGACTTCACGGCAGAACCGCTCTGGCAGATGAAGATACTTTGCGAAAAGCTGCAGCTTAAATACGACGAAAGTTTCTTACAAAAATGGTACGATTATAAATACGTTACCGGTGACACAGGCAGACAGTCCCGCGGCTCAAAACTTCGCGAGATTAAATCCCTGCCCCGCCCGGCGGTCGATGAAGAGCTGCTGCGGCAATTCCGCGAAAATGATGACTACTGGAAAAGCCTGCGACTGCTAGATTATTCCG
>SDBT01004084.1_pt1 | contig 24891 bp, 22 predicted proteins | sample 2277101 | NCBI WGS metagenome assembly SDBT01 (sample SAMN10404973, study PRJNA504765) | marine sediment metagenome | isolation source: marine sediment core GS10_PC15, 103 cmbsf | place: Arctic Ocean: Southern Knipovich Ridge | collected 2010 | reverse complement strand
AAATGGGGTAAAATAAAAGAGGCGGGAATAATAACTTTGCGGCAACAAACAAGTCAGCCAGCGAGGGTGGGAGAGTAAGTTAAAATAGAAACTTTTCATCTGGCCAAAGTGTTAATCTGGCTAATGTCATGCAAACTGTCTGCGTGCTCTTGCTGCTGACAAAAATTCAAGGATGCCAACAGGCAGAGCCGATGGACTGTTTAGAAGAAAGGTGACTCTAAAACAAGGCCAGCCCGGTCGTAATTAGCTTAGACTTACGTTGCCCATTTTCGATAACACGCACAAGGCAGAGCGAAATGCGGGCAAGGCAGGCAAGAGCTAATATAAAAAAGGAAAGAGTCACGTGGACCAAGGGAGAGCCTGAAAAGGCTCTCCCGTTTTTTTTGCGCCTCAGACCTGACTTTGCCGTTTTGCCTCAACTGCGATTGGCAATGTCCCTGGTGATGTACGATGCGTAACTTCGCGCCGTGGTGCATACCAATAAAATTAATTGCCTATCTTCTCCGACTTTGCTATCCTTCGGCATTGAATGATGGTGGTCGGTGGGTTCTATCGTCCCTATAAAAAGCACAAGATTGCACCAAGGAGACGCAAGCAATGGCTTCGGACTTGGTTATTATTGGAATTTACCTCGTGCTGATGTTCGCTGCGGGTGTATTTTTCAGCAGGAACATTAAGACTACCGCGGACTATTTCTTGGCTGCTCGTTCTGCGCCGTGGTTCTGGATTATGGGCGCGGTATGGGCGACAAACATTGGCTTTCTTCACGGTTATTTAGCGCACGGCGGCGCGGCATATGAATGGGGGTTGATTCAGGCCAATTTCGAATGGTTTCAGGGCCCGTTTGCGTACATTTTGACGGGTCTTTTCTTTGTCGCCTTTTACTGGCGTGCGGGAATATATACGGTGCCACATTTTCTGGAGAGAAGGTATGGCTCGGCGATAAGACTTATTTACTGTCTTGCCTGGCTCGTGCTCTTTGTTGTGACTATAGCAGCGGAACTCTATTTGGGGGGAATGTTTCTTAAAAACATTCTGCACATCCCGTTCTGGCCGACGGTTTTCATCCTGACCGGCGTGGTTGGTACATACACATTGTTGGGCGGGCTTGGTGCGGCGATAATGATGGAATTCGTCCAGTTTATCATCATGATGGTCGGCACGATGCCACTGCTGTTTATTCTGCTGCGTATGACAGGCGGATTCGACGGGATAAAGGACGTGTTGCTGAATCAGTGGAATGTCAGCCCGCAGTACTTGAGTGTCCTGCCTGATATTCACCATCCATATGGGCCCGGCCCATGGGTGATTCTGGCTTTGTGTTTTGTAGTCTCGTTAGGCTGGTGCGCGGGGCACCAGTCAATGGTTCAAAGAAATCTTGGGGCGCGTTCGCTGTACGATTCGAAGCTAGGCTACGTTGTTGCCGGCATACCCAAGACGTTAGGCGCGTTTTTGTATATAGTTCCGATGCTTGCGGCGCCGATAATTTTTTCCCGGCACGGCATATTCGTAGAGAAAGCTGACGCCGCATACCACAAACTCATTCTCAATTTGCTCCCCTCCGGCATGTTGGGCATTTTTATCGCAGGGCTGATATCTGCAGGCCTCTCAAGCATAGGCAGTGTGCTCAATTCCTCCTCCACGATGCTAGTCAAGGACATTTACGAACGGTATCTGGTAAAAGGCAAAACCGACCACCATTATTTTGTCGCAGGTCGCGTCGCGACATTAGCCATTATAGTTGTTTCGCTTTTGCTGGTTCCCGTGGTTTCAAAGTCACCTTTGATTATGTGGCTGGAACAGACCCTGCTGGCCATGCTCTTGGGTCCGTTTACGGCGGTTCTGATGTTGGGCATATTCTGGCGACGGGCCAACACATGTGGTGGTACAACTGGTTTTTTGGTTGGCTGCGCCTTTGCGGTGTTCATGCAGCGGGTATTGGGAGTAGAGATATTTATGCTTATTGGCTGGTGGTCTTTTGTGGTTGCGTTCGTAGTTACGGTTGTCGCCACTTTGGTCACAGCGCCGCCGGAGATTGAAAAGGTTGAAGGAATTACATGGGAAAGCGATTTTCATTCCCAGGTAGGTTCCATTGCCGAGCGCCGTGCGGAAAATAACGGGACCAAAGTTACTCAAATGCCCCAGATAGAAATCACTATGCCCCCGTGGTATCTTAATCTTAAGTACTGGGCGACCGCGATTTTGTCTGTTCAGATTCTTCTTTTATTGTTTTTCGGATAATGAGTTTGCCTTAGTGCTTTTTTAGAGACAGGAATTTCTTATGGCGCTCACCCACAGAGAAAGAGTGCTGACGGCTCTTGAGCATCAAAAGCCCGACCGCTGCCCCATGCAGATAAGCTTTACGCCGGAATTTGCGCTAAGGCTTCGCAAAGACATAGGGCAGGAAAATGTAAGTCCGCACAACCCGCACGGGGGAGGCAATACCTATGAATTAGAGCGTTTTTTGGATGAGGATATGCTGCTGACTTCCGTCGGCTGGGCCAATTCCTATTATCAGGTTGATTGCCCGCCGGGCCAGGGATATACCGATGAGTGGGGGATAGAATGGATGGCTGCTGAGTATGAAACTAAGTTCGGCAAGGGCAAATATACCGAAATCGTCGGACATCCGTTAGCCCAGGATTCTGCCATAGACACCTACCAGCCGCCGGACCCACAAAGACCCCAATTATACACCGACGCTGAACGTGTCATAAGACAATTCAAAAGTGAGTATTGGATTGTCGGCGTGACCGTCACTACAATCTGGGAGACCGCCTGGGCACTGCGAGGTCTGGAGCAAATGCTGATGGACCTTGTCCTTAATCGCGATTTGGCTGAGCGAATCCTCGATATTCCATACGGGTATCATTTGGCGGCTGCAACGAAACTTGTTCAGATGGGGGTCGACATGATATGGATTGGAGACGACGTCGGGACCCAGCAGACTATGCTCATTGCGCCACAGCAGTGGCGCCAAGTCTTTAAGCCGCGCATGGCCAACTTCGTAAGCACACTGAAAAAAATAAATCCTGATATAAAAATTGCCTATCACTCTGACGGCAACATTTACCAGATAATTGCCGATTTGATTGAGATTGGTCTGGATGTTCTTAATCCGATTCAGCCGGCATGCATGGACCCGGCAAAAGTAAAAAAAGATTTCGGCCATAAGCTCTGCTTTTGGGGAACGATGGATGAGCAGTATACGCTGCCATTCGGGACGGCAGGTGATGTTGAAGGGGAAGTTAAGAAACGCCTCAAAACAATCGGCAAAGACGGGGGGTTAATAATCGGCCCGACACATCACGTTCAGCTCGATACGCCACTGGAAAATTTCTGGGCCATGGTCAATACCATAAAACAGACACCATACAGCACACTGTGACCCTGGTTCAAAAAGGTGCGGGATGACCAACTACGAGCGATTTGTCGAAACGATTAACTGGGCGGAGCCTGACAGAATATTGACCTATGATTTTCTGGACCACAGGGCACTGCTGACAAAATACGGTGGTTATGACAAGTCAAAGAAGTATTCATTCGAGCAGTTGGTACAGATAAACGCGAAGGCATTCAAACGGATGGAGCTTGATGTCACTCGCTACATCTATGACCCGGCCAATCACTGGATGGGTTCAAAGATTGCCAACTGGATACGCTTTTTCGGAGTAAACCCCGACAACTGGGAGGTTTGTCAGAAGGGAGGGACAGCCTGGATTTCGAAGAGGCCGTTTTCGGACTTAAAAGGACTTGAAAAGAACATGCCCAATCTTCCGAAATACGAAGAGGTCAAAGAATGGTATACTCCGTTCATTGAACACGTCAAAGAGGTTTTTGATTATTATGACCTTGTCTTTATCGGAGCGGTCGAAGGCCCTATCAGTGATTCCTACACATATACAAATATGGAGCTTTTTATGACCGCAATCTATGATGCTCCGGAACTTGTCTCACATATTATGGACTGCACGGCTATGTTTTCCGCCCATATTGCGCGGGCCTTTGCAGAGAACGCGTCGGCGCCTTTGCTTTTTATGGGTGAGGACATTGCCGGCTGTACGGGGCCGATGTTCAGCCCGAAGTTCATAATCCAGGAAGCACTTCCTCGGTGGCGGTGGATTATGGAGCCAATCAAGGCGAAGGGTTTTAAGTTTCTTTTTCATACCGATGGGAGATACGGCGAGCTGCTGGGAATAATATTTGACGAATTCGGGGCCGACGGCCTTAATCCCATAGAGAGAAACGGATGCAATGATATTTTTGAGATAAGCAAGCACTACTCGGACAAGCTTCTTTTTGGAAATGTTTGCTGTGCGGTAACTCTGCCACAGGGGAACATCTACGATGTTGAAGACGAGACATTGGAATTGATAGAAAAGATTGGCCCGCAGGAAGGCATATTAATAGGGTCGTCCGGTGAAGTTCATGACTTGGTTCCGCCGGAGAATGCTTTAATGATGTACAAAACAGTTCATGAATATGGAACGTATCCGGTCGATGTGGGGAGAATTCGCAGGCGAAGGGACGCCATTAAAGACAAATTAGAAACAAGAAAAGGTGAATCCGGTTAGTTTACAGCCGGTCAAGTCAAAATGCGCCGGCTGCAATTGTACGGCCCTTAACCTCTGTGCTTCTGAGCATAATGTTGCCTGTAGTGTCGATTATATCAGTCTCGAAAAAGCGTTGTTCACTTGGCAAAAAAAATAAAAACATCACGACGCAGGCGGTCCTTCTTCCAGGGCCGTCCTATAAAACCGCTCCCGGCTTTATGAAATTGACCAGTCATTTTGGGCAGAAGTAAGCTTTGGGCCCCAGCAGCGCTGTGTTTGTTTGCTCATAGTCTCTTTTTGTAGTATACTTTATATAAACGGCGGGTCACCGAAGGATTTTCCTACCTCATTTTGAGCTTTTTATCACTAAGTTAGGTAAGACGAATTGCTCGTCGGATGCGCGTGTGCAATTTATCGGAAAAAGAACTTGTTAAATGGCGTTTATATGGAGGTACGCAAATGAAAACTGCACAGGATACCTCTACACCCCCCAAAACAAAGGGCGACCTTCTGTTCGGTGAGCTTCTTGTCTCGCGAGGTCTGCTCACTCGCGGCGAATTAATCGAGGCCCTAAACGACCAGCGAGAGCAGGGTGGCCGCCTTGGCGAGGTGCTGCTCAGACTGAAAATGTTAGGCGACGATGACGTCACCCACGCCTTGGCAGAGCATCTTTCAATGGAGTATATTCGGCTCGACGATAACAGCGGCATCGATATGAACATCGCACGCATGCTCCCTGAAGCCATCGCCAAGCGATTTTGTCTTGTCGTAATCCGTGAGATGGACAACAAGGTTATTGTTGCAATGGCTGACCCCCTCGACGTTGTCGCGATAGATACAATAACGCTGAAAATTAAGCGGCAAATTAAAGTTGTAATTAGTTCCCCAGCCGAAATTAAGCGCGCCGTTGAGCTGATTTATCACGGTGTGGATGTTGAAGAGCAGCGCCTTCGCGACCTCGTCCAGCTTGAGGTCGGCGAAGACGGCGAGTTGGTCGAGGCGGTGATAGAGGACGAAGAACCCGAAGCCGACATCGAAAGCGAGGAAGATGCAGCAAGGGCGCCTGTGATTCGATTTGTCGACCTGCTCCTCAGCCAGGCCGTCAAAAGCAGAGCCAGCGACATTCATATCGAACCCCAGGAAAAGTCAATGATAATACGTATGCGCGTCGACGGTGTGCTTTGGGAGATGGTTCCTCCTGCCCGCAAGATGCAGGCCGCGGTCATTGCCAGGATAAAGATTCTCTCGGAGATGGATATTGCCGAGCGCAGGCTGCCCCAGGATGGTCGCTTCAAAATCAGGACCTCCGGGCGACAGATAGATGTCCGAGTTTCAGTGATTCCGACGATATACGGGGAAAAGGTTGTTATGCGAATTCTTGACGCCTCGGCAGTGGACCACAGCATTGAAAAACTCGGGTTCGAGGCCGAACGTCTTACAGAGTTTAAATCGGTCCTCTCCAGGCCCCACGGCATCATAGTGGTTACCGGGCCGACCGGCAGCGGCAAGAGTACGACCCTATATTCAGCCCTGAATTATCTCAAAGACCCGACCAAAAATATTACCACCGTCGAGGACCCCGTCGAATACCGTCTTGCAGGAATTAACCAGATTCAAATAAAACCTGAAATCAGCCTCGATTTCGCCAAGTGTCTCCGCGCCATACTAAGACAGGACCCCGACATAATTCTCATCGGAGAAATCAGGGATAAGGAGACGGTTGAGATTGCTATAAAAGCGTCCATGACCGGTCACTTGGTCCTGAGCACCTTCCATACTAATGACGCACCGAGCGCAATAAGCAGGTTTGTCTATATGGGCATCGAGCCCTATTTGCTGGCATCGACGCTGAACTTGGTTGTTGCTCAGCGATTAGTCCGAAGGATATGTGAGCACTGCAAAGAGCCGGTTGAGTTGAGCGAAGAGGTGCTCAATCGCCTGGGCATCACCGCCCAGCGGGCCAAGGACGCCGTCTTCTACCACGGCAAAGGCTGTAAAGCCTGCGGCCAGACAGGGTACATGGGCAGATTGCCCATATTTGAGTTCTTGTTACTGGACGGCGACATGCGTGACGTGCTCACCGAGGGCGGCACCGAGTCGCAAATAAGGGCAATGGCCCGAAAAAAAGGCTATGGAGGTCTCGTTGACAGTGGCGTCAGTAATATGCTCAAGGGACTGACCTCCGCAGAAGAGGTACTTAGCGTCACATTTACCGAAGAGATAACACCTGAGTAAACGACCGCGGGCAGTTTTTTCTACTGCCCAGCCGGCAAAAGACAACTGATTTGGGGGGTTGTTATCGCAGCGATTAATCGCGGAAAAACAGCTTTTGGCATGATTAGAGCGTCTCTATACAAGGCTTTATGCCACTTTTTACTAAACTGACTGTTTGTGGACGCCGATGGTATCGTAGCCGTGACTGGATGGCACACTATCGGCAAAAATGTGCTGTACGAGAAGGTTTTTTGAATGAAAAGCTATAAGTATACTGCGCGCGATTCTTCCGGGCAGCGAAGAGAAGGCCTCAAAGAGGCCGGTTCCTCAAATGACGTCCTTGGCTGGCTTCGGGAGCAGGGCTTTACCCCTGTATCTGTCACCGAGATATCAGCCGGCGCCCCACAAGCCAAGCCCGCCCAGCACCGCAAGCGAATCAAATCCGCGGACCTGGCCGCACTCTGCTGGCAGCTCACAACAATGGTCGAGGGAGGTATTCCCATTACCACCGCACTGGATACCATCTCTGACGACATAGAGAATTTACAGCTTCAGGAAGTCTTGAAACATGTCTTGGACATGATGGAAAAAGGCGAGACCTTCTCCAGCAGCATTGCTGAATTCCCAAAGGTTTTCAACAATCTGTGCTGCGCCTTGATATTGGCCGGCGAGGCCGGTGGTAATCTGCCCGAAGCACTTCGAAGACTCGCCGAGCATTTTGACAATCGCGATAAATTGGCCAAAAAAGTCAAGGGGGCAATGGCCTATCCTATTTTTGTATTGGGATTTATTATTCTAATAGTCGTATTCATTATGGCATTTATCATTCCGAGATTCACCGTGATATTTGACCAGTTTGGCGGAGATTTGCCGGCATTCACAAAGGGATTTATGGCCGTTTACGACATGCTTTATTACAACCTCATTTATATTATCGGCACTGTGCTGCTGGTGGTGATCACCTCGGTACTGCTCTACACCAAGACCGAGAAGGGGCATTACGCATTTTGCAAGATTGCACTTAAGCTGCCGCTGTTCGGCAAGGTCTTCAGTCAGGCCTTTATAGTCATGTTCTGCCGCACGATGGCAAGCTTGCTCGGCGCCGGGGTCTCGATCCTTGAGGTGCTCGATATTCTCCACACAATGACCAGTAACGACATCATAAAAGGGGCGATAATATGCACCCGCGAGCGCGTCGTCGGGGGCGAAAATATCTCAAAGAGTCTGGCAGCATCCGGATTTTTCCCGAATATGGTCGTCAAAATGATTCAGGTCGGCGAAGAAAGTGGTTCACTCTCAAAGGTGCTGGAGAGGACCAGCAACTATTATGAGCGAAAGGTCGATGCAATTATAACGACCTTGATGAGTTTGCTCGAGCCCATAATGATTGTGACGGTTGGGGGGATTGTATTGATAGTAGTGCTGGCGCTGTATCTGCCGATTTTCTCAATGTCGGCATAGCACCAGCGCAAAAAAAGAAAACCAAATATAGTCGCTAACGGATTTGGCCGATTGTTAGTCAGGAGGAGAAGTGATTTTAGGTTGTTTTTGGAGGGGCGTGTATGAAAAAAGATTTTTGATGGTGTTGAGTGCAAGAAGCAAGGAAAAGGAAGCGGAAGTAAGAAGTAATTTCAAACATTTTTTAGGAGACGAAGAAATGGAAAGCAGGAAAGGTTTCACATTGATTGAGCTGATGGTCGTAATTCTGATTGTCGGTATCTTGGCTGCTGTTGCTATTCCGATCATGCGAGGCCGAATTGATTCGGCCAAGTGGTCGGAAGGCAAGGCTGGTGCCGGTAGTATCCGCACCGCGTCACGTGCCTTTATGGCCGAAAAGGGTCCGGCCTGGGGCGGCGTCTGGGCCACTGTTACGCTGCTCGACCTCGGTTTCCAGGCTGGCGACCTGAACGGTAAGTACTTTGTAGATGCCGATTATGCCTATGCGTGCACCGGATACGACCTGTATATGATTACAGTGACCGCCGGTGGTTCTGCGGATGCACCGACGGCTCCTCCGGTGGTAACGCTGGACCAGACTGGAACATTCACGCCTAACTAATTAGTCGGCGGGAGGCAAAATTCTTAGCTTGTGGTTTCCGACCGCATGCTAAAACCTCTGAACGTACACAAGGAGGGTACATTCAGGAATATTTGGTGTTTTGCTGAGATGGAGGTGGCTATGGCCGGACCGGCCATAGCCACCTTTAGACGTATTTAATTGACATCCTCGAAAATCGCGAAATACCATGTGTGTGGGTAAATGGGGGGCAATGAAAAATATGGCTGTTAGACGGCTCAAATCAAAAACGGCGTTTACCATCCTCGAGATGATGATCGCTATTGTCATTCTGGCGGTAGCTGTAATCGGAGCTTCGGGATACAGATATTATGCCGCCATCGATGCCCGCAGAGGAGCAATGAAGGTAACGGCTGCCAGAATCGGGCTTCTGCTTTGCGAAAACTGGCGCGGGATCAAAGGCGACACGACCTACAACCCGGCGACCTATTTTGCTTCAGAGCTGACCATTTCCGCTCAGCCAGGCTTTGACGACACTGGATTCAAGGATGCGGATTTTGCGCTGTTGGGAAGCTACCTGGTCGTGGCCGATAGCGCCGACTACTACGCGATTCTCTCTTGGAAGGATGTTGGTGCCGGCCTCAGGGCCCTGAATATTGTGCTCGCCTGGCCGCCGAGCGGGCAATCGCAAGTCAGTGCCGGCGATACCAGTCGACGCTTTCTGTTGACGACCTATACGCCGATTTAACGTTAGGAGGGGATTAGTACTATGCCCAAGTGTAAACTTACCGTTCGAACAGGCGTTACGATTATCGAGCTGATGCTCGCGATGCTCCTTGCGGTCATTATCGTGACCGGTCTCGGCCTGGTACTCGCTGACAACCAGCGTGGCTGGACCAACATGTATAATCGTATATATTCAGATATCGTAACTGACAGCTACGTTGCCAGAAAGACTTTCGACTCTGTCATTCGAAGGGCGAGCTGGGAAAAATACCTGGTTGCCGACGACGGGACATGGGTAGAGGTTTATTACTACGCTGACGGCTCTTCTGCTGTCCTTGACCGCTATGCACGTTTCTTTTTGGGCAATGGGGGGACTTTGAATATTGAGTACGGCCAACTTGACCCGCGGATGACCACCAGCGTCCAGACTGTATGCGGCAACGTCACCAGTTGTGTTTTCAAGGCCGATGGTCGCTCGGCCCAAATGATACTGACGCTCGATAACGGTTCGCAGGCTTCTACCGTCGTCTCGTCTTCTGTTATGCATAACCAGTAAAAAAGTCTCTTCTAATAAGGAGTCATTCGAGATGAATAAAGGAAAGTTGGTCTGGTCAAAACCAAAAGCCGCTGTTCTGCCGCTGGTTTTACTTGTTGTCGTGATATTGCTCGCTGCCGGTATGGGTTTGCTGGGGCTGGGTTTCCATAGTCGCATCTTTGCCGTTAAGACAGCCTCCGAAATAGCTGCCCGGTGCGCGGTCGATGCAGGTCTGACCAAGGCCGTCTTTGAGATGAACGAGAAATTGAAGACCGAGCCGTGGGACGACAGCAGCCTGCCCGAGGCAGCCGACGAGGCACTTCCCAATTGTGAAGCCGTTTATACTTACACGGTAACCGGGGACTTAGCAAGTGGTTACAGTATCCAATCAATCGGCAAATCCGGCCTGGCCCAAAGAAGAGCCGCCTCCGACCTGAGACTCCAGGGACCCTTTGAGTACGCAATTTTCGTCGAGGCAGACCTTACACTAAAAGCCGGAACCTTGGTCGATGGATACAACTCTTCCGACCCGACTAAGGCCGACGTCGAGTTGGAGATTGGAACCAACAGCACAGCCGCCAGCAGTGTTACCCTCAATATGGGCGTAACGGTTGACGGCGATGTTCTCGTAGGCGAAGACGGCGACGTCGCAACTGTTATACAGGGCCTTGGTGCAGCGACCGGCGAGAGGTACGCTATTACCGAGACAGCCCAGTTTCCCCCGGTGACTGCACCCAACCTGCCCGATATGGGTATGATTAATGTCCACGGCACGACGTTGACAATCGGCCCAGCCGACAGCGGTACCTATACCAAGATAGCATTGAAACGTGCAGCCAATCCCGGAATACTGGAGATAGCCGGCGGCGATGTCATCCTGCATGTAACCGGAGACATCGACCTCGGCCAGGATTGTGAAATCATCATAAGGCCCGGCTCGTCTCTTGTTTTATATCTGGACGGCAATTTGACCGCCGGTAATAACTCCGGAATAAACAACCAGAATGCTCCGGCAAGTTTCAAACTCTACGGAACCGGCCCAGCAGGACAGGCCTTCGATATCAAAGCCAAGGGTGACTTCTCCGGGGCAGTTTATGCCCCAAACGCCGACGTGGTTATTAATGCCGGTGGTAATGTGTACGGTTCTTTCTTAGGTTCGAGCTTTCAGATGAACAGCGGCGGGAATTTCTACTATGATGAGATGCTCAAAGAGGTCAGCGTCAACGACGAGGCCGTGCGATTCGTTGTGAAAACCTGGTCTGAACAGTAGCAGTTCCGGGCCGAGAACAATAGCTCCTTTGCTTTTTTTTTCGTATGCGTAAATATTTAATAGTAAGAACCGAATAGCAAAAATTTTATTGGGGAGAGTTGAGGATGATTAGAAAAAAGATGCTCAAATCAAAACCAAAAGGTGCGGTGCGTCTCTTGGTAGCCGCTGCCCTGATATTATTGTCCCTGCCCGTAATGGGAATTATGAGTCTCGGGCTTCGCAGCCGTCTCCAGGCGATTCGCACAGCTTCTGAGATTGCCGCCCGCTGCGCCGCAGACGCGGGTATGACAAAGGCGGTCTTTGAGATGAGCGAGAAGCTCAAGGTCAAGCCCTGGTCCGATAGTAACCTGCCCGATGCATACAATGAGGCACTGCCGAATTGCAATATGTTTTTCAGCTATACGGTTGTCCCGGAAGGCAACGACGTTTATAGCGTCTCCGCCACGGGCGACTACGGCCAGACCCAGAGAACTGTTAACTCGACTTTGCAGTTGCGCGGGCCTTTTGAGTTTGCCATCTTCATGCAGAATGCTTTGGACTTGATGAACGGAACCACCGTGGACGGGTACAATTTCGACGCCGACGATGGACCGCTACAAATCGGCACCAACAGCACCGCTGCAGGGGCTATAACCTCGAAATTGGGCGTTACGATAAATGGTGATGTCGTCGTCGGCGCCGGAGGAAACCCCGATGTCGTTATCGACTCGAAGCTCGAGGCTGTAATAACCGGCGATACTTATCCTGCGCCTGAGGAGTGGGAAATGGACCCGGTAACAGTGCCGGGCTATCTTCAGGCACTTGCCTCGCAGGGGGCCCTGGCAGCCACCACAACACTGGTCGCTCCCGCAAAATATGACAGCGTCAGCGTTGGTAACGGCGAGATCGTTACAATTAACGGCCCCGTCGTCCTGTACGTTACCGGGGACATAACCCTTGACAATTCCGCCGAGATACGGATAGTCGACCCAAATACCAATCCTGATGCATTCTTGGTTATCTATTTGGCGGGAGACATCACATGTAAGAACGGAGGATTTATGAACAATATGGCCCAGGACGCAACAAAGTGCAAACTATATGGTCTTGAGACCTGCAAGAACATCGTCTTTATGACGAACACCATCTTCTACGGAGCCATTTACGCTCCCAATGCAGACGTACAGTTGAATAATTCGGTTGAGTATTACGGCTCTGTTGTTGCCAATAGCTTTGTGCAAAGCGTAAATGCCGACTTTCACTACGACGCAGTACTGAGAAATGTCGCCGTCAATGATGAGGCTGTCAAGTTCATCGTAAAGCACTGGTCTGAGTTATAAGCCGGCGCGCGGGTCTAAATCCGTCGCGCTTGTTTTTTCTGTCACGCACAATAAAAAACGCGCAGAGGAGGACAAAATGAGCCGAAAACTGCGAAGCTCAAGACATTCCGGTTCTGCTTTGGTTCTGGTGATGTTTGCGGTGATGATATTGCTCACAGCAGGTGTTGGTCTGTTGAGCCTGGGTTTCCACAGCCGCCTCTTCGCCGTAAAAACCGTCTCCGAGGTCGCGGCCCGCTGTGCCGCCGATGCCGGAATGGCAAAGGCCGTCTTTGAAATGAACCAGAAATTAAAGGTAAAACCCTGGGACGACAGCTCCCTGCCCCAGGCCAGCGGCCAAACCCTGCCCAATTGTGACGCCACCTTCACTTATGCCGTTGCAGGTGACGCTGACGATGGTTACACCGTGCAATGTACGGGCAGGTCCGGACGAGCAGAAAAAATCGTCAATTGTGCACTGGAGCTCAAAGGTCTCTTCGAGTATGCAATCTTCACCGATGCCAGTATTGATATCTACAACGGCGCCGTCGTGGACTGGTACAACTTCACCGACGACGATGGAGACCTTTCAATCGGCACCAACAGCATCCTGCCCGGAGCAGTCAGCCTCAAAAACAGTGCAACGGTAAATGGAAACGTTGTCGTCGGCCCGGATGGAGACCCCGAAGTCGTCGTGGCGGCGACCTGGGCGACTATCGCAGGCGAGGTTTATGCCGCCTCTGAGGAATACCCGCTGTATCCCGTGGTGGTTCCGGTCTATTTGCAGGAAATGCCTTTGGCAGGAACCATCAACAACAATATCACAATAACAGAATCGGCCAAATACGACGGGATTAACCTGTCCAACAGCAAGGTAATCACAATCGACGGCCAGGTTGAGTTTTATATTACCGGTGACATAGTCCTCAAAAATTCCGCCCAGATGCAGGTCGTTGCCACAAATACTGATGCCTCCCTGACCTTGTATGTTGGCGGAGATATCGAAGTCAAAAACGCCGGCGACATAAACAACCTCACCGGCGATGCAAAAAAACTGACGATATACGGACTGAACACCTGCCGGAATATTATCCTCAAAAACGGCAGCGATTTCTACGGGACCATTTATGCCCCGAGTGCGTATGTTGAAATGAAAAATTCCGCCGCTGTGTACGGCGCTGTCGTAGCCCAGGACTTCGCACAGAAAAATTCCGCCGCATTTAACTACGATGCCACACTGCGAGACGTCGACTTGGATGACGACGGTGTGCGCTTTGCAATAGACCAGTGGAGTGAGGATTGATTAGCAGCCCCTTCAAAACCGGTTTAGACAAGCTGGTCATCGAGCTATTCTTGCGCTGGGGGTCTGATTAAAACCGCTGCTTTTTTGCCCGACCGCTGCCGGAAAACCGCCAGCTGGCCACGACCACACACCCGATAACTTTTCCAGCCCCCGCCCGCAGCTCGTTCTCCTCGAATCATTTCCTAATCTTCGCCACAAATACAGTTCCTCAAATACCCGGAATCTTCACCGGCACCTGCAAAATCACAGTATTTATAGGACCGCCCATACCGCAGCAACGCCGCTCTGCCCCCAGCCTGACATATTGTCATTTCCAACTTAAACGCCCGCTTTTTTACGCCGATTATTCGGTTATGAACTCAAGGTTGAGGTACAGCCGTTTTGTGAAAATGGCAGAGCCATTGATGCGAAAATTTCGTCGCAAAGACACCGCGGATAAAAAATCCACCGGCTTTAACCTCAAACGTCTGCTCAGAATTGCCCCTCGCGAGGTTCTCGGGCTCGATGTAGGCTCTTCTGCCGTCAGAATAGTTCAGCTCCGCAAGAAAGACAACGGCTTCGCAGTAACCGCCGCAGGTATTGTTGAGATTGACCAGGCAGAGAAAACAGCACAAGATGACGGCGAAGATGCTAATACCGTCTCTGCAATCACTCAGTGCCTTGAGTCGACGCAAATTCAAACTCGATTCGCGGTTTGCGGGGTATGCGGCCCGGAGGTTGCCGTTCGGTATTTTAACTTTCCGGCCTTGCTTCCCGCTGAGGTAGAAGGCGCTGTCCTCCTCGAGGCCTCACAGGTTTGTCCTTTCAACGTTGATGATGGTGCCGTCGATTACCAGTTGATACCTGATGGTGACGACAATATGCGCGGCGTTTTCGTCGCGGCTACAAATAAGCTGATAGAGGGAAAAGGCCGGCTTGTTCAAAACGCTTCTCTTGAGACCGTTTTGATGGATGTTGACGGGCTGGCTCTTTTGAACTGTCTTGCTCAATACAACCAGGGACATGGTGGCAGAACAGCCGCTGTTCTCAACGTCGGTAGTACCTACACAAATCTCGCCATCGTCGGCGATAATGGTTTGCCCTTTGTCCGCGACATCGCTTATGCAGGCGATGACATCGTCAATGAAATATCAAGCGAAACTGGTTCTCCGCCGGATGCTGTTCGCAAAACACTCGCCGGGGCCGACGATTCAAACCAGAACAAATTGCAAATCGACGACAGTCTGGCCAGGGCCTGCCAGAAATTAATCTCCGATATTAACAAAACCTTGCGCTATTACACCGCTCAGGAAAAGTCCACCGCCGTTGAGCAGATATTCGTCTCCGGAGGTTTTGCCCTGGTCAAAGGCTTTGTGGAGACCCTCGACGGCCGCCTTGACGCCAAAGTGCTCTTATGGAATCCCTTTGACAAGATGAAATGCGATGCCGGGAACGGTTGTCGCGAAATGCTCCAAAAAACAGGACCTGCACTCGCCGTCGCTGCAGGTCTGGCTATGAGGTCAATCTGATATGTTCGCGATAGATCTGTTAAAAGAACAGGGTGTCCCAGTAAAGGGAAGACCGGAAGGATTGGTGGTCGCCGCCGTCACCTTCGCCGTGCCCATCGTAGCCGCAATAGCGATGTTCGGCTTCTACCTGAGCGACAGAATTGTCATATCAGTCAAAAAACAGGAAATCGTCAATTGCCAGGCAAGCATTGACAAGCTCTCCGAAGCTACAAAGCTCCAAAAATCCTTCGAACAGGAAAGACAGCTTATAAACAGCTGCTTGTCGGAAGTTGCCTCCTCCCTTGACAGCCATATACAATGGTCGCCTGTGCTCGTCACAGTCGCTGAAAATATACCCGACTCAATGGTGCTAACAGAGCTTGAGGCAAAGGAAAGTTCCATAAGAAGAAAAATTCCAAAAGAGGACGACCCCAAAATAATGATTGAAGTCAGTGTCCCCGTAAGGACACTGAAGATGCGAGTCAGCGGAACACCGCAGGGAAACTGTGACCAGGCGATCAGAGATTTTACCGACCGTCTGCGACTCTCGGCTTTGCTGGCGCCCAGACTCGAAGACATCAGGGTCTCGCAGGGAGTCGATAAGCTCGACGGAATGGATGTTATATCTTACGAGATAGATTGTATTTTCAAACCCGGTTCATAAAGGCCTTCTATGAAGCCAGTTTATACCAGATATCTTAAAACCGTTGCTCTAACATGGGCAGGATGCCTTGTCCTGTTTTGCCTGGCCTATATGGTCTTGCTGGCGCCGCAGAGAAAAGAGAAAAAACGTGTCGAAGCCGAGTTCGACGAAAAGAAACAAATGTTGGAGTCAATTGAAGAGCTGACATACGAAGAAACCAGGATTCGGTTAAATAAGCAGGTCCAGCAGCTGCGGGACAGACTCCACGAGTTTGTCATCGATTTCGAGGGCTCGGCCGATTTGACATTCGACATAAGCCGAATCGCAAGTGATAAAAAAGTCTCCTCCTTTAGAATCAAAAGTAAAGACAAGCGTGGAGGTACACAAATTCCCGATTCTCAGCATATATCCGAAACACGCATCAGTGTGGGCTTCACCGCGCGATTCAACCAGTTCGCTGCGTTTATAAATGCCCTCGAAAGACACCGCCCCGTTGTCTTCGTAGACAGGTTCAAAATAACTCGGTCAAAGCAGGAAAACTCGGCTAACAAGGTAAACGCAGAACTGACGGTTCTTGTCAGAACAAGAGAGCAGAGTTGATACAACCGTAGTTTATGGTGAAAGAATGAGAATAATTGCGATTGCAAATCAGAAAGGCGGATGTGGAAAAACAACCACTTCGGTCAATCTCGCAGCCGCACTTGCAGGAAAAGGCAAGAGGACCCTTATACTTGACCTGGACCCGCAGGGCCATGCCACACTTGGATTCGGCACAAACCCTGAGACCGTCGATAAAACCATTTACCATGCCCTGACAAACACGCAAATCCCAATCACCAAAATTATAATGACCACAAAGGTCGAGCAGCTTGACCTGGCGCCAAGCAATATTCTGCTTTCCGGTGCCGAGCTTGAGCTCGCCGGCGTCGTCGGCAGAGAATTCGTCTTGAGCGAACAGCTAAGAATGGTAAAAGACCGCTACGATATGTGCGTTATTGACTGCCCCCCCTCGCTCGGACTGCTTACCCTTAACGCACTTATTGCAAGCACCGACGTCATCGTCCCTGTCCAGGTCCATTATTACGCAATGGAAGGGCTCAGGCAGTTACTCGAGACCGCAAACATTATCAGAGTCAATTTCCACCCCTGCAACGTGAAAATCCTCGGCCTGTTATTGACCTTTGTCGAGGACCGGACCCTCTTCAGCAAGCAAATTCAACAGCAAATGCGGGAATTCTTCGGAGAGCTCGTCTTCGATACCGTCATTCACAGAACCGTAAGGCTTGCTGAGGCACCAAGTGCCGGCGAGTCCATTTTGACCTATGCGCCCGGAAGCAGAGGCACCGCTGAATATACCGCGTTGGCTGAAGAAGTAATCAACGGAAGGGCTTCAGCACAAAATCTCGGCAGCGACCAGACCGCACCACGGGAGGTAACAAATGCCGCCGTATAGGATAGGACTACAAAAGAAGATTGCATCTATTTTTACCGGTGTGTCCGTCCGGAGCGAAGACGACACGGATCGCAAGCCCGAAAAGCCGACCGCCGAGAACCCGAATTACGGCCCTCCCAGTCATCTGACGCCCGCGAAGTTAAAACCCGACCAGCCTCCGGCGACTCCGCCCAAAATCGAACCAGCCACAGACCAAAAGCCCAAAGAGCCTAAAACAAAACAGCCTCCTGTCAAAGAGCCAAGACTTCGAGGACCCAAGCTCAAAGAGCCTAAGATAAAACCGTATAAGCCAGGGCCCGCGCGCAAAACACAAACACAGACCAAGTGGCAGCAGCTCTCTGACCAGGTAAAGCAAAAGTTCTTTACCCCCAAACACGGCGCAATCGCCACCAAGCAAAAGGTAATGGTAATCTTGGTTCCCGTTCTCTTTGTAGTGATGATTGTTATATTTACTCAGGCTCTTGACACCCCTACGCGCGCCCCAGCCCAGCCCGCAGCCTTGGGACCAACCGGTGCCGCCTCAGGCGATATAAATTGGAAAATTCCAGAACCTTACCCAAAAACGCTTCGCGACCCTATGGAATTAGGCTCGGCAACAGGCCCTCAGACCCAAACCAGCGAGTTAATCGTAAAAGGAATTGTCTACAGCGACGACAATCCTTCCGCGGTTATCGGTGAAAGAATAGTCCACGAAGGAGACAAAATCGGAGACACAACCGTTGTCAAAATAAGTAAAAACAGCGTCAACTTTGAAAAGAACGGCAAAACCTGGAACCAGAAAGTCCAGCGATAAACAAAGTACGTTTATAGCAGATTTGCTAAAAGTAAATTCAGGAAAGGAACGGTTATGAGAAGCTTTATAAAATCGACAGGATTGAAGTTTATAACGATGATTGCTTTTGTTATAGCAGCTTCTGCCCTCGCCCTCGCCCAGACCAGCGACCTCGACCAGGAGGATAAGGAGGTCTTGACCGGCCTCCAGCAGCGAATGCTAAAACGAATAAGTGTTGATTTCAGGAATACACCTATTGAGGACGTGCTCAGAATAATGGCTGAGCAGGCCGATGTGGACATCGTCAAAAGTCCACAGGTCACCGGAAACGTCACCGCAACTCTGACCAATGTCCCTCTTGAAGAAGCCCTCAGTAATATTCTTGCCGCACACGGCTTCGGCTACGTAACCGGTAAGAATATGATAAGAATTGCACCGTCCGAAGAAATTACTCAAACCCAGGAGAGCCTCACCAGCAAAATCTATCATATCACCTTCGCAGATGTTACAGAGGTCGAAAAAGCCTTGAAAAAATTCGTCTCAAAGAGAGGTGCGCTGTCGGCTAATCCCGGCACCAGCCACATAATCATCACTGACACCGAGAGCAACATCCAGGCCATAGATACCTTCATCGCAGAGGTCGACCAGATTACCCCCCAGATATTGGTCGAGGTAAGAATTTACGACATAACCAGCCAGGACAAGCTTGACCTCGGCGTCGAATGGAATGTGGGCCGCAATAGCACATTTGTTCCTGGGGGAGTAGGCACAAATCCCATCGCCGGACCTCGGAACCCGTTTGTGACAAGTGGCTTTTTTGGTTCAAAAGCAGGAAAAACAGAGGATACTACTCTAGGGGCGCTGCGTTTTGGTTGGCTCAATGCCGGTGTTGATATTGATATAATTTTAAGAGCTAAGCAGGAAGATATTGATGCCAAGCTTCTTGCCAATCCGAGAATATTGGTGCTTGACAACGAAAATGCGCTTTTCGATATCGTGACCGAATGGCCCTACATCGAACGAACCATAGAGGGCACCAGCGTTACAGAAACGGTTAGATTTAAGGATGTTGGTGTCAAACTTCAGGTCAAGCCGCACGTCACAAGAGACGGTATGATCAGATTACACATCAAGCCGGAATTTAGCGTTGTTGTGCAGAGGGCTTCAGCTGAAACAAGTAATGTACCTGTTGTTGGTACCCGCAAAGTCGACACCATTGCTTTAGTCCGAGACGGTCAGACGGTGGTTTTAGGCGGCCTGCTAAAAAAAGATGTTAGCGAACAGACTAACAAAATACCGTTGCTTGGTGATTTGCCGTTGGTCGGTGGACTATTCAGATTCGAAGGTGAAGATACGGCTGTCACTGAGCTGGTCGTCTTCATAACGCCGCGGATTATCAGAACTCCTGTTATGTCCGAAGCTGAAAAACGGGCCTATCAAGCGACCGGATTCTACGGACCGGTAGTCAACATGACCAGGGCTGAAGAAGACGCCGCCGCTCAAGAAGAATAACACGCGCCTAATCAACACCGTATAACAGACCTGTACTATATCAGCCCGACGCCCTTTGGCGTCGGGCTGTTTTGCAATTCTGCCCTTCGCACGTTCAGTCTTTCTTTACGTAAAGAGTCTGGCTTGGGAACGCAAACTCGATTTTTGCCGCCTCAAAGCGCTTCATAATCTCTAAGTTCACACGCTCGTTCACCTCATGGTACACCCAGTAGTTTGGCGGCTTGACCCAATAACTCATATAAATGTTCAGCGACCAGTCATTAAAGTCACTAAAATAAACTCTCGGTGGATGTTCCGGGTTGCTGTTTATCTCGGGCACCTTCTCCAAGACCTCTTTTATGAGTTTAACCGCCTGCTTTGCCTTGCTATGGCCGGAATCGTAAGTTATCGTTATATTCGATGTCCTGCGAATAAACGGACGCCTACCCACATTTTCCACGATTGAATTTGCTATAATACTGTTCGGTACGGTTACAAGATGGCCCTGCAATGTCCGAATCCGCGTGCTCCTAAAACCCACATCTTCAACAGGCCCAAGGTGACCGTCTATTTTTACAAGTTCATCTATCTGAAACGGCCTGTCGGCAAAAATCGTTATCGAACCGAAAAAATTCGCTATGGTTTCCTTTGCTGCCAAAGCCAACGCAATGCCGCCAACTCCGGCGCTTAACAAAAGTGATTTGACGTTTGTGCCCAAAATGCTTTCCGAGATTAGCAGCGCAGCAACGATGGCTATCGTGATGCGAAGCGATTTTCGCACCACCGGAATAAGCATATCATCCAGTTTGGTTTGGGTCTTGCTTACGATGCGATTCAGATAGTACTCCGCAACATCAACCACACGATACAGTGCATAAGCCAGGGCAATCGCAATAACCGCGTTGGCAATCTTCGTCCAGGCTGTATCAATAGTTGTCGAAATCCCCGCAGCGTCGTCGAAATAAAGCGGAGCCTTGCATAGAAATACCCCCGCTCCGAAAATCCCCACATAAACAGGCTTGCTTAGAGCCTCGCAAAAAAGTGTGACCAATGTCACACCTTTTTTATCCCGTCTGCGCCTGCTATAGCTGTCGATAACGTATTGCACAATTCGGGCTGCGACCAGTATTACCAGAATAACCAACAAAACAAGCAAAAAACGCCAGAACTCGTTGCCCCTGATAATTTCATAATTAACAGTCTTTCCCAGCCAATCGCCCGAACCCACCAATTTGTTTAAGCCTGAGGCCATCATATCTTTGCTCCCTAACTAACCCGACTAACCAGCAGTTCCAGCTCCCCCCGACAATCCTCGTTCTTATATATTATATTGTTGCCGCTCTTTCCACGAAAACAACTATTTTTTTGCCAACTTTGGCTTTACCCATGACCTAAGCTGTGCGACAATAGCCTGCGCAAACAGCCTGACCTCAAAATTTAAGGACAAGTAAAATGAAGCGCCAAATAACATTCTTGTCGTTAACCTTCACAGCAATCTGTTCAATGTGCTTTGCTAAGCCGGCAAAACCCCCCGAAGAAGGTGTTGGCCTGACAGTCTATAACGAAAACTTCGCCGTCGTAAGGGAATCACGCCAAATGACCTTCCAAAAGGGTGTCAACACGGTAAAATTCACCGATGTCGCCTCCGCAATCGACCCGACCAGCGTAAATTTCCGCTGCCTCTCTGCGCCCGGCGCCATCTCCATCCTCGAACAAAACTACGAATACGACCTCGTCAATGCCGACAGCCTGCTCAAACGCTACATCGATAGGGACGTCACGGTCACCATAAAGGGCAGCGGGGCCGACACGGGTCGCCAGCTTACAGGCCTGCTTCTGGCCGCGCTCGGCACTGACCTGATACTCAAAAGCCAAGCAGATAATATCGAGATAATAGACAGAAGTACCGTAGAAGAGATTTCACTGAAAAAATTACCTGAAGACCTCGTGACAAAACCGACCCTCGTCTGGCTTGCACATGCAGCGGAAGAAGGCACCCGGCTTTGCCGGGTGACATATACCACGGGGCGAATCGGCTGGAAGGCCGATTATTCAGCCGTCCTCAATCCCGATGAAACAAAAATCGATTTTGCCGGATGGGTCACAATCGACAATAAAAGCGGCGCAACTTACAAAAACGCCACTATAAAACTCATCGCCGGTGATGTCAGAAGAATAACCGAGCCGGAGCCCAGAAGACAAGTCCGGTATAAAATGGCAGAGGCTGTTGGCGCGATGGCCTTCGAGGAAAAGCCCTTTATGGAATACCACCTCTACACCCTGGGGCGAAAAAGTACCATAAACAATAACCAGGTCAAGCAGATTGAATTTATCACGCCTGCTCTTGGCGTGTCGATAAAAAAGCTCTATATCTATGAGCGGGGACACCAGATGATTTATCGCCGCCGTGAGCAAACCGACAAGGTCCGCATAAAACTCGAATTTGAAAACACCACCCAAAACAATCTCGGCATCGCGCTTCCAAAGGGAAAAGTACGCGTATTCAAGAAGGACCCCGCCGACGATATGCTCGAATTTGTCGGTGAGGACCGAATCGACCATACCCCGACTAAGGAAAAACTCTCGCTTTATATCGGCAACGCCTTTGACGTCGTCGCTGAATACACCCTGCTCGACAGCAAGGTCAGCCGAAGAAGAAGAGTCGAGACCCACAAGATTGAGCTTCGTAACAGAAAGGACCAGGCCATAACCGTCTTCGTTGACGAAAAGTTCCCCGCTCATGTCAACTGGACCATTGATAAATCCACGCACAAATATGAAAAACGAGATGCCCGCACCGCCAGGTTTGAGGTCAGGCTCGCCGCTGATTCCTCACAGACCGTCCAGTACACAGCTACCCAGACCTGGTAATATGCCGCACCTGACAGCGCTCTTATTTTAAAAGGAATTTTTGTGAAGCGAAGCACGTTGAATTTCATAATTGCTTTAGTCAGCTTTATCACTCTCCTGGCTATGGTCTTTACCGGCGTTATTATGAAGTACATTTTGCCGCCCGGCACCGGCGGCAGAGGCCGACAGCTCTCAGGCGGCCGCGGCACCGAGCGCATAATGGATTTATGGTCAATGACACGACACGAATGGGGAAGTATCCATTTTTATCTGGCCCTTGTCTTTATCGTCTTGATGACCGCACACATCCTCCTCCACTGGAACTGGATTAAAAACTATTGCAAATCACTATTTCATTCCTTACCTGCGAACAAAAAATAGCCACGAACGAACACCGAATCCAAAATATTTAGCCGCGGTCTTCGGCCGCGGTTGCCCACAAATCCCATCGACGCACACGCAATCTCATCCCCGATTAGCCCCGCCACCTGTGGGCGGGGTCATCCCAACAAGCGACGAATATCCCCCTATCAAATCCCTGCCAACCTGCTTTCCCTTGGCCTTCCCAAATTTTTCGCTTGACAAGGTTGACTTTATAATAGATGATGTATCTGTGGATTTTCAGCGATGTTCCGGGTAAGTTGCCCAAAAAGCTACTAATCTTCTGCTCGTATCTTGTGGCTAAATAGGAGCGAGGCTAACAATGCCAGCGAGAAGAGATTCCACGAAGCAAAATTAAGGGCGGTTGATAATGTTCAAGAGGACAAATCTAAAGAGCTGGCTGGTAATAATAGTACTTCTTTTGGCAATTCAGTATTCACTTGGGCCACAAGCCTGGGCTGGTTCGGTTGTCGGGTGGGGAAAGATGTACGTCGACAGCAGCGATTTGACGGAGGGTAACCTTGTCGGCATTGCGGCAGGAGGCTTTCATAGTCTTGCCCTGAAGGCTGAAGGCAGCATCGTGGGATGGGGTGCTAATGGTGGTGGTCAGGCAGCGCCACCTTCGGGAAATGACTTTGTAGCTGTCTCCGCAGGGTATGAACACAGTCTTGGCCTGAAGACCGACGGCAGCATCGTAGGATGGGGGGATAATCATTACGGTCAGGCTACCCCGCCTTCGGGAAATGACTTTGTGGCTGTCTCAGCAGGGGAAGAACACAGTCTTGCCCTCAAGGCCGACGGCAGCGTCGTAGGATGGGGCGAAAATCATGCTCATCAGGCAACGCCGCCTTCGGGAAATGACTTTGTGGCTGTCTCCGCAGGGCGGTATCACAATCTTGCCATAAGGCAAGTTGCTCCACCGCCAATCGAAGCAGAAATCAAACTTGCGCCGGATACCCTCAACTTGCAAAGCAAAGGTAGATGGCTCACCTGCCATATACTCCTTCCGGAAGACTGCAATGCTGCCCAGATAGAACCTAATAGCGTTCTGCTCGAAGAAGAAATCCCGGCAGACAGGGTGGTATTAGAGGGCGAAACTGCTATGGCCAAGTTCAGCCGCTCAGCGCTTCAGCAAATACTCGCTGACTTGGATACACCTGCCGAGGCCGAACTACTCGTCACCGGCCAACTTACCGACGGGACTATATTTGAGGGCACCGATACGATTACAGTGATAAATAAAGGCGGCAAATAAAAAACTTTGTGCCTTTCGTCCCAACCGCTTAGGTCCGGTAGCGGCAGGGGTGTTGCGCCAAAATTCAATCATACGCGCAAGTATTTTTCAGCCAAATCCGAAAATTCCAAAAATTTTATCTCCTTATCCTTAAAGCACTTAGGGGATTTCCGATTTTGGTGTTGCGCGAAAATTCAGCGCAAACGCGCACGTTGCTCTAATAGTAGGGGGACAGCTCTTTCCCCGAGCTGCCCCCGCTCCTTGAAAACTAAATAAATTCGCAGCGCAGCGAAGACCCCGCACCAAATAGGCCCCTGCCGTGATTTGGTGCGGGGCCCACAACCCACAACCCGCAACGAGTTTACCCAGAGCTTGTCGAAGGGCAACCCGCAACCACAAAGATGCCCACTTGTACAAACAAACCCAATTTATGGGATGTCTGAAATGCACCTAAATTGAATTGTGACAAAGGATTATGAAAATGAACCACGGCTTCAAACTCACGGAAAACAAACCCAAACAAAGGCAATTTGCGCGATGCCCAAAATGCACCTAACTTGAGTTGTGACAAGGAATTATGAAAATGAACCGTGGGTCCAGACTCACGCGAAACAAACCCAAACAAAGGCAATTTACGGGATGTCCGAAATGCACCTAAAGTGAATTT